>OGFF01001284.1_pt1 | contig 27896 bp, 26 predicted proteins | sample 1570751 | NCBI WGS metagenome assembly OGFF01 (sample SAMEA2581951, study PRJEB24529) | metagenome | biome: Human gut stool | place: China | collected 2011 | reverse complement strand
TAATGCGGTCGAAGCCCGCCCCCTCAAGAGCAGTATAGAAGTCGGCGGTACTGCGTACATACTCATTGGTGTCAACGCAGTAGTTGCGGTATGCCTGGTACAGTGTGCTGGAACTCTCCCTATAGCCATTGCCGACCTCGCACCGCTCATCGAGGAAATTGCCGAACCAGTCGTTTTGGGCGCGGTAATCGTCAATGGCTTTCTGCACGGTAGCCGGAACCGGGAATTTGTAATCCAAATCAATGACTTTCTTGGCACCCTCAATGACCCAGGTCAGAATGCTCTCTCCGGCGTTCTGATAGAGGTAATCGCCGTAGTTCTTGATATCGCTCTTCCCCTCGATTTTGGCGTTAAACGGAATCACGATCAGGCGGCGCCAGGTTCCGTCATCGGATGCGCTGACCTTCGGCAGATGGTTGGTGTACAGCACCAAGCTATGGCTGGGAGAAAAGCTGAAGGGGTCTTTGTACTTTTTCTCTGCGAAAATGTCATCGGTGGAGCAGAGCTGCTTGACGTTGGAGGTGTTCAGGCGCATCCCTTCCTCAAGCTCGGCGGCAATGATCATCCTCTTGCCCTTGGCTTCCGCCAGTTCCGGCTTCACGTTGCGCTTGCAGCCCACGGTCAGGGTGTCTGCGGACATATTGCCGGAGTAGGTGCCAAGCACACGGGCGATGGTGTTCCAGAAGGTGGATTTGCCGTTCCTGCCCTCGCCATAGGCAATGACCAGCGCTTCAATGTAGACCTTGCCGATAGCGGCAAGCCCCACGATCTCCTGCACATAGCGGATCAGGTCGGTGTCCCCCTGGAAGAAGGTTTGGAGGGCGTCCTCCCAGACATCCATGCCATCCCCGGACGGGTCCACCGCCGTCTGCTTCGTGATATAGTCCTGGGCATTGTGTTCCCGAACAGCCCCCGTCCTCAGATCGCAGGTGCCGGACGGCAGGTTCAGTAAAAACTCATCCGCATCCAGGACGCGCTGCTCGATCTGGATCATCGGGCGGGCTTCCTTTAACGCCGCCGAGATGTATTTCGTATCCCGGCGCTTGATGGCATACTTCCGGTAAGTTTCCGCCCGCTCATACTTTTCAAAGGAGCGCCGCTGGGCTTCGCTGAACGCCGCAGCCGCTTTCTTGGCGCCCATCGCGGCGAGCATGGCCCATGCGCCATTTTCCGACATTTCCTTCATGCACCGCTGTATCTCTGTTTCCGCCTCTTCAAGCTGTCTCGCGGTCAGCTCCTGGGCAATGCCCTGGGCGTTGGGCTGGGATTCTTCCCAGAACGAGCCGTTGAACACGATGTAATCCGTAGCCGGGGAGAAGCGGAGCCGATCCATGTACTCCCGCGACAGCACGATAGCTTGGCCTACATCTGAAAAATCTTCTGGCATCAGCAGGAAGTCCTGGTTATACTGCTCCGGCGGGATATATCCCTCTTGGGCGGCTACCTTCGCACCGAACTTCACGGCGCTGGCCCAGATACCCGCAAGCTCCGCGTCATCCAGCGGCGGGCTGCATTTTTCCGCTTCCTTCAGAAACTGCTTATGGGCTTCCTCTGTATTTCCCAGCCGCTTGATGATTCGGCCAGCGTAATGGGACATGGTCTTGTTCCGGGAACCCTCCGGGATCTGCCCCTGCGCCGCGTCCCACTCCGCAAAACTGTCTGCCAGGAACTCATCAATGGTAATTTCGCCGTCATACACCTCGACCACCGCATTCTTTACCCCAAACAGGAACCGGGCGCTATCCTTGGCCCCGTCATCGAAGTAAGGGTAATCGGCGATCAATCTGTCTTTCCATGAGCTGTAAATCTCTGAATTTGTTGTCTCCGTACAGATAAAATACACATGGAACCGGGGCCTGGGGCCGCGTTTTCCTTTCTGCTTCATGTGGCTCCTGCTGTAGACAAAGATCATCCCCACGCCAGGAAAGTCCATCGCCACGTCAAAGGGCGTGAGCCAGTCGTCCGGGTCGTCCGAGTGGTCGTTGTCGCAGTCCATCGGCAGACAGTCCGCTTTCAAGAAATTGTCCACACTGCGGTAGTTCTGCTTATATGCCGCGCACACATGGTCAAAGGCTGCAGCCTGCCGCATGGTGTCCGCATCCGTGACCGTCACGGGATTCGGATACACGCAGTTTGACCGGCTCCCCACCGTCACGGCGTCATAAATTGTCATCTGCATTCCGTTTCCTCCATATCCTCCGTAAAATAACGGATCGTCATATTTTTCTGCTTTGCCTTTCCAATCTCCCGGCGCATCCCATCGGACACCTCGCCGCCGAACACCCAGAGCTGCTCACATTTGCCCAGCAGCACCAGATCCATAAAAATCGCCAGCTCCCGTTCCGTTCCTTCCGATAGGAACTGCGGGAACAGCAGATGCGGCGCAATGGGGATCGTGCCGGCGTCTGCGGCGAACCGGCTGTACCGCCTTGCTTTTTCGGTATTGCCCGCTGTGTCCCCGAAGTACGGGGAGCAGATATACACCAGCGGCCGGTATCTCGCCGCCTTTTCCTCCTGAGCGATTTTTGTGAGGGCTTCATAGGCCGTCGGGTCGTAGTAGCCTTCGCTGTTATATCTGCTAACTCCCATACACACCCCTCACTTGATACCGCTCGATCAGGTCGTCCCGTCCGATGCTGACCAGCCGCTCGTAACTTTTCTGCCTGTCCGCGTCACACTGCGCCGTGGTCTTGAAAAACAGGCAGTCCTTCCCGTGGAAGTCATTATCCCCCAGGCAGACGCACACACCGTCCTTATTAGCAAAGCAGTCCCTGTGCGCAGTACAACGCGGCAGACCTTTTGATTTCGCTGTTCCCATAGCTTTTTCCGTCCTTTCTCTGAAAATTGAGCGGCTTACACCTCTCTAATTGTGAAAGGACAGAAATCCTCCGTTTCAGCGGTGGGTGTCTGGACCTTTTCAAAATCCAAGGGCGGAAAATCCACATTCCAAGAGAAAACAGCCAGACCGGGGACACCTTGCCCTGCAAACACTTGATAGCCAGAATCTTCTAAAAATAATTTTTGCACTGTTATTCAATGCCTTGACTATCGCCAATGTATGTGTTATATTTATCTCATAAAGAGTGAAATACACCACATTTAGGAGGATAGTTTATGAAATCAAAACGCTATTTATATGGACTTATGGGCTTGCTCTCTCTATTAGGTTTTATTGGCGTTTTCACAGAAGCAAAGTCTTTTCTTGGCTTCTTTGCCTTTGCAGTTGATTTTGAATATTTCTTCATCAAATCAGATGAAATGTTGGAGGAATACATGAACAAGTCAGCTTCACGCGCATTTTACTGCGGAATGATTTCTGTGGCACTTGTTTCTTTTGTCTGTTTCTTTGCTGGGATAAAAGAAGAAAAGGAAGCTCTGATAACAGGTCTTGCATTTGGCTGGGCGGTATCCGTTGTAATCTATGCTTTATCTACTGCTTACTACGGCTTCAAAGAAAAATGGGGGCTGGAAAATGATAAAGAATAGAATTAAGGAGTATCGAGCCAAGTATGACATGAAGCAGGAAGACTTGGCAAAGTTGGTGGGCGTCCGAAGAGAAACCATAGGGAATTTAGAAAAAGGCAGATATAATCCATCATTGGTGTTAGCGTGGAACATAGCGAAAGTATTCAATGTTTCAATCGAAGATATTTTTACTGTAGAGAATTAAACATCAGCCGCAACCGGCAGCACCACCGAGCAGGAAATCTTGAAAGAGGTTCCCTGCTCTTTTTATGCCCGGATGCCGGGAGAAAGGCAATCACGAACCGTCGTTCCACCATGCCCGCATCCTGCTGAAATGCGAACTGCCGCTGTCAGATTTTCCGCAAAAACACCGCTAAAAAATGCCGTCCTTGTCCTTTCAGAAGTGAGAGGCACAGGGACGGCAAATTTTTCTCCGCTGAAAAAATCCGGTTCTGTCCTTTCAGAGACAGAGGGGCAGGAAAGCCGCTCGGAAACGGAGGTGCTGCGGATGCAGGAAAACACGGAGACAACCAGAGACAGGCAGCTTGACGAGGAACTCGCCGATGTGCTGATCGCCATCAGCGTGATCGCGAAGCGTCTCGCCAGAAAGCTGCAGACGGCAAATCAGGAAGGAGGAACGCCGGATGGGGAAATTGAGCGACCTGGACTTACAGATTAAGGAGCTGCGCTCCTGCGGGGAGACCATCATCGAAATCGCCAACACGCTGGCGGGGATGTTTTCTTCCCAGGCGGCAGAGGATGCGCCGCCGAAGGAGAAGCCGAAAGTCCTCACCCTTGAGGAGGTGCGCCACCGCATGACGGTGATCGCCCAGACAGGGTACTCGGCAGAGGTGAAAGCCCTCATTACGAAATATGGAGCGAGGAAACTGTCAGATATTGACCCTTCTAAGTTTGAAGGGCTTCTGAAGGAAGCGGACGCGCTCGGAAAGCCGGAGGCGGGAAACGATGGGTAAGCATTCCTTCCTTTCCGCCTCCGCAAGCCACAGGTGGATCAACTGCCCGCCATCGGCACGGCTCTGCGAGGAGTATGCGGACAAGCCCAGCGAATACGCCCAGGAGGGGACCGACTGCCATGAGCTGTGCGCCTATAAGGTAGAAAAAGCCCTCGGCCGCAGGGTGAAGGACCCCACGGAGAACCTGACCTACTACTCCCAGGAGATGGAGGACTGCGCCGATGGATACTGCGCCTTCGTAATGGAGGAAGTGGCAAAGACCAGGGAACGCTGCGCCGACCCGCTGGTACTTGTGGAACAGCGGCTCGACTATTCCCGCTATGTAGGGATCGAGGGCAGCTTCGGCACCGGGGACTGTGTCATCGTCTCGGACGGGCTTCTCCACATCATTGACTACAAGCACGGGCTTGGCGTCCTGGTGTCGGCGGAGAAGAATAGCCAGCTTTCCTGTTACGCGCTGGGCGCCCTCGACCTGTTCGATGGCATTTACGATATCGCGCAGGTCAGCCTGACCATCTACCAGCCCCGCCGGGAGAACATCAGCACATACACCATGAGCCGGGAAGAACTCCTGGCCTGGGCTGAGACCGTGCTTGCCCCTGCCGCAAAGCTGGCATACGAGGGCAAGGGCGAGTTTAAAGCCGGGGATCACTGCCAGTTCTGCAAGGCAAAAGCTACCTGCCGCAAACGGGCGGAATATAACCTGGAACTGGCACGGTATGACTTCGAGATGCCCGCGCTCCTGGGAGATGATGAGGTCGCCGCTATTCTTACCAAAGCGGACGAGCTGGTCTCCTGGGCCGGGGACATCAAGGACTACGCCCTGCAGAAAGCCCTGTCCGGGACGAAGTTCACAGGATTCAAAGTGGTCGAGGGCCGCTCCAACCGGAAGTACACCGATGAGGCCGCAGTCGCCAAAGCGGTCGAGGATGCCGGTTACGAGCCTTATGAGAAGAAACTGCTGGGCATCACGGCCATGAGCCAGGCCCTTGGCCGGAAGAAGTTTGAAGAGCTGCTCGGCGGCCTTGTCTACAAGCCGCCCGGCAAACCCGTACTTGTGCCGGAGAGCGATAAGCGCCCGGCCATGAACACAGCCATTAACGATTTCAAAGAAAATGAGGAGGACAACAACTATGGCAAAGATCGTAAATAAGACGAAGGTAATCACCGGCCCCAGAACCCGCTGGAGCTATGCGAATGTCTGGGACCCCAAGAGCATCAACGGCGGCACGCCCAAGTACAGCGTCAGCCTGATCATCCCGAAGTCCGACAAGAAAACCGTGGAAGCCATCAAGGCGGCGATCCAGGCAGCCTATGAGGAGGGCGAGTCCAAGCTGAAGGGCAACGGCAAGACCGTCCCCGCGCTCTCAGTCATCAAGACCCCGCTGCGTGACGGCGATGTGGAGCGCCCGGACGATCCGGTCTATGCGGATGCGTACTTCATCAACGCCAATTCCGCCACCGCCCCCGGCATCGTGGATGCGAACCTGAACCCCATCCTGGAGAGTTCCGAGGTATACTCCGGTGTATACGGCAGGGCCAGCATCAACCTGTATGCCTTTAACTCCAATGGCAACCGGGGCATCGCCTGCGGGCTGAACAACCTGCAGAAGATCTCCGATGGGGAGCCGCTGGGCGGCAAGAGCCGTGCCGAGGATGATTTCTCCACCGAGGATGGCGATGATTATCTTTCCTGAGACAACACAGGGCGGCAGTCACCGCTGCCGCCCGCCCATTCAAAGAAAATGCGAGGTATATGAAAATGACAGAGCTTTATGAGTTTGCAAAACAATTCGATGTGATCGTGATATTCATTCTTCTGTACGGATTTGCCGTCGGCAGCATCGTGTACTGGATCACCGACTTCCTGCACTGGTGCTGGACAAAGTTCAAGAAGCACAGGGAGAAGAAGCGTCAGGCGGCAAAACAGCTGGAGGAATAAGCAATGCGCACCGGGCGGCGGGAACGGCACTCCTGCCGCCTGTTTTTATGGAGGTAACAGCACTATGGCAATCCATACCCTATCCATCGACGTGGAGACCTTTTCCGATGTCGATCTGAAAAAATGCGGCGTGTATAAATACGCCGAGTCCCCTAACTTTGAAATCCTGCTTTTCGGCGTGTCCGTGGACGGCGGTGAAGTCACCGTGTATGACCTGGCGTCCGGCGATACCGTGCCGGAGGGGATCATCCGGGCGCTCTCGGACGATTCCGTCATCAAGTGGGCGTACAATGCGTCCTTCGAACGGGTCTGTCTTTCCGTTTGGCTGAGACGGAACTATCCACAGTATTTTTCTTCCTACAGCATAGAGGACGATACCGTTCGGAATTACCTTGACCCATCCTCCTGGCGTTGCTCCCTGGTATGGGGCGCGTACATGGGGCTGCCCCTCTCTTTGGAGGGGATCGGCAAAGTCCTCAAGCTGGAAAACCAGAAGATGGCCGAAGGCAAGGCGCTCATCCGCTATTTCTGCGTTCCCTGCAAGCCTACCAAGGCCAACGGCGGCAGGACGCGCAATCTCCCGGAGCATGACCCGGTGAAGTGGTCAACCTTCATCGCGTATAACAAGCGGGATGTGGAAACCGAGATGGCGATCCAGCAGAAGCTGTCGAAGTTCCCCGTGCCGGATTTCCTGTGGGAAGAATACCATCTTGACCAGGAGATCAACGACCGGGGCATACAGCTCGACATGGTTCTGGTGGAACAGGCCATCGCCATCGATGATCGTTCCAGGGAGGAACTCTCCGCAAAGATGCGGCAGCTCACCGCCCTGGAAAACCCGAACTCCGTCCAGCAGATGAAAGAGTGGCTCACAAAACACGGCCTTGAGGTGGACTCCCTGGACAAGAAAGCTGTAAAGGAACTGCTGAAGACCGCGCCGCCAGAACTTGCCGAGGTGCTGGAACTGCGCCGGCAGCTTGCCAAATCCTCTGTGAAGAAGTACCAGGCCATGCAGAACGCCGTATGCACGGACGGCAGGGCGAGAGGGATGTTCCAGTTTTACGGCGCAAACCGCAGCGGCCGCTGGGCGGGCAGACTGATTCAGTTACAGAACCTACCGCAGAACCACATGGCACATCTGGAGGACGCGAGACGCCTTGTCCGTTCCGGGGATTACGCCCTGCTCTCTGCACTGTATGACTCCGTACCGGAAGTCCTGTCGGAACTCATCCGCACGGCGTTTGTGCCGAGGGACGGGTACAAATTCATCGTTTCCGACTTCTCTGCCATCGAAGCCAAGGTGCTTTCATTTTTGGCCGGCGAGTCCTGGCGGCTGAAGGTTTTTGCGGAGAACGGCGACATCTACTGCGCCAGTGCTTCCGCCATGTTCCATGTGCCGGTGGAAAAGCACGGGCAGAACGCCCATCTACGGCAGAAGGGCAAGATTGCCGAGTTGGCCCTCGGATACGGCGGGTCGGTAGGAGGCCTCAAGTCGATGGGTGCGCTGGAAATGGGGCTTTCCGAGGAGGAACTCCAGCCCCTTGTGGATGCGTGGCGCACCTCCAATCCGAACATCGTGCAGCTTTGGTGGGATGTGGACAATGCGGTGAAAACCACCGTCCGCCAGCGGCTGGACACAGAGACACACGGCATCCGGTTCCGTTACCGCAGTGGAATGCTGTTCATCATTCTGCCCTCTGGACGGCAGCTCTGCTATGTGAAGCCGAAGATGGGGACAAACAAGTTCGGTGGTGAATCCGTCACCTATGAGGGTGTCGGCAGCACAAAGAAGTGGGAGCGCATCGAATCTTACGGGCCGAAATTCGTGGAAAACATCGTTCAGGCGATTTCAAGAGATATCCTCATGTATGCCATGCGGACGCTGTCCCACTGTTTTATCGTCGGCCATGTCCACGATGAGCTGATTATTGAATGCAGCATGGATCTCTCTCTGGACGCCGTCTGCGAACAGATGGGAAGGACACCGCCGTGGATAGAGGGGCTGAATCTCCGGGCAGACGGCTATGAAACCATGTTTTACAAGAAAGACTGAAAAAGGCGGTGCCTATCGTGATGATAAGCACCGCCTACTTTTATTTCTGAGACAGTTTTCGTTCCCTTGAACGTCTTTGCGCCGCTGCATTCGCACACTTTGGACAACAATATTCCTTATTTGTAGCCGTGGCATTTACGAGAAAATACACATCCCTTTTGCAGGTTGGATTTTTGCATCTCTTGTAGATCTCCACACCAGGTTTCATGTAAAAAATGGAAAAATATAATGCTTGAATAAGATTGTCCAGTTTCCATGTGGGCTTCAAATCCAACGAGGAATAGCGTGGATGAATGCCTGCTATATTGTAGTTGATTTCCTCGCTTAAAACAATGTTGGCAATCTTTAATAACGCCGTTTTCATCTCATCAGAAAAATTGTCTGGCTGTTTTCCGTTCAAGTAGCGGATTTTCTTGTACTCAATAGTGCTAAAGACTCCCACCTCTTTTTGGTAATGGAAAAAGAAATCAATGATTGTACGCAATTCCTTACTTACGTCGGGCAAACCCGTGTACATTGCAAACAGATTCTTAAACCATTGCAATTCTCCTGCCCCTGTCGAACTCCTAACTTGGTTGAAATACCCGATGTCAACCTGATAAGAAGGTGGAAACAGCGTATCCTCCACAGAAAATTTATTTGTATCAAACACCTCCTGATTTCTTTGCATATCAGGAAACTGTGAGTAGTTATGAACGAGATCCGTAAATTCGTGAATACAGGTACTGTACTCGCCCGTAGATAAATGCATGGTAATTGGCTCCGCATATAAGAGGTATGCGGTGCCAATCAGAATATTTGTGTAGTTTTTCTTTGCTGCAATAGAGTTCATTAGCGTAACCGTGGCTTTTATCCGGTTCACAAATTCCATTAGGGTATCGGCTTCTACTGCTTCATATTCAGTTTCGCTCACTGGATACAAAAACCCGTAATCCGTAAAAAACGAAATATGAGCATCAATATCACCGGCTGGGATAGCTAAGAGCTTTCCAAGGATGTTTTCTGAAAGAATTCCGCCTGCAGTGCCGGAAAGATTTAACCCCTTCTGTGGTGCATATGAAAAATGGATAGGTTGGTTATGCTGCGCAATCAGCTTTAATGTGGTTCTCGGCGGTTGGTCGGGAGCCACATTTTCAATATCTTTCTCAAATTTACATGTATAGCTGTCATATTCAAACAGGCTATTCATAAAAAGTTCAGAAATTTTTTTAGCCATTTCTTATCACATTCCTTCCAAACTGTCTCTCCAAAATCATCTATAACATTACGCGACCCATTACTCCATGCTGCTATAGAGCATCGTTATTGTCGCTTCCTTTCAAATTATAACACAAAAATAATGGAAAAACAAGAATTTAGCCTTTACTTTTATGTGTCGGGTCACATTGGTTTTTATGGAAATTACATTATTATTTCTTTTACTGTAATATATAGGCAACGAGGAAAACCTCGTAGCCATCAAGGTGTTCATCCACTGATCAAGGATGATTCCAGAACATTTTGAGGGGCAACTAAACACTACAGCCGACCACTGGAATGGTTGGCCAGGACTGAAATGAGGATTCATTTTCAGATGGCCAGCTATGCCTATTTTGCAGTGGGTCCTCATTTCGACTTTCGGGTCGAAGGAGGGCCCACATTATGGACAAACAGAGTAAAAAACAGGACAAGCAGTATCAGATCCCGATGGTGGTAACCGATGAGGTCATCCACGATTTTGGCATCAAGCAGGAGGATGTCACCTGGCGCCGCATCGGAAACCGCAAGTGCCGGGTAGTGATGGTGGACGCAACCGAGGAAGAGTACAAGGCGTATATGGCACCGATTTGGGCAGAAATCAAGCGCGAGGATCGGGATGGCCGCTGCATGGTCAAGGGCAAAAACGGCAAGCTGATCCGCTGCCCAGAGAGTAACCATTGCGAGGAATGCAAGCACTTCTCAGAGGCCAGCCGTGAGCGGAATAAGCCTGCCTCCCTCTCCGTACTGATGGATGAGGGAGCGGAGCCGGCCGCAGAAGGGTCGTTTGAGGAAGATGTTATCTACGAAACGATTCTGGAAGATCTCATAACCATGCTCGGCGAAATAAAACCGAAGTATGCCCAAATTTTCCGTCTGCTCTACGATGGAGCCACCCAGCAGGAGATGGCGGACGAGCTGGGCATCAAGCAGCGCACGGTGTCGGATGACATCAAGAAAATTCGCAGCCTGGTGCAGCCGCTGGTAAAGGACATTTTCAATAAGTAATCTATAGTAAAAAAACGAGACTCTACCCGCTTAATTGTGAGTAGAGTCTTGTTTTTATTTATATTGTTGGTGCAGGAACAGCTCCCCGTGACAGGACTTTTTCAATGCTTTCGGCCAACTCTTTCTTTTGCTGTTCCGGCATCCCTATGTAGTTGTACATTAAAAACCGGGTATCAATGACAATCCCTTGGATTCTTTCATAGTTTTTCATATTTGTCCGCCAATCACCGATCGCTTCACCTATATTGCCAATTGGTGAGGTCAGCCTAAAAAGGTTATCTGCCATATTGTACGGCATTACAAACGCATTGAAAAGTTTGTCGTTGGGAACACTTCGAGTGCGTTCTATATACTCCCCGTAGGTAATCTGCTTGTTAATATCGGCTCCGTTCGGAAGATGGTCAGCATCACCAGTCCATCCATATCGATAGCACTTGGCATCCAAAACATAATACTTATCCCTAAAAATCATAATAGAATCTGGATAGAGCGGAGTTTTTACCTTGTTTGCGCCGTAATCCAACAACCATCTCGTTCTTGGGAAATACGAAGCCTTGTCCTCAGTGCCAAACGCTTTGTCGATCATTCGTTCCCAAATACGATCAAAATAATCTGTACCAAAGAAGTATTGCTTGTCCGAACTCTTTTCATCCATATATTCAAGCATATTTTTCATTGCCCGGAACAGCTCCTGCTCATTGTCATTATGCGATGCCGCCAACTTTTTTGTAAGGATATAAATGGATTCCTTTATTGTTGGGTGCGGGCCAGGCTGTTCTGGCTTAAACGGAACATAGAGCCATCCAAGTTTATCAAAAGCCTCATAAACACAAAATTTGTGTATTTGCGTAATCTGCTTATCTGCGTTTGGCGTAACAGAGCGTACTGTCATATTAGTAAAAACAAGAGAGCCGTTCTTCTGAACTAAAGCTCGTTGTTCTCGAACTGTTCTGGGCCACGATGTATTTCCCTTAGTGCTTGTCTTGTATTCAGGATCACTTTCAATGTAATATCTGCCAGTACGCAAAAAAGACGTTATTACTTTTAAATAAGCATGGATTGGAAAATCGACAGTCTGCGGCGCTTCAAATTTCCGTGCTTCAATAACTTTATCTTCTTTCATGAAGACAGAAAGAACTCCGAATAGATTCTGCACATCAATTCTCAAATCAACATCGTTCTCAGGCAATTGATATCCTATCGGGAAATATATGATAGCGTCATCAGTGTCCGCTTTCACGCCAACAAAACTGTCCCCATCATCACCAGAAATAACCTTACACCTATCACGCAGATTTTTCTCCAAATCCATGAACCATCACCACCTTTATCCCGCATCGTCTACATTACGATGGAAAAAATGTATCTCGAACAGTCTGCTTGAAAATATCAAATCGACTCCTGCCATATGAAAAAACAAAATGCCGGATGATATCTTCCAAGTTGTCAAATCGAGTGGTGTCGAACAGATCCTGCGGGTTGAATTTAAAAGCATCATCCCACAAGTACTTAATAACTTTCTCTGGGAATTTACGAATTCTTTTAAGGGCTTCACGAATTTCATACAGCCGGGTCTTTTGTTCCGGAGTGAGATCTCCATCCCGTTCAGCCCTCAACAGAGCATTATATTCACCGCGAAGATTATTATCCGTCGAATTGGCATTTTCATCATATTTCAAATCATTTTCATGTACGAAATATACACCCAGACGTTTGTCTTCAGCAGATGCCATTTTGGCTTTATTGCCCACCACAATCTTGTTAATTGTTGTACAGAACATCTTCCAGGTTACATCCGTATCAAGAATCACCGCATCGGCCAGAGAGGAGCGTACATTCTCGAAAGTGTTTTCGATTAGCCGCATATTCCATCTACGTTGGAACGCAGTGTCCAATGTGAAAACATTTTGGTCTGATGTGTTCATGGTTCCGATTACAGACAAATTCGAGGGAATGCGCACTTTATGGCTGCCATCACCGTAAATGACTGTTGCCATATACCGATTAGTGATACCGTACTCACTTGTTCCTGTGGGATACACGACATCCTGCTCCCTCTTTGGTTCAACGGCTCTGTCGAGTAGTTGGAATACTTCACCGAAAATTGCTGGCGCATTCCCACGATTTATTTCCTCAATGATAAGGATATATTCCTGTGTCGGATTCCTGTAAGCATCCCGAAGAATCGTTGTAAAAGGCCCAGGCGTAAACTTGTATGTGACAAGTCCCTCTTCATCAACATCCGGCAGAATCTGTCCTACGAAATCCGAATATGTATAATCAGGATGGAATACGAGTCGCTCGACATGACTTTCTGCTCTGCAATATTCGTGTTCAATAGTCCAGCTCTTTCCGGAACCTGGAACGCCATACAGAAGAATATTAGTGCCACTACTGATACGAGACTCTTCTAAATCGTCAAGGCTGATGCCTTCTGTATCGGCCTCCAAATCATCCAATCCTATGACTTTTGTAGCATACAAGCGCAAAAGAGTATCAACACGCTTTTGATAATCCTCAAGTTTTTCGCTATTCGGTGTTGCAACGGTAACTTTACCATTAGAATACTGAAGGTAAGGATTCATACCCTCGGAAAGCATAGATTTCAAGATGCGAAGTGGTCCTTTGGCTTCTTTATCTCCGTTCACATCTACCGCATCCGCTGTTTCCAACAGTTTACGGTATATGCTGTTTTGATTGAAAATCACATCCCGATTTCCATCCGTCAACTTAAACACTGCGCCTTCAGAAAGCGCAGTCAGCAGATAGATAAGCGTTTTCTCGCACTCAGGATCCGTAGGAACATTAAATCCTGTCCAAGCTAAGAGAACTCTGCAATAAGCATTCTCGTTACCTCTAATCACACTGTGTATGATGTCAATATTGATAGAGTACATCAACTTCTTAGGAAAACGGACACCCCCAGTCCTTTCTGCACTGGCCGCCTTTGTTGTGTCAACAAAGCTAACCTTCGCAAGTTTCCAAATCAACTCAAAAGCAACCATGAGCGCTTCCATCTGGGACTTGAAAAGTTGGTTCTGATTAAAGCCCGCTATTAAATCGTCTGGAGATATTTGTTCTTCATCGCAAATATCCGCCAGATAGTCAATAATCCACTGCTCAAGCTGCTCAGTCATAACCGTCTCATCGCCGTTCTGTGTTGAATAAATCAACTCTGACGGATGATCCGAACACTCCCACAGCAAGATAGCCAAGGCAAGTGTGCTTTTCACATGGGGTAGGGACGATTTAATTCCCAGCTTCAAATCCATCTCATCATAAACAAGTATGTTATCGGGCCTATTCATTCTTTCCATCCTCCTCGATATCATTCAGTATCACACTGGCTATTGCTTCAGCCAATAATGGCGGCACGGCATTACCGACTTGCTTCATCTGCGATCCCTTATTTCCTGTAAATTTAAAACTATCAGGAAATGATTGTATTCTCGCAGCTTCTCGGACAGTAATAGCTCGATTAAGAAACGGGTGAGTAAATTTACCGGAGGACGGAGTATCAAATCTTGTGGTGATGGTAACCGATATCTCGTCCTTCCTCATACGAGTCCATGTACCGCTATAGATCGACTTAGTTAGATGTTCCTTTGGTAAAACTTCCCTTCCTGCATTAGGCGGAATCATTGCCAATCTTTCTAACGCCAATTTAGAATGCTTGGTAGCCACATGATTGTACAGCACATTGCTTCCATTGCGAAGTTTTTTTTGATACTCACTTTGTGGCTCAAAGCGATATTCCTGCTCTTCACTGCCTTCCCCAGAATTTAAATAGGCAAGATCACTGATTGCATCCCAAATAGTTACTGTTGCATTATGGGGCTCTGGCAAAGCAGGTGCGTCTCCATTCCGTTTACCGATAATGACTGCCCTCCGCCTGTTTTGTGGAACACCATAATCTGATGCATTGAGGACACCCATTTTCAATTGATAGCCCATAGAATTAAAAAGTTCTTCAATTTCCTTACGGAAATATCCCCCTTCTGCAGTCAGCAGATTTGGCACATTTTCCATTACAAAGTATCGAGGTTTTACAAGTCCGACTACTCTCACGTAATATTTAAAGAGAAAATTTCTCTCATCATGAATTGTTTTTCGTTGTCCTTTTTGTGAAAAGCCTTGACAAGGAGGACCTCCAATAACGACATCCACCTTTCCCTCATAGCTGCCAAAGGTTTTTTCGAGATCCAGGGCGGTAATGTCACCGACAATCATTTTTGTACCTTTGTGATTCATCTCATATGCTGCAGCAATAGAAGGATCATATTCATTTGCCAGTATTACATCAAATCCGCATTTTTCAAAACCAAGGGACAATCCGCCGACCCCGGCAAACAAATCAATCACCTTTGGTCTCATCCTCGTGCCTCCTGAATCCTATCCTGAGCTATCTTAAAATACCCCTCGTCTAACTCGATACCTATAAAATTTCGATCCGTCCGTTTGGAGACCACTCCGGTTGTACCACTTCCCATAAAAGGATCAAGTACAGTGTCATTGGGATTCGACAAAATCTCAACAAAATGCTGAATGAGACTTTCTGGTTTCTGGGTAGGATGCTTACCAAACCTGCGTTCTCCGTTGGGCGTTACAGATGTTTCAATAAAATCGTGAAACATCGCACCACCATTATTAAATGTTCCTGTTTTCTTTTTGTATGTAAAATAGATCCATGCTTCTGTCGAATTTACAAAATGAAGGTTCATATTTCTCGGCATTGGATTCGTTTTATGCCAGATTCCTGTGGTTTTATAGTAAAATCCGTGTTTTTCTGCCAACTGTATTACAGTTTCGACTTTAATGATGGCCATGAAAACTATCATGGTTCCACCTTTTTTCATTACTCTTGCAGAGGCCTTGAAAAATTCATCCATAGACTTTGACCATTCATCAAATTCCATGTCGTCCCATCCGGCAGATCCGAAAAAATTATCGCGCATTTTCTTGAGATTTGTATCTCTTTTCTTCATGAAATTGCCAAGATTGTATGGCGGATCAGTAACAATCAAATCGATAGATTCCGCATCAATTTGTTTCATGGCAGCAATACAATCCTGGTTATATAATGTTATTTCAGCCATATTAACAGCCCTTTCCTTTGCAGAATTTTACCTCATGGCGCTCTTCCCACTTTTTACCCATGCGTCCAGTTCGGAGCGTTTGAACTTCCATAAGCGCCCAATCTGATGCGCAGGAAGGTCTGTCTTTTGCTTAATCCACTTCCGTAAAGTTACTGGCTTGATGTTCAAGTATTCAGCTGCTTCTTCAAGGCTGATATAGTTGTCATCCATTCTCTCGCTCATAGCGTTCACCTCTCAAGCTACCAAAAGACATAGTAATACAGATAAAATTATAGCAGATCCCTTGCTGTTTTTCAAGCCCCTTTTTGAGTATCTTTTAATATTTACTGATATTAAGTGATATTTAAGCTGGAAGATTCTCACGCTCTCTACATCTTAACGATAGCCCTACTCTGTAACGATAGCTTTTCTATCATTACAGGGTACCACTGAAGAGGGCGATTTGCCCTGGCAAAGACGCCGTTCTACCTATGCTGCTACAGTGCTGGAAAATAAAAAACCGCCCAGAAATGGCGGATTTACGGCATTTTTGAGGGTATGGAATTGTATCAATCTCGGCGTGGTTTTGTCAAGCACATTTCCGCCCTTGAAGCCGAGATTTTCCAGTCCCCCATATATGGCGTTGATAACAGTCGGTGAGGTGTAGTAGGCGGTAAGTGTAGACGCTCTTGCTTGTTCGTATTCTTCGGGAAAAAGGATAGTGTACAGCTCCAAAAATTCCTTTTCCCACTCGCTGTTATTTTCCTTGAAAACCTGATCCAAACCGCCCCAGCCTACATAACGAGAGAGAATTTCCTGTTCTTCGGGAGTTGCAAGTCTGTTTTCAAACTCAAGCTCATTAAGAAGCGTGATAGCTTCAACATTCGCCCTGAATTTTGCCTTTGCGCCGCCTGTGCCAAGATTTTCATCGGTTATGACAAAATCGTGCTTTTCACCGCTAAGCTGTGGCACATCTGCGATATTAGGTGCAGGAGTGCTGTCAACCTCAGTTTCGGGAGCAGCCATAACGGGAGTTTCTTCCACAAGTGAAAAGCCGCTTTCAAAAAGGTCATCTTCACGGATATTACGGAAAATAGGAAACCAACCTGTCACGGTCAGGTCTTGCAGTTCGTAACTCCTACCATATGCACCGTTTGCAATGTCCGTAATCTTAAACTTGCCATCGTCAAGCTCAATCACATCACCGACTTTAAGCTGAAATTCCTCATCGTCGTATTCTTTGGCTTCCTCAACTTCTACAACTTCTTCGGTGTTTTCAGCCCTTTCGGGTGCTTCTTCAATGGCTTCGCGAGTTTCAGCAATCTCGGCATTATCCTCAGCTTCAGGCTTTATGCCGTATTCTTCAAGCACTTTTTCAGCCTGTTCAAGCATAGCCTTGTTATATTCATCATCGGGAGCTGTATTCTTCAAAGTCCACTTTGCGCTCTTGATACGCCTGTCTATATCGTCCTGCGTGATATATCTGTTCTGTGAAACAAGGCGTGTAACACGATTTGCAACCTCGTTCCAGTTCATTGTCACTTCCGCATCGGGATTTGATATACCGCCCTTTTTGAGTACAAGTCCCTTGCTGTCGTGCCAAGTATCATAACCGGCTCTGCCTGTTCCGCCAATGCCGTATTCGTTTTTCAGAAAAGCAATCTTTTCTTGCTGTGAATGATGTTCCTTGAAAAACTTCTGAATACGAAACTTTCCGCCCGATACATTGCTGCCACTGCAAATGAGCTTGTCCTTTTCGTCCTCGGTAATAAAGAACTTCGGCTTAAAGGCAAAATCGGGAGCAGCGACAAACTTTTCAAGGGGGAGCTGTCTGTCCTTCAGTCCCTCAAGCATTTCGGGAAGGTTGTGAAAATGGAAACGGAGTACATCTCGGTCGGCTTCGTACTGACCGATAAGGTCTGTCATTCCGTCGATAAACTCCTGAACAGGCTTTTCGTCCTGCAATGCTTCGGCAATTTTCCCCGTACTTGTCGGGAAACCACCATTGAAAAAATAGTCGGGGATAAAGTACGGAACTTCCACATCCTGATGAAGATACCATAGCTTATCGGCAAGCTGTTTTCTTGCGTATGGCTCTGCCTTGTCCAGAATATCCTGTGTGGCATATCTGCCCTCAGCAAGCAGTTCTCCTATTCTTTCCGCCGCTTGCTCCCAAGTCATTGTAACGCCCGAAAAACGGTTGTGTGCTGTTTTGCCCGTTGCAAGCTCGATACCATCTTTGTCGTACCAAGCAGATAAGAGCGAGGTTTTTAAACCGTCGGAACTTTCATACTGAAAACCTCTGCAGTCTGTGCCAAATTCTTTTCGGAGAAACTCGGCATTGCTTTCACCACCCTTGTTTTTCTCATAATGTGCGACAATACGCTCCAAGCTGTGAGGCTCGTTACTTCCTGCACGGAGCATATAGTCAATCATATCCTGAGTAACGGAAGGTGCGACAGCAGCCGTTGGCTCGGTGAAAACAACAGGCTCATTGTCGAAATCACCAAATAGGGATAACTGCATAGGCTCGTCATATCCGCCGATTTCCTCAATCTCAGGCTCTATATCGAAATATTCGGGAGCTTCTATAAATTCGTGCCTGTCTATAAGGTCGGCAACAACTGCCTGAATATCGTCCCAAGTGAGCTTGACGGAGTTTTCCGTGCCGTTCTGCCACACTTCAAGTCCGTCCTCGCTTTTCTTGTATCCGACAATATCACCGTCAATCTGAAACTCAACGGCTCTGTGTTCGTAAGCTGCCTTCATAAACTCGGCTCTTTCATCGGCGTTATCGTGTTCAAGGAAGTAATCAAGCACTTCCGATTTACTGACATTCATTTCATCATAGCTACTGAAAATAGCCGAAATAGTTTCCTCGGACATAGAAAAAGCAGTATCAGAAGTTTCTTCCAATACTGCTTCGTCGGTATTTAGCTGTAAATCAGTTCGCTGAAAATCATTTCCTCCGCCTGAGCCTTCGTCGTATTCATCAGTCCCACCCAAGCCATCTGGTCTGTCGCTTTCAGTTCCTCGGTCGCTCCCGCTTCCTGTGCCATTTTCTGGAGAAGCTCCGAAAGTCTCTTTTTCGCTGTTTCGTCTATCTCCGCCAAGTGGCTGTTCAGAGTCCCTTTCAGGAGCATTGTCTGATACATCGACGGTCTGCTGTTCATCAGATATGTCCTTCTCATCTGTCCGTACTTGCCGATTTCCTTCTGCTCCGGAATTTCCCAATCGGGAAGATAGGTCTGCGTCCTCTCGTCCAGAACGTAACGGATTCCGTTCTCTGTCATTGTTTTCGGTAATGCCTCGGTCATTATCCTTACTCCTTTCAATTTTGAGCGTTCGCTCAATGTTTCTTAAAATCTGCTCCGACATCTCGCTTGTTGCCGTGCCGAGAACAGACATTGCTTCAATACTGTTAAATTCACATATTCCACGAAAATCATCGGGTTCAAAATATAAATCGGCTTCATATCCGCACCTTGTAAGGACGGTATAGGCGATACTTGTTGTAAGCATTTCCTCAAACCTTGACCTGACATTGAACTCATCAAGCTCGTCAAGGAAAGTTCCTTCGACATTTCTCATAAGCTCACGCATAAAGTCGCCTGAGTAGCTTCTTGCAATTTCGGAAGCCTTTTCGATTATCGCTGTATCAAGCGAGGTTGCATTGGTGCGGAGATTTTCGAGTACAGCCTTTTCGTTTTCGGGAGTTACACTCCAGAAGAACGGCGTTTTAGAGCGTTCGTCCCTTGCTCCCGTATCGGAGAAATCGAAAACATATCTGAGCCTTGCTTTGCCGTTATCGTCCGCAATAAGGGCAATACCCTTACTGCCACGCTTGACAAATCGGTTGGTAATATCCTCACGTCCCCAAGTGTCGTACTCGGCACAGGCTACTGCGTCGGGTCGCTGTGAGTGTATCAGCACTTGGTCTTTGAAGCTGTATTTGTAAAGTCTTGATGATGTTCTGAGTAACGATTTATAGTTATCAGGGTCTTTCCAAAGCTTCTCAGTACTCTCATTTAACCGAGCCTGATACTCTTGAAGTTTTGTAGGCATTTCTTCCTCCTTTTCTATAATAGCACTTTAAAGCATAAAAGTCAAGAGAGTTCAAAAAATTTTATTTGCCCTCTCTCTGCATACCGTCAGCAATCCACCTGCCTGAAGAATCGTAAATGTGTCCATTGCGGTCGATAGTGAGCTTTTCGCCGTTCTGCAACGCAAGGTGAATTGACTTAATGTCCGTCTTGTCAACGCCCTTGTAGCTTGACGGGTCAAATTCACTGCGGATAACCGGCGGTGTAATTGTCTTTGTAAAAAACATTGGTTGTCCTCCTTAAATGTTTGCCCCTGCCGAAGCAGGGGCATTTGATTTAGTCTGTGTAGTTGTCTGCGAAATTGTACTCGGCGTACTCTGCCTCGGTCATACCGTCAAGCTTGCCGATAACGCTCTCTGCAATATTCTTCATATCCTCATCATCAATATCGGGCATAACGTCAATTACGTTATCGAGAGTTTCCTCTCTGGTTTTGCCGCTTACAATGCAGATGAAGTTGATTTCCTCGGTTGTAAAATTCATTATAGCTCTACTCCTTTCGACTTCTCCTGTGCCTTTTCCTTTGGCTGTTCAGGCTTCTTATCCTGACTCTGTTTGAGATACTGACGGATTGACCGCTTTTCGTCAGCCTTTTTCACAGGCTTTTTCACTTCAGGCTGTTTCTTGGCAGCGTGTTCCGCTTTAGCGGCATCAAACATCTCGGATATTGAAACCTGCTCGCCTCTATTTGCTCTCTCCTCAAGCTCATCCATAGTAGGCGTGTTGTTGATAATGCCGTCGAACTTGTTATCATTCTGCTCAATGGTATCTTCAACCGCCTTTAAGGGATTTTCACGGACTGCTCCAAAATTGGAAAGCTCCGTAAATCCCGCACGGTCAACATAATGTGCCGACAGCTCGCCATTTTGCTGAATAACGACAACATCGCTCACGGAAAGCGAATGTCCCGCAAAATTCTTCGGGTGGTCGGTGTTGAACTTCTCAAACACCTGTTCAAGAAATGCCGACTTATTCTGCAAATCTTCAGGGAGAACAGGGAAGCTATACACAAGCGTATAATTGTCACGATTAGGCTCAATGCCTTTCTTTTCAAGATAGGAGCTATCCATAAAGCGAATATCCCTGTTTTCGGGATTGCTCTTTAGCTGATAGATACCCGCAGCACATTCCTTGCCATTCAGAAGTAAAGCTTCTCTTGACGGTTCTTGTGCTGCAAGGTCGTCTATTCGCTTTTCAAAAGCCTGATAGCGTTCCCACTCTACCGTTTCAACGCCGAAAATGCCGTTATGGTTTTCAATGTCGGAACGCTCGTTTGCCTGTCCCTCTGTACCGTCAGGATAGAGAAGATACACGGCAACTGTGTCATTGTCGAAAAATTCAAGAGCCTTTTCGGCAGTAAGGGGAAGAAGCTCGTTACTGTCATAGCCGTATGCGTTTCTTTCTTCAATGGTGATTTTCTCAGCGGGCATTTTACCCGTGTACACCTGCATTTCCGGAGCCTTTTCAAGCTGATGTTCCATAACACTAAGCTTACTTACCATTTCGTCAATGACCGAAGGCTTAATATCGGTTACATACTGATGTGAAAAGGAATGAACAGCTCCAATATCCTTGAAATCAAACTGACTTGCAATCTGTTGAGTTTCGGGAGCAAACCGGCTATCATCGACAGCCTGAACAGTTCTTGCAAGGACAAATAAGGGGCGCTCCGTGCCGTACTTCTCCGATAAATCCTCAACGAACTTATCCATTCTGCCTTCCGCAGCATAAATCTCAGCAGTTGCTTTCATATCCCACAGACAAGCAATATTTGCCTTGTGGCTTTCGTGAAAAGCTTTGTTTTCTCCGTGTTCATTTGCATAGTCAAATGACTGCTTATACACAGTATCGGGGATAAAGGTCTGTTCGTTTGCCTTTACCGTTTCTTTCGCTATAGCCTTGTTTACCGTTGCAAGTGCTTTCTTGTATTCTCCCAAATCTTCCTTTGAAATAGTGAGTGTTGCCTTATCGTCAACGGTACGACCGCTGAACTTCACACCCTGACGGTCAAGGCTTTCCGCAACGGCAAGTGCCTTTTCGGTAGAAAGTTTTGCATAGCTCTTGTTCGGAATATCCTTGTATTCCGTATTTCCGATAATAGTGCCCTTGTCCTTTTTTAAAGCAGGCTCTGCCTTAGGCTGTTCAACTGTCGGAGTTTCTTTCACATTACCCGTAACCTCGGCAATAACAGCCTTGTAGTTTTCTACATTAGCCTTGCCGATAGTAAGAGTTGTGTTTTCTCCCGTTATTCTACCGCTGAACGGGATATTCTGCTCGGTGAGCTTTTCAGCAACATTCTGAGCCGTGTCGGTATCAAGCTTGAAATACTGCTTGTTTTCGATTGACTTATACTGCACATTGCCGATAATATTCGACTTCTTCGGCTTTTCGGGAGCTTCGGCAGCCTTTTCCTGTTCGGAAGCGTCCTTTGCCTGTCCCTTGATTTCAGCCATAAACGCCTTATAGCTCTCTACATCGGCTTTACCGATTGTGAGAATGGTCTTGTCACCGTTGATACGACCGCTGAACGGAACATTCTGCTCGGTGAGTTTCTCAGCAACTTTCTGAGCCGTGTCTGAATTGAGTCTGAAATACTGTTTATCCTCAATAGTGGAATACTCCACATTTCCGATGATATTGGACTTTTTAGGCTGTTCGGGAGCTTCGGCAGTCTTTTCCTGCGACTTATCCTTGTCAAGTCCGAGGTACTTGTCGGAAATCTGCGTGATAAGCTCCGACGCTGTACTGCGTATAGTTTCAAGCGACGATTTCAGCTCCGGCAAATCCTTTCCGCTGCCCCAAGAAGCAACATAGCTGAAACTGTAATCGGAGGTATCTACACCGAAATGCTGACAAACCGTGTAAGCAATACTTTCGGCTTCAACTTCCTCCGTAGCTCTGTCTTTCGGCTTTTCAAGGTCGGTTTTCTTCAAATCCTTGTCATGAAGCATAGCGTGAGCAATCTCGTGAATTGCCGTTTTTACCGTCTGCGCCTCGGACATACCCTCTTTAATGGTAATTGTTTTATCTTCCTGATTGAAAAAGCCTTTTGCTGAACCGTCAATTTCGGCAAGCTTAATCGGGACGGGAGATACCTCTTTGAGCGCTTCAAAGAACTTTTCATAATCCGTTACATTGCCGCTAAGCTCGTCAACTCCGAGAGTTGGTAGTTCCTTGCCGTTGGTCTGCGACACATCGAATACCGAAACCACCTTGAAATTGGGAATAACCCGTTCCACTTCCTCAACAATCGGTTTTCCGTCCTTATCAAGAATGGGAAGGTCTGTATCGGGGTCACGCTTGATTTCTTCTTTCTTGATTTTGTAGGGGGCAGGGGCAAAAATCTGAATACCTTTTTCACCCTTGTTTACATTTCTTCCGAAATTGTTTTTCCAAGCATTAAAGCCTGCCACAAGAGTTGCGTCAGGCTTCTGCATTGCTATGAGGAGTGTGTTATTGAATGAGTAGTTATGAAACTTCGACATCGTATTAAGGTACGACTTGAACTTCTCACTTGAAAACAGCTCCTTAATACCGCTTTCAAGTTTGTCCGTTATCTCCGCAACCTTTTCTTTCGCACTTTTGAACTTCGGATTTTCAGGCTCGTTTGCCTTTTCGGGTTCTTTCTCAGGTTCGGGCGGCTTAACATCGTGGTCGGACTTATCCTGTGAAATCTCCTTAACCTGTTCAGTCATTGCTGTTTTGGCAACACCGTCAATCAGAATAGGGTGAGAGTTCAGATAGTAATCTCGGCTTTCTTCAATGAAATCTGCCGAGAAGTCCTTCATCTGCTCCTTTGCCCAATCCTTAACATCACTATGGTAGCGTCCGTCCCAATTGTGATTGAATACCTGTGCGGTAAGAACGTGAGCCGTTCTCTCAAATCCGAACTCGGCAACCACTGTATCAAGGACTTTCTTTGTATCCATACGATTATCGGCGAAATTGTCACTCATTGCCTTGTCAAGAGCTTTTGCACAGTTTCCGTTTTCACGGAAACTTGCTCGCCACTCGGCTAATTGGTCTTTTTCTTTAGATGCTAAAAGGTCGTCCCTGCAAAATGGAACGACCTTTTTTTCAATATCCGGCATTATGACTCCTTTCAAACGAAAAAAAGGAAGTACCGAAGCACTTCCTTTTTCATAATGTTTAATTGTGTGAACTGAGCCAAATCAATAACTTTTCTGCATTCATTGTTCCGTCGGCAAGGGATAGTCCTACATCTATCAATTCCTGTTGCGTACACTCAATTTCCACACCATTGATAGCAAGAAAAACAAGCATAGCGTGTAAGCCAATTCTCTTATTGCCGTCAACGAAGGGGTGATTTGAAACCAACGAATGTCCGAGCCGTGCGGCTTTCTGAATAAGTGCGGGATAAAGGTCTTGACCTCCGAACGTCTGAAACGGTGTTTCAAGAGCAGACTCCAGAAGTCCCATATCTCTTACACCATCTGTTCCGCCTGTTGCCTCAATCAATGAACTGTGAATTGTTATTACCTGTTTTGTTGTAAGTCTTATCATTTTGCAAGCTCCTTGTATGCTTCAAGGTTCTTGGCGATAAGCCTTTGGGAGATGTCAGCAACATCTTCATCTGCTGCCATTTGTACCTTTTCTACTTCCGAAAACTCCAGTACAATATACCGAGGAACATTATTTTTCAGTATAACAGCAGAGCCATTCTGGTCAACAAGCCTTGCAACCTTTGAAAAGTTCTGATTGGCTTCTGTGATTGATATTAATGTGTTTGTGTTTACTGTCATAGTAATCCCTCCTTCCTTATCTTTATTATACACTAAAGTTAGGAGAAATTCAACCTATTTCAGAAATTTAATTTTTCTTTTTCTTGGGAGCAAACTCCAGCTTGAAATTTACATACTTGCCCGTATCGTCAAGACAGACAGTAGCGTCGTAGTTTCTGCCTGTTTTCTGCGAATAAAGTCCCTTTACGGGGATTTTGCCGTTCTTGATAAGGCTTGCCACCATTTCCTTTGTAAGTGTCTTTTTTGATTTTTCAAAGAACTTATCGTTCCTCCAGATAGCAAAACCACAAGCTCTGTCCTCGCAGGAATAAGCCTTTGGCGTTACTGCAATGTTCTTGCCGCATCTCGGACAAACGCCGATAACCTCGCCGTTTGTCTTTGTAACCTTGCTTTCGTCAACACTGTCCTTTGCAACATTGATAATGTCGTCAACGAGCTTTCCGATGTCAGCCATAAACTGCTGTGATGTGAACTTGCCCTGTGCCATAAGGGAGAGGGAGTTCTCCCAATCGGCGGTCATTGAAGCCGACTTGATAATGTCGGGCATAACGGAAATGAGGTCTGTGCCGTTTTCGGTTACGACCAGATTTTTCTTTTCTCGCTTGATAAATCCCGATTTTGTGAGCTTTTCGATGATACTTGCCCTTGTCGCAGGTGTTCCAAGTCCCGAACACTCCACTTCTTCGGTAAGTTCGTCCGTTCCGGCTCTCTCCATAGCAGAAAGGAGTGTATCCTCGGTAAAGTGCTTCGGTGGCTGTGTGAAATGCTCCGTCACCTCGGTTACTGCTCGTTCGATAACCTGTCCCTCGGAGAGAGCAACGCTTTCTTCTTCGACTTCCTCGGTATCGTCCTTGCACTTCTGATAGTTTCTGAACGCCTTTTCAATGGCTTTCCATCCCTCGGAGATAACATTTCTTCCTCTTGCGACAAAAGAATAACCGCCACAACTGATTTCAGCCGTAACGGTTTCATAGATATATGGTTCGCTTGTCGCACAAAGCAGACGATTTGCGATGAGGTAGAGGATTTTCTTTTCTCCGTCGGGAACAGAGCTGATGTCTGTATTGGCAAGCTCGACTGTCGGGATAATGCCGTGATGGTCGCTAACCTTCTTGTTGTTGATTACTCTCTTTGTGTCGGGAGATAGGACAAGTCCCTCGAAATGAGCAAACTTCTTACCAACCGATTCTGCAATACTCCTTGCAGTTCCGTCCATATCGTCGGTAATATACTGACTGTCCGTTCTCGGATAGGTTACAAGCTTCATTTCGTAGAGCGACTGCGTGTAGTCGAGTGTCTGCTGAGCTGTGAAGCCGTAAAGTCTGTTTGCTTCTCGCTGGAGAGTTGTCAAATCGTAAAGATGTGGGGAATTTACGGTCTTTCTTTCCGTTTTTACCGACTTTACGATAGCCTGCTGACCGTCGCACTCCTTACGGATATTCTCGGCAGTTTCCTGTTCCTTGACCTTTTCGTGAACTGCGTCAAGTCCCACAGACTTCAAATGCACATTAAAATACTTTTCCTTCTGGAAATTGCTGATACTGTTTTCACGCTCATAGAGCATTGCAAGAGTAGGTGTCTGCACTCTGCCCACATTCAGCGTTCTGTTGTAGAGCTTTGAGAAAAGACGTGTAGCATTGATACCGACAATCCAATCCGCCTTTGCACGGCAGAGAGCCGACTGATAGAGGTTTTCGTATTCCTTGCCATCACGGAGATTTGCGAAACCCTCACGAATTGCCGTTTCCTCCATCGAAGAAATCCAAAGTCGCTTAATCGGCTTATTACAGCCAATCTTGTTATACACAAGACGGAAGATAAGCTCACCCTCACGACCTGCGTCGCAAGCGTTCACAACCTCGGTTACTCGGCTGTCCTCCATAAGCTGACGGAGAACACCGAACTGCTTGTTCTTATCCTCGGCAACGATAAACTGCCAGTTTTCGGGGATAATGGGGAGGTCTGCAATATTCCATTTCTTGTACTTTTCGTCATACATATCGGCATTGGCAAGACCTACAAGATGTCCCACACACCACGATACAATGACATTTTCGCCCTCTGCATATCCGTCCTTCTTGTCGGATACTCCAAGAGCCTTTGCAAGTGCCATTCCGACACTTGGCTTTTCTGCAATGACTAACTGCATACTAAATCATTCCTTTCAAGGTAAAATAAAAGAGCCTCTCGTGTGAGAAGCTCTTATGTAATATGTAGTTGTAATTGCTTGCTAAACTGTAATTTTTCAGTTTCTTTAAATAGATAAATTAGTAATGTTTTTGTATGTTTTAGTTACCTAATATCAAGTTTCTCATAATGCTTTCTTGTTACCTCGACCAACTTATCATGACTATAATCAGACTCCGTATTTAATTCATTATGAATCGTTCTCATCGTATTTTCAAATGTATTAAATAATTTTTCCTCCTTAGTTGATGTGCTATCTTTTTTCATTACTTTAATCAATAACTCATTATATCCTTTAGACACTGTTCTAAATTCATTAATTTTCTTCATAAATAAATCAAACGTCGTAGCTAGTTCTTCTGGAATGAACGCACAGTTTTTCATATAAAACAGAGTAAAATCATCACACGCTTTGTTGTATTTCTTAATAACGCTATCATCTTTATCTGATCCTCCAATAGTAGAATATACCTCCCAAGAAAGATAAGTGAAGTCAAAAGCTTTTTCCATTAACTCTTGAATTATTATATATTCTTTGTCAAACTTATGCTGACTAACATATATTTTCTGCTCAATAATGCCTTTTTCGTTCTCAAGCTTGGCATCAAAATAATAATTTATTTTTTTATCTATCAATTTTTCTATTTTATTTTTTACAAATAAAATAGTTGCCACTGCCACTGCTGTTCCGCCTCCCAATGCAGATAAAAACATTTTTAAGTACTCCAACAATTTCACCCCATATGCAATAAAATTCGTTAAGAAATTTTTAGTTTATTGTTCAGCTTCCAGATTCTTCTCAATAACCGCCATAATCTCATTCAGTCGGTTTTCGCCAATACCCTTGATTTCTCCGATTTCTTTGCGGAGCTTTTCCATATCAAGAGATACAGCATTTGATGTAGCGGTATCATCTGCCGCACTTTTATAAATATCTTGAAGAAAACTCTGCATTTGATTTCGGTTAAATCCTTTTATCTTCTTGTAGGTTTCTCTTGAAAGTGTGATAATATCTTCCATCTAATATCCTCGCTGTTTTTGGTTATAGTTTAATTATACCATATCTGATGAGAAAATACAATATGTAAAA
>OGFF01001281.1_pt1 | contig 27907 bp, 21 predicted proteins | sample 1570751 | NCBI WGS metagenome assembly OGFF01 (sample SAMEA2581951, study PRJEB24529) | metagenome | biome: Human gut stool | place: China | collected 2011 | reverse complement strand
GCAGCTCTGATACCATCCTCAGAGCCATCAAGGAACTGACACAGGAAAACATCTCATATACTTCCGATAAGGGCAAGACCTATGATTTCAATACGGCAGACAAGCTCAACGCCTTGCTTATAAAAGCCTTGGTTTCCACTGGTGAACTGAATGAGGTGGAAACCTACGATGTTGATTTCGACCATCAGTTCCTTGAAACAGAGAAGTATGATGCAAAACCGACATACAAGAAGTTCCTCGGCTACAGACCTGGCGTATATGTCATCGGTGACATGATTGTCTATGTCGAGAACAGCGATGGCAACACAAATGTGCGCTTTTATCAGGCTGAGACCCACAAGAGATTCTTTGCCCTACTGGAAGCCAACAGCATCCGTGTGAATCGCTTCAGAGCCGACTGTGGTTCGTGCTCGAAGGAAATTGTCAGTGAGATAGAGAAGCATTGCACGCACTTCTACATCCGCGCCAACAGATGCAGTTCGCTCTACGATGACTTGTTTTCACTGAGGGGATGGAAGACGGAGGAAATCAACGGCATCCAGTTTGAACTCAATTCCATTCTTGTTGAGAAATGGGAAGGCAAGTGCTATCGTCTTGTCATTCAGAGACAAAAGCGCATGGATGGAGAGCTTGACTTGTGGGAAGGTGAATACACCTACAGATGCATTCTTACCAACGATTATGACTCATCAACAAGAGACATCGTCGAATTTTACAACAAGCGTGGGGGCAAAGAGCGTATATTCGATGATATGAACAACGGATTCGGCTGGAACAGGCTCCCCAAGTCGTTCATGTCAGAGAACACCGTATTCCTTCTGCTTACGGCATTGATACACAATTTCTATAAGACCATCATTAGCAAGCTTGACACCAAGGCTTTCGGGCTCAAGGAAACGAGTCGCATAAAGGCTTTTGTCTTCAGCTTCATCTCCGTACCTGCCAAGTGGATCATGACAGCAAGGCAATACGTGCTGAATATCTATACTGAAAACCGGGCTTATGCAAGACCTTTCAAAACTGGATTCGGGTAAAGTCCGTTCCTTATGGTTTTAATCTGCGTATTGCCTCAAGTCGCATTGTGGGGTAAGGGGAAGGTATGCACAAATCGGACAAAATTCACGCTCATACTATCATGATGCATAGTGTTCAAGCTCTTTACTGCAATTGAGATTGCCATTGAGATTGCTTGCGGATTTTAGGTTAAATATGAACCTGGTATAAAAAGCAGAACGCCCCCACTTCACAGTGAAGGCGTTCTTTTTGGTATTAGTTTCCTTTAAGGTAAAAAGATTGTATTCAGGATAACGATGCAAAGATAGACATATTTTTCGAAACGAACGAATCTTTTTATATGTTTAAAAACATATTTTGTGAATTATTGCTTTTAAACGCAAATTATCACTCTCAAAACAAAATTATCTGCCAGATAATTTCGGTACTTACAATTAAATTTGTATCTTTGCACCATAATATTAAAAATTATTCTTTTTATTGAATTATGGCAATTAATGAAGAAAACAAATTGGAAGAGAAGAAAAGTATCTCTTTCGTAGAACAGTTAGTTGAGGAAGACCTCAAAGAAGGCAAAAACGGAGGACGAATTCAGACTCGTTTTCCGCCAGAGCCTAATGGTTATCTGCATATCGGCCATGCCAAAGCTATCTGCATGGATTTTGGTGTTGCAGAGAAATATAATGGTGTTTGCAATCTTCGTTTTGATGACACCAACCCTAGCAAGGAAAATAATGAATATGTAGAAAATATTCTTCAAGACATCCAGTGGCTTGGTTTCAAGTGGGGCAATATCTACTATGCTTCTGACTACTTTGAGAAACTTTGGGACTTTGCAGTCTGGATGATCAAGAAGGGCAATGCATATATTGATGAGCAAACTGCTGAAGAAATTGCACAGCAGAAGGGTACCCCTACCACACCAGGTACTGCTAGCCCATATCGTGATCGCCCAATCGAAGAAAGCCTTGCTTTGTTTGAGAAGATGAATACTCCTGAGGCCGTAGAAGGCAGCATGGTGCTTCGTGCAAAACTCGATATGGCAAATCCAAACATGCATTTCCGCGATCCTATCATGTATCGTATCATCCAAACTCCTCATCACCGTACAGGAACTAAATGGCATGCATATCCTATGTATGATTTCGCTCACGGACAGAGTGACTACTTTGAAGGAGTAACCCACTCTATCTGTACATTGGAATTTGTACCTCACCGTCCGCTTTACGATAAGTTCATCGACTTCTTGAAGGAGAAGGACGGAACTGCAGATGTGTTAAACGACAATCGTCCACGTCAGATTGAGTTCAACCGATTGAACCTCACTTATACAGTAATGAGCAAGCGTAAGCTTCACCAGCTGGTTGATGAGAAACTGGTTATCGGATGGGACGACCCACGTATGCCTACTCTTTGCGGAATGCGCCGTCGCGGTTACTCTCCTGAGAGTATTCGTATGTTTATCGACAGTATCGGTTATACTAAATTCGATGCTCTCAACGATATGGCCTTACTCGAAGCATCTGTAAGAGAAGACTTGAACAAGAAAGCTTGTCGTGTGAGTGCAGTACTTGATCCAGTTAAACTCGTAATCACCAACTATCCGGAAGGTGAAACAGAGGAAATGGAAGCCATCAATAATCCAGAAAATGAAGCTGATGGCACACACACCATCACATTCTCTAAGAATCTCTGGATAGAGCGTGCTGACTTTATGGAAGATGCTCCTAAAAAATTCTTCCGAATGACTCCAGGTAAAGAAGTTCGTCTGAAGAATGCTTACATCGTTAAGTGCACTGGATGCACAAAGGACGAAAATGGCGTTATCACTGAGATTCAGGCAGAATACGATCCTATCAGCAAGAGCGGCATGGAAGGTGCCAACCGCAAGGTTAAGGGTACATTGCATTGGGTATCAGCAGATCACTGCGTAAAGGCAGAGGTGCGTGAATACGACCGTCTCTTTATGGTAGAAAATCCATCTGCTGATGAGCGTGATTTCCATGAGTTGCTCAACCCAGATAGCTTCCACGACTATCCTAACTGCTATGTTGAGGAATATGCAGCCAACAAGAAGCCAGGTGAATATCTCCAGTTCCAGCGTATCGGTTATTTCATGGCCGATTTTGATTCAACTGCAGAAAAACCTGTATTCAACAAAACCGTTAGTTTGAAGGATACATGGGCAAAACAGAATAAATAAATCACCTATATCTGTCTCAGTTTCAACAGCTGAGACAGATATTATTTATATTCAAGATAACAAATGAATACTGCAGATCTTTTTCTTTGGATACTCGACAATTTAAATTATTGGGTAGTAACCCTTTTCATGGCTATCGAGAGTTCATTCATCCCATTCCCATCAGAGGTGGTTGTTCCACCTGCAGCATGGAAAGCCATGGATCCTGATAGCGGAATGTCGTTTATCCTAGTCATCGTATTTGCCACCATTGGTGCCAATATCGGTGCACTCATCAACTATTATTTAGCTAAATGGGTAGGCCGCCCTATCATCTACCGTTTTGCCGACAGCCGCATCGGACATATGTGCCTGATAGACCGCCAAAAGGTAGAAGTTGCAGAAGAGTATTTCCGCAAGCATGGAGCCGCATCAACAATCTTTGGGCGCTTGGTACCAGCTGTTCGCCAATTAATCAGCATTCCAGCCGGTTTGTCAGGTATGCATGTAGGCAAATTCTTGCTCTATACCACTATTGGTGCTGGCGTCTGGAATACTGTTTTAGCAACCATCGGTTGGGGTATTTACCAATATACAGACTATAAAACAACTCAAGATGTATATCAGCAGGCATTAAAGTATAGTCATGAGCTCGGTTACATCATCTTGGCTCTTGCCGTTGTTATTGTAGCTTTCCTTGTATACAAGGGGCTCAAGAAGAAATAAGTCATTATAGATTACATATTATAAATCCTCTACGAAATCTTCAATAGAATTCGTAGAGGATTTTTTATGAGAACAGATTATTACTTCACTAAATACTTGAGTATTTGTCATGTAAAGCTGCTTATTTATAAGGTAAAAACACACAGATTAAATAGTCATACCAATAAGTTTTATCTGTTTAAGAATCAGGTTCTATTCAATTGCTGCCTACTGCCAGCAACCTTGCTGGCAAATGCCGACAACCTTGCTGGCATTTGGCAGCAACCTTGTCGGCATATGCCAGCAAACAAATACATTTAGTTCCTTAAACCAACAGATACGTTATCTCTAACCATTCAATATATTAGTTGTAGTATTCTAAAACAATAGTATCCAGGATATAAAGATACTCATGAACATAAACTACAGGTATTTAAATCCATCTTTGAATAAGACGGAAACTCCTTAAAAGAGTTTAAAGAATAGGGAAAAGAAATAAAGGGTGAGACTTCTCCCACCCTTTATCTGATATATAATAAAAAAGTTTATCTAAAGTAAATTACAAACGTTTAGAGTTTTTTCATCTCTTCTTTCCATGCAGAATAAGCCTCGAGATAAGCCGAACGGTTAGCCTCATCAGGATCAATGACTGCAAGTTTCTTCAATGAAGCAAAAGCCTCATCATGATCCTTATAGATACCGGCACCAATACCAGCACCCTTAGCAGCACCTGCACTGCCATCAGTCTCATAAAGTTCGATTGTAGCACCACTAACACCCGCCAAGGTATCTCGGAACAACGGACTGAGGAACATATTAGCCTTACCTGCATGAATATTCTTGATATCCATACCCATCTGCTGCATGATTTCCATTCCATAGCAGAAACTGAAGACGATACCCTCTTGTGCAGCACGAACAATATGAGCACGATTATGCTTATTAAAGCTGATGCCACGAATAGAACAACCAACTTCCTTATTCTCTAATACACGCTCAGCTCCATTACCAAATGGGATAATCTTAACACCATCACTACCTATTGGCACAGATGCTGCAAGATCATTCATATCCGCATAGCTTACATCTGGAGTGATATTTCGATGAACCCACGCATTCAATATACCTGTTCCATTGATACACAACAATACACCAAGACGGTCAAGGTCTGTTGTATAATTAGCATGAGCAAAAGTATTGACACGGCTCTTTGGATCATAGTTTACATCACCCAATACACCATATACAACTCCTGATGTACCTGCAGTACTTGCAATTTCACCCGGATTGAACACATTCAGACTCACAGCATTATTTGGCTGGTCACCCGCACGATAAGATATTGGTGTACCTTCTTTCAGACCAAGTTCTTCAGCTGCCGCTTTACTTACTACACTCTGTACAGAGAATGTAGGAACAATATCAGCCAAAATGCTTTCATCGAAGCCAAAGTAATCAAGCAGGAATTTAGCAGGTTTCTTCTGGGTAAAATCCCACATCATACCTTCAGAAAGACCGCTGATAGTTGTCTTTACCTCACCAGAAAGCTTCATTGCAAGATAGTCACCAGGAAGCATGATCTTATCAATCTTGTCAAACAGTTCCGGTTCATTTTCCTTTACCCAAGCAAGTTTTGATGCAGTAAAGTTTCCTGGAGAATTGAGCAGATTACGCAAGCAGAAGTCCTCACCTAAAGCATGAAAAGCCTTCTCGCCGTAAGGTACGGCACGCGAGTCGCACCAGATGATACTAGGACGCAAAACCTGCTGATTCTTATCTACACAAACCAAGCCATGCATCTGGTAAGAGATACCAATAGCAAGGATATCCTCACCCTTAGCACCAGATTCCGCCATGATTTTCTTAAGCGCCAACTTAGCATTGTCCCACCACATCTGAGGATCCTGCTCTGCCCAACCGGTCTTTACAGCTATAATTGGGGCTTCATGATCCGGATAGAATGCAGAAGCTACAATTTCACCATTGTCAACATCAGTAAGTGAAGCCTTTACAGAACTTGAACCTACATCAAAACCTAATAAATATCTACTAGCCATAGTTTATTCGTTTATATGTTTATTATTTATAATTTTTCGGTTATAGCCTTTTATAAAGTCTACATATATTACGAACATACTACAACATTCCCCTTAGAAAAAAAAATATTTAAAACATTTCTTCATCAAAAAGACTTTGAGGAGTGCTATCACCAGCCTTATTCTCCTCTTCATTACTCTTTTCTAATACAGAAGATGAAAAATTGAACATTAGCTGCTGTACGGCCTTTGAATCAAAGTTGAGATGATATACGCCATACCCTTTACCTTTCTCTATAAGCGATTGTGGATCTTTAGCGCATCGTGTGAGATATTGCGTAACATAGCCATGTACATCCTTATAATTCAAAGGTGTAAAAATAGAATTACAAGTATTATATACATGGCGAGCTATTTTTTCTACTTTTAGCCCCTTACTGCCTGCTGCTAAAAGAACATTGAATATCTCCTGATCAAGTTTCATATAATAATCTTAACAATCGTCCCCTTTTTCAAGAGAGAACATAAAATGAAAAAACCGCGGTTACTCACTTACAAGCAACCGCGGCTCTTTGAAAATAAACCTTATTTAAGCGAGAGCAACCTTATTGTCCTCATCCTTAATCTTACCCTCTTTGAAGAGCCAGCCGATACCAAGGATTACATCCTCTGTACTGATATTAGCAGCCTTAGCAATCTCTGCTACAGTGAGAGCCTTCTCTGAAGCTGCCAATGCCTGATATACATCACCAGCTCTAAAACCTGCGTTCTCTGCGTTCAAGTAAAGAACGTCCTTCTTAGTTGTAGTTTCCTTCTTTGCTGCAGGAGCCTTCTTTGCTACTGGAGCCTTCTTTGCTGCTGGCTTCTTTGCAGCAGTCTTAGTTGTCGCTTTCTTTTCTACCATGTTTTAAGAATTTTATGATTCTATTGAGCTTCATTTTGTCGGCTCAACCTTAATATCTGCTGCAAATTTATAACTTTTATTTCGAAATAATGTTAGAAAAAAAGAAAAAACAACCATTTATAAACAAAAGTGCTGCATTTCTTGATTTACGTCAAGAAACACAGCACTTTATTTACTAAAAATCAACTACTTATTATAAATAATTGAATATTTCATAAGGCATTTAAATCATATATTTGCTGATACAAATACCTTTATTCCGTCTTTTTATTCTGCCTTCAAATCAAGCTTGATTTCCAATTCATCCAACTGCTTAGGATCAAGTTCAGAAGGAGCATCGAGCATTACATCGCGACCAGAGTTGTTCTTTGGGAAAGCGATACAATCACGAATACTGTCGAGACCTGCCAGAATGCTGACAAAACGGTCTAAACCGAAAGCAAGACCTGCGTGAGGTGGTGCACCATACTTGAAAGCATTCATCAAGAAGCCAAACTGTGCCTCAGCACGCTCTGGAGTAAAACCAAGAACCTCGAACATCTTCTCCTGCAGCTTAGTATCGTGAATACGGAGAGAACCTCCACCTACTTCAATACCATTGCAAACAAAGTCGTATGCCTTGGCACGAACCTGCTCAGGATGCTCATCGAGCAATGGGATATCATCAGGATTTGGCATAGTGAATGGATGGTGCGTAGCCATCAGGCGCTGCTCCTCATCGCTCCACTCAAAGAGAGGGAAGTCAATAATCCAAAGACACTTGAATACGTTCTTATCACGAAGACCAAGACGGTCACCCATTTCCAAACGCAAAGAGCAAAGCTGAATACGTGTCTTGTTAGCATTATCACCGCTCAAAATCAAAACAAGGTCACCATCCTTGGCTCCCATTACGGTCTTGATTTCAGCAAGTTCCTCTGGAGAATAGAACTTATCTATGCTACTCTTTACGGTACCATCAGCATTATACTTGATATATACCAATCCTTTGGCACCGACCTGAGGACGCTTAACAAAATCTGTTAATTCGTTCAACTGCTTACGACTATAATCAGCGCAGCCAGGAACACAGATACCACCGATATACTTAGCCTCATCAAATACAGAGAAATTACCCTTGCCTGTGAAAGCATCTTTCAACTCAACAAATTCCATACCGAAGCGCAAGTCTGGTTTATCACTACCAAAACGGCGCATAGCTTCGTGCCAGGTCATCTGCTCCAACTTAGGAAGTTCTACACCACGAATCTCCTTGAACAAATGGCGAGCCATTTCCTCGAAAAGGTTGATAACATCATCCTGATCAACAAAACTCATTTCACAGTCAATCTGTGTAAACTCTGGCTGACGGTCAGCACGAAGGTCCTCATCACGGAAGCACTTGGCTATCTGGAAATAGCGGTCGAAGCCAGCAACCATCAAGAGCTGCTTCAAAGTCTGAGGGCTCTGTGGAAGAGCGTAGAACTGACCTGGATTCATACGAGAAGGAACCACAAAATCGCGGGCTCCCTCTGGTGTACTACCAATAAGAATAGGTGTTTCAACCTCCATGAAGTTCTGTGCATCGAGGAAGTTACGAATCAAGATGCACATACGATGGCGCAACTCCAAATTCTTGCGCACAGCAGGACGACGCAAATCAAGATAACGATACTTCATTCGGATATCATCACCACCATCAGTATTATCTTCGATAGTGAAAGGAGGAGTCTGACTCTGAGAGAGCACATTGAGTTCCTTCACCAGGATTTCGATGTCACCAGTATCCATTTTAGGATTCTTGCTCTGTCGTTCACTTACTACACCCTTTATTTGAATGCAGAATTCACGACCTAGCTTGTTAGCTGCATCACACAAGTCTTTGTTATCAGCCTCGTTGAAGACCAATTGTGTGATACCATAACGGTCGCGCAAATCGACGAATGTCATACCACCCATCTTTCTTGAGCGCTGTACCCAACCAGCAAGTGTCACTTCCTTGCCAGCATCAGAGAGACGTAACTCTCCACATGTGTTACTTCTGTACATACCTTATAATATTATATTATTATTTTCCAAAGTGCAAAAGTACAACAAATAACGGAAAGGACAAAATAAAATCGCGAAAATATTATTAAAAATATCTTCGCGACCCTATTAATGTGACCAAAAGTCACAGATATACATATTAAATGGTTTTATCTCTGCTTTTTTAGAGATTTATTTCTTCATTCGTTTGAAAGCTTGACGATGAAAACGTTCCTCAGCCTTAATGACACTAAACACCTTATTAGGTGGCAAGATGGTCATAAATCTAGAATGATACTCTTGCTGCAACTGTTTCAGCTGAATATCCAACTCATCCTGTCTTCTGATAGCTTCGGCACAAGCCTCATTATCATTCGGATTCACATGACGGAAGCGGCGCATTTCATCGAATATCATACGCATTTTCTTGCCCATCTGTCGATAAACCGGGAAGAATTTAGCAGCTTCACTCGGCGTAAGACAAGCATTAGTCGTAATAAATTGTTCCAGTTCTGCCTGAAACCTTTTAGGATCGAATCCACCATGATGTTTTCTACCCTGAGGCTGTGAAGCAAGCGAAACCAGACTAATCATCAGTATAGCTAAAAGCGCAAGAAACCTATGTTGCATTATCTTTATCATACCTTATCTTTATTTTTAAATCTTTATCTGTAGACAAAAAGAAATACCAACCATTAATTTTCTGCTATCAACGATGCATAGATAGTTTCATTATCCATCATCGTATAATCGGCCATCTCATTAAAAGTTGCATCCTCATTATTATTCACAGCACCTTTCTGAACCATGTGGTCCACATGGGCCATAGCAGGCTTGCTGCTTCCCATATATTTCAGCGCCACGACCGAGCCACCTCCCATCACAGCTAATACAGCAACAGCCGCTGCAATTTTTCTAAGCGGCATACGCTGCCACAGGCTAGGCTGCATGTGAACGATGCGGGGTTCCTGCTCCGGCAAATTTGCCATCACCCTATCAGTAAGCTGGTCAAAATAACCAGCCGGCACCTGGAAATGGTTTTTCTTACCAAAACGGCTATTTAATATATTGTCTTCTTTTAACATATATCTTATTCCTTTCTTTTTTACTTTATTATATAGACGAGAAATATCCTAAAAGGTTTAATCCTTACGATTGAAAAAATCGGTTATTTTTTTCTAAAAATAGCATAACTATTTGATAATTAAGAAATAATGGCAAAATAAAACCTATCTAGTCGGCGAAAAATCGGTGAAGGTGTAGAGGGCTTCACATGTAGGCGACATTATTGTTTTGTTTGATTATAGTTATGCAATAATATAAAAAAATGACGGATCCATGAAATATATCTTCGAATGATGCGTTATATATATATAATAAGGTATAATAATATTAACTAGGGCATTTCACGAAGAAAATTAGAGAAATGACCAAAAAAAATTATGTTTGTAAAAACAAAGAGAACATCCAAGAGATTATTGGGTGGACTACTCCAAAGTTGCATCAGGCCTCAGAATGCTACGTTTCCTTTAAAGTTTTCGATCCTTGCTACGGGAAGTTGCGCTTAAAGAAGATTATGCTCGGACATATAAAGGGTAAGCGAAATCAGCGAGTGTACGGCGAAGCTCTTATTAAGCGTATTACCCAAAAACTTCTTGAAGGATGGAACCCATGGATAGAAGAATCTAATCAGGAAGAGTACGCGTTATTTGCAGATGTATGCAGCAAATACAGAGTATACCTAGCGAAAATGGTAAAAGAAGGTGGATTGAAGCCTAACACTCAGCGCAACTATGAGGGTAAATTAGACTTCCTGCAAAGGTGGTTAAAGGGCGACGAACATATTACTTATATATATCAGTTCAATAAAACTCTAATCAGCAAGTTCCTGGATTATGTGCTGGTCGGGCGAAATAATGCTCTAAGAACTAGAAATAATTATATCGGCTGGCTAAAGTCCTTCTCCAGCTATCTTGTTGAACGAGGGTATGTTCAGAAAAATCCGACTGACGGCATTAATGTAACGACGAAACTGCAGCATAAAAATCGAGACGTTATACCTAACGATGTTCTGCGGCAGCTTAAATCTTACCTTGAGAAAGAAAACAAACACTTCCTGCTTGCATGCTATTTTCTCCACTATCTGTTCGTTCGCCCTGGAGAAATGTGCAGCCTACGAATCAGAGATGTATCAGCAAAGAAAAAGACGCTCTCTCTTTACGGCGCTAACACTAAAAATGGTAGAGACGCCGTGGTTACCATCCCGAACCATGTTATCGAGCTGATGAAAGAGTTAGGTATATTCTCAAGACCTCAGAATTATTATATTTTCGGTAATAATTTTCGACCAGGACTAGAAGCACTGAAGGCTAGAACTTTCTCGCTATATTGGGATAAAAACGTCAGGAAAGCATTAAAGCTAAACGCATCATATAAGTTCTACAGCCTGAAGGATACTGGTATAACTAATATGATAAAATCCAAAACAGATCTGCTGTCTGTTAGAGATCAGGCGAGACATTCATCTGTCGATATTACCAATATATACACGCCGCAGGACTGCAAAGAAGCAAACAGCGCACTTATCGACTATGAAGGTGTATTTTAATATAATGATTGTAGGAGATTTCTTCTCCTACAATCCTACTATCCTACAGAATCGCCTGGGTAACACTCTACATGTATACACCCGTCGATGATATACATCTCAAGCTCGTAGCCTTTATCAAGAAGCGAGCTTATCTCCCGTTCTGTAGGTATTCTCTTCAAATCTTTCATCTCTCTTATTCATTATATTTTTGGCGATATTCATATAAATCGCCTTTTCTGTGTATTTATATTTCAGTTTCACAACCTCGAAGTGCCCTTCAATATAGCAGTACTCATAAAACTTTGGCGGGAGTTGAGACATAATTCTTCTCTTAGTCGCATATTCATTGTAATGCGACATGATGCCGAGATACGAGTTGACTGAAGCTATTTCCTTGACCATATCATCTATCACTCCATTTTCTGCGGCCCTTCCTAATCTTCCTACCGCTAGCGCAAAACTATTAACAGTATGATTGGCTACATAGATTCTGCCAGGTTTAATGATGGCGCCCGTAAACTTGACACCCTTAGAGTAATGCTGAATATAAGTTTTCTTCTCGTTAAGCCGCAATCCGAGCTTTCCGAGTTCTTCCCTCAACATAGGAATAATGGCCAGCAACTTCGCTTTATCCCTGCTTACGAAAGATATATCGTCCACATACCTGTCATGTCTTACGCATACCGCATCAATTTTCCAGTCGATTGTATTCAGCAAGAAGTTGGCGAACAGCTGAGCGAACAGATTACCGATAGCGATACCTCTGTCTTCACCGTTAGTGAATAGAGACTTCTCTTTAGGGATATGATTCCACATCCACAGAGGACTCCTTCGCTCACAGTTAAGTTCAGGCCTGTGCATAATGACAAGTTTACACAACCATCTGAGATCCTCTTTATCATCACCTTCATAGTGTTCGACGATAAAATCATCTATCATCTTCGCCAACTTCGACTTGATGATACTCATAAAGAATCCCTTCAGATCAACCTTCATCACGTAGGCATCCTGGGTGTAATTCCCGCTCTCTTCGCGTATATCTTCCGCCAGTTGAGTAACGCCAGCAAGCTGACCTTTACCTTTGCGGCAGTTATACGTTCTGTCGCAGAATATCTGCTCAAAAAGCGGTTCGAGTCTCAGCGCGATATAGTGATGGATAATGCGGTCTCGGAAATCGCCTGCGAACACTTCGCGATAACGAGGATAGCGGACGACAAAGCAGATAGACTTACCGATCCTATACTGACGCGAGTTAACTTCATTCATCAGTTCAACGAGATTGTGAACGTAATTAAGCTCGAACTCCGTAGCGCCGACTGTGCTCCGTTTTCTTTTCCGGCAGTCGAAATATGCTTCTAGAATCGTTTCGAAATCTATCATTTTTATTTTCTTATTTTATATGAATACGTCTTCCTAATTAATGCTGACACCGGGCGAACTCTGTTCTGGTTGAACTTATAGTTGGTGTTCATGTTGCCATCGCTCAGATTCAAGTTCCAAGCGTTATCCGCCGAGTTCTGGGTTAACGCCACATATCTTATTCTTTACCATGTATGATGGTTGTGGCCCATTTATCAAGAAGACAGTTCTCCTAGTTTGGACTTACCTCCCTAGCTCTGACTACGTTCACTCTCTGACCTTTTTAAGGCTTTGATAAGCGAACCCTTCCATGCTGTACTTTGCCGTCCTATACTATCCATCAGCAGGAGTAAGTTAGCTAACTTACCCTTGCCTTTTATCCACTGATGCTCTCCAGCTATCTCAATCAGAGTATTCAGTAATTCCAGGTTAGATTGCAGTTCGACCATATCGGCGATTCTCGCCTCCAGATCTCTTCCCATATAGACTCTTGCGATAATATGAAGAGAATCGATTGCTGTGCGTTCGATTCTGTCTCCAACCACATATCTCTGTTCTTTCGGAAAATCTTTGATGATGTAAATCACCTCATTCAGGAACTTCTTTGTTTTTCTATATATTTCAGTCTTGCTTGCAATCTTTGCTGTCATTTTAAATACCTTTCTTTATGAGAACTTGCTAAACCCACGCCCCTAAGGGCATGGGAGGATTAAAGAACTAACTACTAACTACCATAAAAATGCTGACACCGGGCGAACTCTGCGCTGGTAGAACTTATAGGTGGTGCTCATGGTGCCATCGCTCAGATACAAGCGCCAAGCGGCATCCGCCGAGAACTGGGTGCTAGACCAGTACCAGGTCTTCTGTAACTGAGTAGCACCAGTAATCTTAGACAGGGCATAGTTTACCTTATCGAAGTTTGCCCAAATCAAGGCAAGTTCCGCGAGAGATGGCAGCCACCATGAGCCTGCGAGCAGGCCTTTGTTGTTTGCGTTGGCGCGCGCATACTTATTACAGAAGCCAGGAGCATAATCTGCTGTATTGGTGATATTCGTTGTTGTGCTCGCCTCGATGATGGCTGCTGTGTTCGCCTTACCAGTGAAGTCGGCAAATGCGATCAATCTGTCGCCCGTTGTGGTTACACCGCTTATTTGGACACCATCACCCTTGCTTGCATCGTTGCCATTAGAGTCTTCAATCTTGGTAGGCTTAGAGCTCCATGGAAGACCTGCGCTAGCTTCTGTTGGGGCAATAACGACATGCTTACCACCCTCCACGAGCAGCACACCATCGGCAATCTGTCCGGCTGACTGAAGCGCAGGCCAGTCGCTGACTCTAACCGCCAAAGGGAAGTTATCGCTCTTGCGATGATACATGATGAATACGCCATCATACATCTGTAATGAGTTGGCATTGATAGCCTCGATCATTGAGTTTTTGCTTGCGTTAGTAACGGCCTGACCGTTAGCGCTGAGCCAGGCACTAATTTCTTTTGTTTGGATTCCCATAACTTTTATAATTTTAAATTAATACATTAATTACTTATTCTCTTCCTTGCCGTCGGTAAAGATGCGACTTACCGCCTCGATTACGCAAGGGGCGCAGCAGCGCTCTACTGTTGCGCGGATGATTTCTACCTCTCGCTCGTTATACTCGGTATCGGCATCGCCGTTCCACATCTTCATTGCGAGGGCCGTACCCTCTAAGCCTAGGCCATTACCCTGGTTATAGATAAGGTTGGCAATACTCTTGCGAAGATTCACTACCTGGCAAGATGACTTGTCGATTGAGGTATATACCTCTACGTTTTCTAAATTTCGTTTCATATTCTTACTTAATTTTTATTATCTGATAGCATACTGGACTACCCATACACTTCCCGTAAAGATTAGCCAGCTAAACTGATTTTTAGTGCCAGACCACCACGTCTTAGTACTACCACTCGCACCTTCTCCGAAGAATACATGGCTGGCTTCGATATTAACCCGGCCGTTGCCCTGAATGATGAGGTATTCCTGCCCCTTGATAGGAGACCGAGGGAGGGTTAATGTGATAGCTCCACTATTCGTACAGTAGACGGTATGGTCGTAGATACTGAGAGTTGTACTGATGTTGGTTTCACGGATATACGGACGGAGACCGGCAATATCGCCAGAGACTATCTGTATAGCATGGTTTGCCTTTGATCCACCGCTGGCATCAATTCTCAAGCCGATGCTATTCTGACCGTTGATAGTGGAAATATCAAGACCGATGCTGTTAGCCATAACATTGCCGATTGAGGTCAAACTGATACCGATGCAATCGTACGCATCAACCTCTTTCGGTAAACCAGATAGGCTCTTGCGTATTTCCATCGCAGCCTCGGGCAACCTCGGGTATCTCTTGTTATACATATCAGTACTTACATTATCATACCCGTTCATTTGCCACATTTTGACATACCCGCCCCAGCCAGTCTGTTCGTAGACAACATTATCTGCACTCAAGCCGAAAGTATAAGCTTTATCGCAAATACATGCGGATCTTACGTACGGGTGAAATTCCTCTACGCCATCTTCGATGTCGTAATATTTTTCTCCGTAATATATGCCGGCATTTGCGTCGCCAAGATGCTCTTTTTTTCGGTTTTTTATCGTTACCTGCCCGAAATAACAACAGTCCATCTTCGCAACGCCATTTTTCTTGACATAATACGAAGCATCTTCGGGGTCGGCAGCACCTATCCATAAAACATACTCACCTTTATCTCCTTTGGCATCACTCCATTTTCCGCTAGGAACTCTGAATGACGCGAACAGCGTTCCGTTCTCATTATCGTTATACAGGTTTATCTCATTCGACCCAAAGAGATTAATCTTAGCATTATCTGCCAAAAGGAACTGGGTGGCGATGAAGGTAAAGTTAGCCATATCGGCAGAGGTCCAATACTTCGCAAACTCGGCATTCGTCGGGGTGTTGCGGGCATCGGCTGTACCGGTGGATTTATATGATTGAAGACAGCGATACCAAACCTTACCTATCAGCACCACATCGATAAACCTTTCATCGTTGCTGCCGGTATAATACTGATAAGGTGCATCGGCTGTAGCCGATACGAAACCTACATGCTGCCGCCATACTGGTCCGCTGCTGCCACGAGAGCCTTGGGGGCCATCTGCTCCCTGACGCACTACCAGGAAGGTGTTGCTAGCAAGGATGGTAAACGGCATGTTTTTTGTTGGAACACCCTGCGAATCGGTAAGAGCTTTTATGTAATTAAAGTTACCGGCTTCAGCAACAGGCGCACTATACCAGAAGAACTTTATCTGTGAAACATCTTCTTCCTTGATACTTTCATCGAAAAACGGATCATATATATCTCCGGATGCACCGCCTGAAATGCGGCCATTAATCAATACGGCTCCGTTTTTATCAATAGGAAGGACAAGGAAGTTGAAAGTTTCGAGAACATCGGTGCAATCTTCGGTCTTGTTACCAGTATGCTTTAAGAAGTGGTATTTGCCGAGCTTTGTAGTCAGAAATTTACCCGTGTTGCCATCCGCTGTGACAGAATTAGTATCTAGCGCAATCTCGTAAGAAATTGCGCTGATACCTCTTCTGATATATTTAACCGTGCCTACACATGATGCTATTTCTATCATGATTCATTATTACTGAATTAAACCTGTTATAACATAGTTCGCACCTCCATTCTGCGCCACCTCATCCTCTGTAATACGGAATGGCGTAGCGACATTAATCGGAGTACCTGCCGGATTGTAGAATTTCATAGCGAACGTAACCCCCGAGTTGATTAAGGTTTCTCCGCGATACATTTTTGGAGCCCAGGTCACATTACCATTCGAACCCTCTATGATTTCTTCCTCCGGCGGTGTTGGATTAGGAACAACTCTGAGTTCGTCCGTATGGTCCTCCACTCTTTGTACGTCTGAACCGATGCCGGCTACGGTAACCTTATAAAGTCTCGCGTTGCTTACATCTGTCAGATTTACCGTGATTTCCTTACCAGTATACCCAACGCCCAAAGCCTCGAAAACTCCGGAATCACCTGTTGCTTCCCAGGAATAGGTCGGGCTACTGATAATTGCTCCACCGGTATCATCGATGTTTGCCTTCAGTTTAATGCTTGCATGATCCTTGTCAAGAATGCCTCCATTGCTTGCCGATATGCGAACCATCATACCATTCGAGGTACTCTCCAGGACAGGAATGGTGTAAGAACCTGGTATCTTCTTAGAGTTATTGCCGTCAGCAACGGTTCCAATGAACTCGATAAGTACCGGAGTCGCATTGAATGGAACAACAAGATTCTTGAGAATCTTGAGTCCGGCTCTTGTCTTCTTTTTCGCGTCAGCAGCGATATACTTGAAGTGTCCGGTCTCTCCGTAGAAATTCTGTGTAGAGATACCGTCTGTCCCGAATGTAAGTTCGACACCATTGGCTGTCCACTTAGCATGATTCGGGTACACCTCGGCACCTTTCTTACTGTTCGTTATGTAAGCCTCAATAGTAGGCTGTTGTACCGGGTTTGTAAAATCCGGTACTATTCCTGATGCCGCGTTATTGTTAACATCGTATGATGCGTATTTCTGACGGATATCGCCGAAATCACTTACCATCTTAATAAAGTAGGTTCCACCCTGTTTAGTGTATTCTACGGAACCTACCGCCTGCGCTTTATTTCCCATAATTAAGCCTCCTTTTCTTTATTGTTACCGTCAGCTTCGTCATCCTCAGAAGTTTCTTCAAAACCTTTGTCTGTAGCTTCAGAATCTGGTGTATCGTTATCTTTCTGCCCTCCGAAATAGTCTGGAGTGTAACACCCAGCAAGATCTTCAGTATAACCCCAGTATTCATCGTTAGCCTGATTGGTTGTCAGAAGCGCGCCTCCTACATAGTTGGCCCGTTCCTTGAGCGTATCACCAGGAACCTGGTTCAAGTCGCCCATCCAGAGCAGGATATTTCCATCCTTTGTTCTGTTTCTAAGTACCGGGTTGCAGAATCTTTTTGCAACCTCAGGTGTTACCTTGATATAATAAATCATACTTCTATAAATTAAAGATTAAACAATTACTTACCTACTATGATAGCCCCGTCTTCATCAACCAGATAATTGCCGTCATCGTCGACGAAGATTTTAGTCGCTCCCAGATCTTCCATCGTATTTTTAATAGCCATGCCATTAACGAATGGTATCTTCGGACTCAGGCCTTCCGCTACGACTTTAAAATCTGTATCACCAGGATTCTTTACGTGCCACCGAATTTTAAAGAATTCCTCAATATTATTTATCTCTCTGTTTTTTACAAAGAGATGAGCTGTCGGATTGATGTATGACAGATTTTCGTCGTCTGTATTGCCAACCCCAGAATAAGACGGATCGTATGCCGGCATTTTTCTCAAGGCAGCAAACTCTTCGCTCGGATCAGTATCGCCCAGGGAATCGCTCGACTTTAATCCGTCAACCCTGTACATAGCTTTGCATACGTAATATTCTGCATCGCCTATCAAGTCTCGGTCGATGGTCAGCTTGTTTCCTGAAACCGCCACTTCCTTACCATCGACTACCGCCGTCTTTGTAGGGAGTGATACTACATCGATATCCTTATCTGCGGAACCCGTAATCAGTTCAAGAGAATAGGTTTCGCCGGAAATATTGGTCTTGCGATACCAGAAGAAGCGAGTGTTCTTGCTGTTTGTCACATCTGTTTTTCCGTCCGTCAGCATAGCCTCGAACGTAACGTTCTTCGCATCGGTAAGCGGATTCCATACAGATACCATGGGAGACACATGAAGCACCGGAATAGGCCGTTCTGTATCATCGCAGAAGACGGTCTTCTGCCCGAGATACCGGATTACCTGTTTCGATAGCGGATTGGTATACGATGCTTCGAATTCCAGTCTGATAGGATCATTAACAGACGAATTCCTCTTAACGATAAGCATACCCTTAACCAGTCCGTCGGAAGAGTCTCCGATGATTTCATAATCGTCTCCTGTCGAAATCTGAGTTCCACGGACGTACTTTTTCGAAGCTGAATTGTATACCAGCTCGTACCATGCGATGGAAGTCAGCTCGTCATTCACATAAGCCTTTACCGTCTCCGAATTCGGATTGATGGCATTACAATGAGGAAAGAGACAGAGGTGAGCGCCGGTCTTATAGTTAGGGCTCCAGCCTCCATCACGACTATTATATGCCTGCCGGTCAGGAACTCCTCCGTAAGGAACAATCTCGCAGATTGCGTCCAGCGGAGTGTATTTTACATTTAACTTTCTGGTTTTAGAACCGATTATCATTACCATATCAATAAATTATTTAAAGATTACACAAATATCGAAGATTCTGCATAGGCAACTCTTGAGCGAGATGGCTGGACCGTTTCTTCCAGGAGTTCCACTTCGACCTTAAACTTGCAACTCCACCTCTCGTCTGCGTTGGTTCCGAGATCCTTCCAGGTAATCGGAACGGCAAAGCCTGCATCAGCATGCTCGATAGCCCAGGCGTTATCTTCCTGCACATTACCGGTATCTCTGGTCCATATAACTCTTTTCGCTTCAACATAGCTGTTAACCGACCGGTTATAGAGAGTAGCTTCGAACGAAAGCGTGGTAAAAACGTTATATTGGCCTTCATCGCTGAGTTTAGATATTTCGTCACAATCAAAGCTCCATCCTTGAGCAGATGTCATCTCGACCTTGAATTCCGGATTGCCCTCAACAAACGCCCAGCCTGTACTTGCATATTTAGGCTCTGCCTGAGTCTTGTCTTCCAGGCAGCGCCACCGGCAGCCGTAGTGCCATACGTCATGTACTTCAGTAGCGATACACCTGTAAGGTTCCTCACTCTTCGCGATATCGAGCGACCATTTTCCGCGGTCAACAACATCCTGCTTAACGTTGCCCTGGTAATCTGTACGGATAATATTCTGAACCGCCAGATACTTAGCATAGAAGGCTCCATCGCGCTTGTCGGCCAAAGGATAGTTAGCGAAGACGAAGTGAAGCGCGTCCGGAAGCTTGCCGATGGCGAGCGAATAGTTTGACTTGTCGATGATAGGCTTAGTAACATGGTCGAGCCAGACGAGTAAACCTTCTGAAGATGAAATATACCAGCAACTCTGCCTGTCTTCATCTGTAGCATTACCCCATCGGATCAGCCTGGCAAGCTCGCAAGGAGGATAATTCTTCCGACTCGGCACCTCATTATCCGGATAACATACTACCTCGATGCTATTCTTGACGGTATTGACAGATAGTACGCGCATCCACATATCATAATACTTGCCACCAGTAGCGAGAGCGTTGACAGATGCCAGGATAACATCGTTTTCCTTAAAGGCAGTAAAATCGCCTTCCCACCGTTTCTGCAGCTGCAGAGTATAGGTAATATTGTCGCCTTCAGTAGCGGGAGCATTCTCTTCTACAGATTCAACCAGTCCGGATTCGGTAAACACAAAGTTGCTCTCCATTGCCGTCTGGCGGTTAACGATAAGCTCCTTGGCGATGATGGAACTGCGAGACGTAATACTCTCGAACTCAGCGTTTCCACGTTCATCAATACGTCCTCCCGAACCTGTAAGTATTCCAGGAATAAAACCACCAAACTGTGCACCTGAAAGAAACTTGATCAGAGCGCTTGCCGTATCTTCGATATCCTTGCGGAGTATTTTCTTGCTAGCCTTGCCATTTTCAGAAAAATCATCGGTTTCATCGGCATATCCTGCCTTGATTTTCTTGTCGAGATAGGTAATATATCCGTTGAATTCCGACAGGGCGTCCAGCACATCGATATTCTTATGACTATGGCCAACGCCACCTCCGCCAGTATAAGAACTGGACAGTTGCCCTACCAGCTGGGTGGAGATAGCTGCCAGCGTAGTTACTCCCCACTCTTCTGAATACGGGTTCTGAACCGGGAAGAGAGCCCCGCTACTGAGCGTCAGCCTTTGGCATTCAACAAGTCGCGGGGCGATAGTAAAATTTCCCAGATCCGGCAGCTGGATATCCAGCTGCTTGAAGCTTCCTACTTCCGAGCGTGAAATATTCAGATACGGACGGGCATCTGAATATTTGTAGGTGAAGGTATAGTCTGAAGGCAGTTCCTTCGCCTCGTAGTTCACATCGCTCTCGATAACGGTTATCTTCCTGAGAGCGCTACCATGGTAAACATACTTGCCCAGAGACGGGAAGAAATCGAGTAGCCATTGGCGCTCTTTCTTATCCAGGAACCCGGTATTCTTCTTGAATTTTCGGGTGGTATCTACGCGGTATTCTTCAGAGTCTTCCTCTATTTCTGCCACATTATGTGTATGTTCTGCAGTATTTTCGCTGTTGCCGTAAGCACGGAAACAGTCTACACCTCCCAGCGAATTCTCGAACAGGAACCATTCTTCTTCCTCGCTCTTCATGCCACCGGCAAAGTATTGCTGTACGTAGGTAACCCGCTCTCCGGCCTGCTCTACCCAGATTTCGTAAACATGTGGCAGAATGCCATCGCCTAACAGTTTGGCGATGATGGCGTATTGTACCGGAACCGTATATACCTTTCCTGCCTCCAGGCTTGCCAGCGTCAATACCATCTCTTCGTAGCCGTGTTCGTTCGGTATATATGCCTTACACTTCACCTCGCTAGCTTCAGCTGCATAGTAAGTGAGAAATTCCGGAGAGTAATAGGTTACCCCCTTCCTCTGCGGCTGCCAGGTGAGGAAATTGGTTTTCAGAAAATTTGCTGCCGAATCCGCCAGCCGGTCTACTCCGGCACGTATCACAGAGAAGGAAATCTCCTTCTTGCTGTCTTCGCTTCCAACCTCGTAAACCGTTGCCACAAAGGCTTTCATGATATTCGGCTGGATATAAGGTTCACTACTGTCCTTCACCTCGAAACTGAGCAGGGGAAGGATGATATCCTTGACGGACACCGTAACTCGGTTTTTATCGTTCGGCGTATAGGTATGCTGAACGATGTTTGTGCTTGAGCCTTGATACCGTAGGGCGAAAACCACATCTGTCTTCGAGCTGCTGTATATCTCGAAGGCATTCATGGAGCCTACCATGCTCAGAGCATCTGGATATAATAAAACCTGTATCATCTTAATCTTGTTTTATTTTTATCACAAAATTAAGATAATACAGGTACATGGCAAAGGACTGAAAGCCTTTACGCCTTGATACACTCCAACCAGGTAGTCGTGCAATGGTACACCCATTTGCTGTGACGGAACATCGTTGCGTGTCGGGTTTTCTGGCTTACGTATGATTTCTGCAGGCCATACTTCTGGCCAACGTACTCAGCTGAAGGGAGAGGAGGATAGATAATCTTGAATGTGCGGTCCCTGTTATCTCCGGAATTCCAGTAATCACCCTCAGATACCTCTACCGTCTCTTCGAATCCGAGCCACTCATATTTGCAGTTCATCGCCGGCATTATGGCTTCCAGCCTCTTCGCCTCGCTAACAGGAGTAGTGAGAGCGATGGTTCTGAGCTCGCTTTCCGTTGGTTCGCTCTTTCCTCCGAGAGTAAACTTCAGCTTGTTGAAGAAGAAACTCACACCTCTGATCACAACCTTTGCGTAAGAAGGAAGGTTCTGCTTCTGCGACTGGGAGAGGAGCAGTTTTACCTTGAGTTCCTGGAGTGAATTTCTGAGCAGGAGATCATACTGCCGGTAAAACTTCTCAAAGATGCCATCCTCGCCATTATATACCAGGGAATAGTCGAACAGTTTCCGGGGTGTAGGATTTCCTGGCCGATGCGTACCAAATTTATCAGAAACTGATACATGAATATCGTATGCCGTCACGGTTCCGCAAGGCATATCATCGGTTCCCATGTATGGGAAGGCGAGCATGACTGGAGTTGTGACTGCATCTTCGCTGGTTTCTGAGTTGTCTTCCGTTGCCACCTTCATCGAAGAGTTGAGCGTAGCGTAATCTCCGATATACAGCCATCTGCCCATATCTCTCGTGATAGTCTCTCCGTCCGCTTCCTGTTTATACTGCAGCATTCTTACTTCCGGTATCATCTCCGGTATCTCCACGTCTTGCGTATCAATATCATCTTCGCCGGCATCATAACTCTGTGAACACTCCCCTATTTTGGCTTTCACCTTATAGTTGCCGGAAAATCCGTCCTTGTAGAAACAGCCTTCTTCGTTGCTGAAGTAGGCGCCAGAATTATTCGCTATCATATCCTTGATATTGTCATAGCTGTCTTCTGCATCGCTATCTACCTGGTGTTTCGCACGCAGGACCACGCGCTTGTAATCGGATGCAGTCTTATAAGATAAGGTAGGCTCTTCGGTCATCTGACGGGTGAGATCCGCAACTGGAACGCTATCTACCGCATCTCTCAGGAAGATGATATCTGCAGTATGTGTTCCCTCGTCAGACACGAACTCACAAAGAAACTTTTTCCGAAAAACTGAGAGGAAATCTGATACCGACACGTCCGGAAGAAGATCCTCGATGCGGATATGTCCGTTCACCATCACGTCTATCACATTATTAAGCAACACCATCTTGTTGAATGGTTCCGTCTTGGTAAAGAAATTCTCCTTGAGGTCATAACCGAAGTATTTAAAAACACGCTTGAGAACGTAGTTGGCACGGATGAACGGGGATATATAATAGCCCTTATCCAGACTGATTGGTATCTCGTTTACATATTCCGTATCCGGATATGCGTTCCAGAAGGTATTGTACCACATGTTGCAGAGAACTAATCCTTGTTCTTCCGGGGCAGTCACATACTCGTAGCCGCCACCTTCCTTGTATCTCCAGTACTTGGCATTAGGAAGTTTAGTTCTCATGCCCAGCTTGTTCAGTATCTTATAGGTATATCCCTTATCCATGCCAGAATCGTCGGTAAGCAGAACCGGGAAGATATCATAGTTCTCGTTCTCGCCTCCTACGAGAGATCTGCAGAACTTGATGCACTCATCTACGGTTGTGCACCCCGGTATCATCTCGTCCTTGAAGATGCTCTTCAGCTTTACATTCTGTATCTTCGAGTAGAAGGATCCGTCGTTGATATAGAATGAAGAGGAGATGTTTCCCTTGTGCTGTGCCGAGAGAACAATCTGCCTGCATTGGGCGAAATACTCGCCGTCTTCGATGCTTACGTTCGCAGCCACCATCTTATCCCTCATACCGAAGGTATCGGGATAGTTCAGTATCATGCGGTTGTAATCGCTCGCCGGAATATCCAGCGGGGAGGTCGTTTCCCCGTAATCGTTGAAGAACGGGTTGGTACGTTCTACCTCCAGCTTGGCACCTTCGCCAAGCTGGTAGGCCTTTCCTTTATCCAGATTTGTTATTTTCATGTTCAGAAGATTTTATTTTTTAGCAAATTTTCTCGCCTGGTTTCGCAGTTCCTGTTTGGCGTCCAGATCCGAGAGTGATACAAACGAGCGGATTCCGTCTCTCTTGAGCTCTCTGAGCAGTTCCAGGAGCTCGTCATTATTGCGTCCCGACGTAGCGTTTCCTGCATCGCGATGCGCAGATTCCTGCGTCCGGACGTAAAAATCTGCCCCTCCCGGAGCGATTTCCTGACTGATCCGGGCAGACTGGCGGGCGATGCTTCCACCCAGCGCCCTGCCCTGCATGGCCATCAGATACTTGCCCATATCGAAGGTTCTTATCTGTCCGGCTCTCTGTGCTGCATCCATCAGGTTGATGAGCGGGGCGATGGTCGGATTCTCCAGGGCTGCATTCGATGCCACCCACTCCTTGCTCCTGCCTCTAGGTCCCTCGCCTACGATAACGGTAGGATGATCTACATACCCGCGCTTACCTGGTGCATACTCGGCGTTGAAGTGTTTGCCATCCTGCTCGCGCTCTACATCGATACGTCCACCACTCTCTCGTCCGCTTGCCACACGGGAGCCGGCAGAACTGGTTCCGCTGGCGGTTCCGTTGAGTGTCATGCGCTTCACCTTCTGGCGCTCAGCATTCGCTACAGCCAGCTGGGCTGCACCGGTCACACCCATCAGGGCTGCAGCAACACTTCCGGCAATCGGACCCATCTCGCTGTATGCCTTCATGATAGAGGTGGCAGTATTCGAGATAATCTGAGCTACCTGCATGGCGAAATTCACGTCAGCATACTTTTTCTGTATCTTCAGTTTCTCGTTGGCTTTCTTTTTCTCCAGTTTCTCCTGGAGTGCCGTATTGCCCTCGGCAGCCTTGATCTCTGCATCATACTTGGCATCCACGTTCGCCATCTCGGCATTCTGCAGCGAAGTCACGGCATTACTGAAGAGGTTTGTATAGCACTCAGCCTGCTTCATGAAGGACTCTCTCTTCAGTTGCTGCACTCTCTGCTCATGTTCCTCCTGAGTAATATACTGGTTGTCGAGTGCCTGCTTCAGTTGCTGCAGTTGCCGGTCGTATTCGCTCTGCTGGTCAAAACCGAGAGCCTGCCTAGCTTGTTTTTTCTTGTCATCCTGTTCGTCAAGCAGTTCTTTTTGTTTCGTAATATACTCCTTCTCTATCTGAGTCTGTATATCCTTATATGCCTTCTCCAGCTGGGCAGTATCTTCCCCGTTCTGCTTGGCCATATTGAGCGCAGCCTGATAATATCCCCTCAGAACTTCCAGTTTCTGGTCGCGTTGCTGTTCCAGGGTCAGTTCCTGCTGCATCTCTCCTTGCTCCATTACCTTCGCCAGGGCATCCTGGTAAGCCTGTTCTACTGCCACCTGCTGCTCGAAATGAGCCTGTTCTGCAGCCCGGAGGTTCTCCTGCTGTTTATCCTGGAGCGCTTTCTTCTTTGCGCCATCAGCAATTCCGATATTCTGCGACTGCTCGCTATACGAGGTTTCGATGGCGAGGATGTTGGCGGTATGCTGGGTCTTCAGAGCCTGCATGGCGAGATCGTACTTCTCTTGAGACACCTTTTTCTGTGCGAGAGCCATTTCCCAGTTGTTCACATCCTGCTGATAGTCCTGGTTGGCTGCATCGATATCTGCCTGTCGGTTTTCTGAAAATCTCTTCGATGCGATATCATCGGGATTAGGCTTGGAGGTGGTATTTGTGGTTCCGGTATGACCACCTGCTCCGGTGTGACCGCCCGTTCCGCCACCACCTCCGTTTCCTCTGCCTTTTTTAGGAGTCACAGTACCGATATCCGCAATCTTGGAGTTCAGTTCGTCTATCTTTCCGTTTACGCGGTCTATCTGCTGCTCGGTATTGTTAAGCGCCTTCTTGGCGTTCGTTTCCGTATCTGTGCCAAAGAACTTGGATACACCTCTGATAAAACTATTCTGTGGATGAAGGATGTTGTCTGTCTTTGCATCATGATAGGTCTTATCCTGCTCGTCTCTCCTGTCCTCAAGGTCGCTTTTCTGCTTATACAGGTCCACAAGCTTATCCTTGTATGTCTTCAGCTTTATCTCCTTCTCCAGGGAAACGAGATAGTCATCAATGGCGGCCTTGTTGTCCCTTGTCAGTCTGCCCTCTTCAGAGAGCATGCCATTATAACCAGGAATCATCTTCTTGAGTTCATCGAGAGCCTCCTTGCGGCGATCCATGGAGATTTTCTCGTTGCGCATGGTTTCGTTGAGCTGCTTCACCTTGGCGGTCTGCTCGTTCACCTGGGCATTCAGGTCTCGCTCCATGGTTTCCAGTTCCTTGGCCGAAGCTGCTGCCTCTTTCTGCTTTTCGTGCATATCCCATAACTTCAGGGAGAGAACCGTTACTCCCGCAGCAATCAGTCCGAAGACGCTTGCCTTCATCGTTGCGTTCATGGCGGTCCAGGCATTCTTGGCAAGCGTTACCCTGCCCGTGAGCAGGTAGAAACCTGCCTGCAGCAGCTTCATGAGTCCGGTTCCGGTAGCACATATCACGTTCCATGCCTGCTGGGCTGCGGCAGCACCCTTGGTTACAACGATGTTCGTCTTGATGGCGTTGCTGGTGGCTATCGCTACAACCGTGAAGGCTGTGAGCAGAATACCGAGCGTCTTCACCACGCCCTGATGCTTTACGCACCAGGATATGAGACTGATGGTGTTCAGCTGCATATCTGCATAGGCATCATCCCATTGTTCCTTGAGCGGGAGGATTTCGTCTCCCAGAGACTTCTGGGCGTTCTGCAGTTCTACCGTCTTCCGGGCTGCCCGGTCGGCTGCGCTGATATAGGTCTCTCCTGCCTCGGCAAGCTGGGTATCCACAATCTCTGCCACAGCCTTCATGAAGTCGCCCGTTTCCTTGGTCTTCTCCGAGATTTCTGCTGCAGAGATACCCAGGTTATCGAGGATCAGAGGAGATTTGCGGCCGAGACCGGTCACGATGCTGTTGGTCATGTAGTCTACCGACTGACCCGTCTGCTGCGCCTTCAGCTGGGCAAACTCCAGATACTTGCCCAGATCTTCCAGCGGAATGCGGAAATCGTTAGCCTGTACGGCAGCCGTCATCAGCTGAACATCGTTTACGGTTCCCTTGGTTGCCTTGCGGAGATTATCCAACAGTCCCTCCTGGTTCAAGTTATTGAAAGCTCTTGTAACACCATCTGCCTGCTCTGCCATCTCAAGACCACCATTGATGAGCTCTGCGATGGAATCCTTAAACTCCCGGACCTTATCGCTGAAGAGTTCTGCGCCCTTAGTCAGAAGGTTACCCAGGAGCACACCATTCACGGTATCATCTGATGCGAGTTCTCCAAAGCTCTTGGCGTTCTGCTTCAGTTCTGAGATACGACCGGAAACATCCTTCAGGCGTTGCTCCAAAACGCCGTAAGCCTCCGGATTGAGCGACTGCACGGTATTATCCAGTTCCTTCTGCAGGCTCTTCTGCTGTTTCTTCAGCTGCACCATACTCATATCCAGGATATCGATTTTGCTTGTCTGCTCGCCTATCTGAGAGGTAAGCGTGCGGATCTCCTTGCTGGTCTCGGAGTACTGCTTCTTCAGGTTTCTGTATGTTTCCGACTCTTTTCTTCCGGCTGCCTCAAGACTGATCATCTGATTGAGTCGTGCCTTATTCTCTGAGCGCAGCTTCTTGCTCTGCTGCTCCAGGGTGTAGATGGCTTTCTGCGCATCGGCAGTCTTCACGTCTACGGTATATCGGATTTCATCTTCCGTTAAATGTTTGTTGGCCATAACTTATGATTTTTGT
>OGFF01001248.1_pt1 | contig 28461 bp, 24 predicted proteins | sample 1570751 | NCBI WGS metagenome assembly OGFF01 (sample SAMEA2581951, study PRJEB24529) | metagenome | biome: Human gut stool | place: China | collected 2011 | reverse complement strand
TAGGAAAAATAGTAGCAGTTGCAGATAGTACTCCAAAAGTAAAAGCATGTATAACAAATCCACAAGTTGAATTACCATTAAATGAATTTGGAAAATTAGATGTTGGAGGAGCAATAGGAAATCAAGGCTTTATAAATGTAATAAAAGATATAGGATTAAAAGAACCTTATATAGGAATAAGCCCATTGACTTCTGGAGAAATAGCAGAAGACTTTGCAAATTATTTTCAAACATCAGAACAAAAACAAACAGCAGTTGCATTAGGAGTATTAGTTGATAAAAATGGGGTACGAGCAAGTGGTGGATATATAATAACACCAATGCCAGATGCAACAGAGGAAGAGATATCTAAAGTAGAAAAAGCAATATTTGAGGCAGGAGCAATTTCAAAAATGTTGGATAATAATTTGACATTAAAAGAAATTGCGCAAAAGGTTACAGGAGATAAAAACATTAGGACAATAGATGCATCAATGGAACCAGAATATGAATGTGAATGTACAAAAGAAAGATTTGCAGATGGATTAATGACAATTGGAAAAGAGCAATTAAAAGAACTAATAAAAGATGATGGAAAAGCAGAAATTAAATGTCAATTTTGCAATAAAGTTTATAACTTTAATAAAGAAGAATTAGAAGAAATATTTGAAAGGATAGGAAAATAAAATGGAAGAAGTAATAGTATTTGGACATAAGAGCCCTGACACAGATACAATCTGTTCTGCAATAGTTATGGCAGATTTACAAACAAAAATAAGAGGAAAAAAAGTAACTCCTTGTAGATTAGGAGAAATAAATGAAGAAACAAAATTCGCATTGAAAAAATTTAATGCAGAAGCTCCTAAATTCATAGAAAAAGTTGAAGAAGGCCAAAAAGTAATACTAGTAGATCACAACGAATTTTCACAATCAGTTGAAGGAATAGAAAATGCAAAAATAGAAGCAGTAGTAGATCATCATAGAATAAACAATTTTGAAACATCAGAACCATTATTCTATTATGCTCAACCAGTTGGATGTACATCAACAATATTATTTGAATTATATAGCTCAAATAATATAGAGATACCAGCTCAAATGGCAGGGTTAATGCTAAGTGCAATAATATCAGACACACTATTATTAAAATCACCAACAACAACAGAAAAAGATAAAAAAGCACTTGAAGCACTTGCAAAAATAGCAGATGTAGATGTAAATATATATGGATTAGAAATGCTAAAAGCAGGAACAAATTTAGATAAATATACAGAAGATGAATTAATACGTTTAGATGCTAAAAAAATAGAAAAAGAAGATATAAAATATGTGATAGCACAAGTAAACACAGTAAGTATTCCAGACATATTAAAAAGAAAAGAAAAAATAGAACAAGAAATAAATAAAGAAATATTAGCTAAAGGATTAAGTTTATTTGTATTCGTAATTACAGACATAATAAATAGTAATTCAGAAGCAATCGTTTTAGGAGATAGAACAGATGTAATTGCAAAATCTTATGAAATCAAAGATAATATTGCAGTTATGCCAGGAGTTGTTTCAAGAAAGAAACAAGTACTACCATTAGTAGAAAAAAATATGTAAAATATATAAAAAGAAGCTGAAATAAATCCGGCTTCTTTTTTATATATTAGGAAAGTTTTCCTTGTAGGAGAACTTTCTGTACTAGATAAATATGGCGAGTCTTAGATTTTCTTAAAATTTTTATTTGATAGAAAATCTTAGACTCGCTTTTTTATAATATAAAATATTTTAATAAAAACTATAGACAATACATATAATATGTAATATAATATCATCTAGTATTAAATACTAGATAACTAAGGAGGATTATATTATGAAAAGAACAAAATTGAAAGATAGAGTATTACCAACATATACAAAAGGAGAAGAAATATTTAATATGGTTTCACATATTGTTGGAGGAGCATTAGGAGTAATAACAACAATACTTGCTATTGTAATTGGGGTAATTCACCACAATGGATATGGGATTGTAAGTGGTATCATATTCGGAATATCAATGATATTTTTATACACAATGTCAAGCATATATCATGGGCTTAGTCCTAAAAAATTATCAAAAAAAGTAATGCAAATAATGGACCATTGTGCAATATTTGTACTTATATCAGGCTCATATACACCATTTGCATTATGTACATTAAGAGAATATTCACCTGCTCTTGGTTGGACTATATTTGCTATAATTTGGATTTTTGCAGCATTAGGAATAACATTAAATGCAATTGATTTAAAAAAGTATAAAATATTTTCAATGATTTGTTATTTAGTAATGGGATGGTGTATAATAATAAAAGCAAACCTATTACCAGAATTACTTACAATGCCTGGATTTATATTATTATTACTAGGAGGAATTATTTATACAATTGGTGCAGTATTATATGGATTGGGAAAAAAGCATAAATATATCCATTCAATATTTCATTTAAGCGTATTTTTCGGAAATTTATTACATGTAATATGTATATTAATGTATGTAATTTAATGGAGAATGTTGTCGATGAAATGTCTATAAATCTTCAAATAATATCTTGAAAAACAAATATAATTATGTTAAGATTTAAACATACTAAGATTTTTAGTATGTTTTTTCTTATAGAATTTTTATCTATAATTTTAATTCTAAAAACAATATTTCCAAACAATAACTATAATGAATGTTTAAGTGCGCGCAATAAACGTTTATTAAGCATACTAAAAATTATTTAAAAAATTTTAAACAGAAAGGAGAAATTCGTATAATAAAAATATTTATATATACGAGAAAAAATGAATGAAATCAAGAAAAATAATAAGTATAATTCTATTAATATTGATGTTATTAAATATTATACAAAGTCCAGTACAAGCTATGAATATCCCAATGAAAGAAACATATATAGAAGATTTAGGAGAATGTGAAAGACATTTACAATATTGGAAAGAAAGTGCAGGAGTTTGGAGTTATATTATAACAACAATGGTAGGATACAGAATAGAAGGAAATTTACATTATGCATATTGTATGCAAAGAGAAAGGAAAGGAGTTGGAGGAGAGCAAGAAGGATATAATGTAAATATAAGTCAAATGCTACAAACTTCAGAAGTATGGAGAGCAATAATAAATGGATTTCCATATAAAACAGCAAATGAATTAGGAGTAGAAAATGACCAAGATGCATTTGTTGCAACCAAACAAGCAATATATAGTGTTATGTATAATTGGGATGTTGGAACAAGGTATAGAGGTGCAGATGAAAGAGGTTGGCAAATAGTTGAAGCAATAAAAAGTATTGTTAATAATGCAAGAAATGGAACAGATACACCTAACAAAACTAATATATTAAAAATAGAAAAAGTTGGAGAATTTAAGAAAGAATCAGCAGAATATTATTCACAAGAATTTAAAGTAAATAATACAGTAGAAATGACAGATTATATAATAACAGATATTCAAAATTTGCCGGAAGGATCGTATTCAACAGATATTAATGATATACCAAAAATAAAATTTTCAAATAAAGAAAATTTTAAAATATTTATTCCAACAAATAAAATTTTAGAAAATATAGAAGGAAATATAAAAATAATGGGAAAATTAAAAACATATCCTGTATTTTATGGTGAAAGTTTTGATGAACAACATCAAGATTATGCGTTAACATATGATGCATTTGAAAATATAAGTGCAGAAGCAATATTGAAAATAAATGCATATAAATCTAAATTAAAAATTTACAAAACAGATTCAGAAACAAATAAACCAATTGAAGGTGTTGAATTTAATTTTAAGTATGATAATGGAACAAATATAGGAAATTATAAAACAGATAAAAATGGAATAATTGAGATTAATAATTTAAGACAAGGAAAAATTGTAATAACAGAAATAAAAACTCAGAATCAGTATATATTAGATGAAAATAAAAGAGAAATTATATTAGAATATGAAGGTAAAAAAGAAGTAAAAATAGAAAATAGTAGAAAAAAAGGAAATATCAATATATTAAAAGTTGACAAAGATGATAATAAAACAACAATAGAAGGAGTTGAATTTGATCTACTTGACTCAACTGGTAAAAATATAATAAAACATGTAAAAACAGATAAAAATGGTAAAGCAGAAATAAAAAAACTTGATATAGGAAAATATATATTAAGAGAAACCAAAACAAGAAAAGAATATAAAATTGCACTTGAACAAAATATAACAATAGAATGGGGTAAAACATTAAATTTAACAATTGAAAATGAAAAAATGAAAGGAAAAGTAAAAATTACAAAAATAAGTGAAGATGATAATTTGATAACAGGAGAAGTTGCTGGAACGCCAATTGCAAATGTAAAATTTGAAATATATGATGATTCTGGAAAACTAGTAGATACACTTATTACAAAAGCAGATGGAATTGCAATTTCAAAAGATCTAGTTGTAGGAAAATATATAGTTAAAGAAAAAGAAACAGGAGAATATTATGAAATAAATGAAAAGGATTTTGAAGTTGAAATAACAAAAAATGGAGAAGTAGTAGATTTAACAATAAGTAACAAATCTAAAACTCCACCACCAGAAAAACCAAAAGAAGAAACTCCAAAAATAGAAGTTCCTCCAATTGAACCAATTAAAAAATTACCTGTTACAGGGTATTAATCTGTAATCTTTAAACTACTATCTAAAGCAAGTTTAATCATATTAGTTAAACCTGTTTGTCTTTCTTCAGGTGTTGCAACTTCTTTGATATATTTTGAATCAACAACACTCATAATACAAGCAGCTTTTTTGTTAAGAACTTTTGCTACATAGAATAATGCAAAAGCTTCCATTTCAGCTGAAACAGGATTAAAATCTTTTGGTACTCTATCTAAAAATTTATTTACATCAGTCATGTATAAATCAAAACAGTCTGTACAAACAGTATTTCCTTTATATAAACTTATATTATTCTCTTTTGCTGTTTCTTCAAGAATCTTATTTAATTCATAATTTCCAGAAACTATATGACAATCTTCATTATTTAATGTTAAAGCAAAATTTCCCTCGCTAAATACATTTTCAGCAAGTATAATATCAAATAATTTTAATTCTGGCTTATAAGAGCCACAAGAACCAATTCTTATAATATTTTCAACTCCATAGTATTTATATAATTCATATGAATATATTCCCATACTTGGCATTCCCATTCCAGAAGCCATAATAGTTAATTCTTTTCCTTTATATTTTCCTGTATAAGCAAATATTCCTCTTACAGAATTTACTAATTTGTAATTATCTAAAAAATTTTCAGCAATATATTTAGCCCTTAAAGGATCTCCTGGCATAATAACAGTTTTTGCAATATCTCCTAAGTTTGCTTCATTATGTGGTGTAGACATAAAATACCTCCTCTATATAAAATATTTCAAAAAAATTATAACAATAAAAATATAAAATAGCAATAAAACTTGTAACATTTTCCATATAAGTACATATAATTATTATGAAATAATTTATGAAAGGAAAGTGATTTTATGGCAAATAGTGAAGAAAATATAAATAAGGATAAAAATGAAAACAGAAACATTAACATAGAACAAAATTCACCTGAAATTTTAACAAATCCAATATATACACCTGCATTTTTAAGAGAACAAATAGGAAGATTAATGAGAGTAGAATTTCTAATTGGAACCAATAATATGGTTGATAGAATAGGAATTCTAGAAGATGTAGGAGCAAGTTACATATTATTGAGGTCTTTTGAAAATGATAGTTTGGTGTATTGTGATATTTATTCAATAAAATTTATTACAATTTCAACAACAGGATTTTATGGGAGTATAAATAATATGAATAGTATGAACAATATGGGAACACCAAACAGATTTAATTATTTTTAATTGACATTTATGTAAATAAATAGTATAATTTGAAACGATATAGTTAAATACTATGTCGTTTACTTTTTTCTACTAATTAGTAGGAGGAAAATCCTCTAGCTTCTTAGTTTTACATATATTTTTATACATCCAAAAAAGCAGTAAAGGAGGAAAAATATGTTAAGCATTATTATTGGAATTGTAATTATAGCTGTTTTGATTTTTGTTGGTATTGAAATTAAAATTAATGACACAATATTTTCAGTGATTTTTGTAGGAGTAGTTTTGAGTGCATTGGGAATCGGACTGTTTTATCCTGCAAAAGGTTTTACAGATTGGCAACTTGTAAAAGAAACAGAATTAGTAACATTATCAAATTCTGTTGCATCCCAAGGAAGTGGCAGAATGTTTTATGTTTCTATTTCTGCAGATAATGTATATTCTTACAGATATGAAATTGAATCAGAGTTTAAAACAGAAGGTTCAAAATCATACAAAGTTGATACTGTTAGTGGGGATAATGTCGAAGAAATTGAAGAAGCTAATTCTTCTAAAGCAATGCTTCAAGAATATCATCGTAAAGGAAAAATGTCAATTTGGTCTTTTGCATTTTTGAGTGATGAAACTAGATATGTGTTTAGAGTTCCTAAAGGCACGATTTCAAGAGAAATTGCTTTGAAATAATGCAATAAAGCTAGAGAATTTGTAATTTTTATTAATTATAAATTTCTCTGGCTTTTTATATATGAATTTATTGTAAACAAAAAAACAATATGATATACTAAAAATGTAAGGAGAAAAAAGATATGGAAGAAATAATAATAGCAACATCAAACAGAGGAAAAGTAAGAGAAGCACAAGAAATTTTAAAAAAATTTAAAGTAATTCCAATGAGTGAAATTGGTGTTAATATAGATGTGGAAGAAGATGGAAAAACATTTAAAGAAAATGCCATAAAAAAAGCAAAAATAATAGCACAAGAAATTAATAAAAGATGTTTAGCAGATGATTCAGGCATTGAAATTGAATATTTGAATGGATTTCCAGGAGTAATTACAAAGAGGTGGCATAGTGGAACAGATAGAGAAAGAAATATGGCACTATTGGAAAAATTAATAGGAGTACCAAAAGAAAAAAGAAAAATAAAATTTATAACAGCAATTGCTTTATCAGATGGAAATACAACAATTTGTAAAGAAGGAATAATAGAGGGATATGTAGCAAGCGAGCCAAGAGGAAATAATGGATTTGGATTTGACGAGATATTTGAATTAGAAAATGGAAAGACTTTAGCAGAATTAACTCAAGATGAAAAGAATGAGATTAGTGCAAGAAAAATTGCATTAGAACAAATAGAAAAATTAATATAAGAATAGGAGAAAACATATGAAGAAAATAAGAGGAAAATTAATAATATTTATAATAATATTAATATGTTGTATTTATAAAAATTATAATATATCAGAAGCTAAAGCTACAGATATTGAAGATACAAATTTTGCAAATGTAGTTCTATTTGCACATTTTGCTGGAGATACAGCAGATGAAGATAAAAAATATTTTGAAGATAATAGAGATGAAATTATAAAATTATATGATGGTTCACATGGAAGATCTGCTACTAATTATTTAAATACTATATCTTATGGAAAGTTTCATTTGAAAAATATATTTCCACAAGATGATGGAAAGAAGATAACATCTTATGAACTTAATATAGATAAAAAGTTAGCATATACAATGAATGTAGATTCTTTAATAATAGATGAACTTATAAAAAATGTTCCAGAAATATCAAATAAGATTATAGATTATGATGGTGATGGATACATTGATAATCTAACAGTAGTATTAAAAGGAGGAAATGAGCAAGAAGTAAAAGATCAGTCAACATTTGTACTACATAAATCAGATTATGGAGCAGAAGTATATTGGTCAGGAAAAAAGATAAGTTCATATAATATTTTAAATACATATTCATTAATTGATTCTATTGTATCAAGCCAATCAGGAGTGATAGCACATGAATTTTTACATACATTAGGATATCCTGATTTATATAGAAGTAGAGGAAATGATAAGCCTGTATATAGTTGGGATATCATGGGAGCAGCAAGTAGATATATGCCATATCCATTAGCATATTTAAGAATGTATTTTTCTAATTGGTTAAATATAGAAACAATTACAGAAACTCAAACAGTAACATTGGATGAACAAAGTAATAAAGATGGAAATCAAGCATATATAATAAAATCACCTTTAAGTGATGATGAGTTGTTTGTTATAGAATTTAGAAAAAAAGCAGAAATCAACTATACAGATGAAGATTCATTAGATAGAGGAATTGGTGGCTCAGGAATAATAGTATACAGAATAAATACAACAGTAGAAGGACTAAGTAATAATTTTAATGAGACAGGTGTATATGTCTTTAGACCAAGCATTCCTGGAAGTGGATTTTCACAAAATACAGAAGAAGCTCGTGTGCTAAGTGCATATTTATCGAAAGAGAGTGGAAGAACTTCGATTGGAAATACAGATTTTAGTAAAACATTAGAAGATGGAGCACTAACATTTTCAGATGGAACAAATTCAGGGATTGTAATAAGTGATGTATCTAGTAGTTCAGGAAAAAGTATGACATGTAAAATTACTATTCCCAAAATATCAGAAGAAAATTTATGGAAAACTACTGATTTTAAAGATTATACAGGTACAGATACAATTAAAGAAATAGGAATATTAAATTATAATAATTATATATATACAGTTACATGTTCAAATAATAAAATATATACTCAAGTTTATGATGAAAAAAATTGGAATGAAAAATATAATATTTTGAATGTTGAAGAATCAAATCCTATTGTACAGGTAGAAATAATTCAAAATGGTAATGATATATATCTTTTTTATTCAGGATATGGATATTTGAAAATAGAAAAGATGAATTTTAAGACTCAACAATGGGAAGATGTTGCGAAGATAAATGATATATTAGGAGAATTTTGCGTTACTAATAATTCAGGACAATTTTATATTTCTTGTATAAGGGAAGATAGTTCAACTGCAAGATTAATAAATATTAATGGAAATGAAATAACAGAACTTGGTAATTATTTTTCTAAAAAATATTGCGGACAAGCTAAAGTTGCTCAATTAAATGGAAATATATATGTTTCAGTTAGGTGGTCAAATGGAAATAAAATAAAAGTTTATAAATATAATTCTAAAAGTAATTTTTCAGAAATAGAAAATTCGATGGTTTCAGGAAATTATGATATGAAGTCAATAGATAATAAAATATATTTTGCATTAGGAAAGAACACTGAGAAAAATGCATCAATGTATGTATTTGATGGTGATAACTGGAAAGAAAATGTTGCAAATACAAAATATAGTTTTCCAGAAATATTTAAAATAAATAATGAAATATATGTTATTTTAAAAGCGGAAGATGATAGTGGAAAAGCTCAGATATATAAATTTAATAAAGAAAACAATATTTTTGAAGATGATATTATAGATGTAGATACAGCAGTTCAAAATATAAAAATTACATCAACAAGAGACTATATATATAGCATTATAAATAAAAAGTCAGATGGTAAAATCGTTGTAAAGAAAAGACAGTATAAGTCAAAAGAAATAGTAAATCCAATACCTGGATCTGATCAAACAAGAAAATTTCAATTTAAAGATGTTCAGATAACTGATTGGCATTATTCAGCAATAAAATATATGTTTGATAGAAAATATATATCAGGATATAATGAAACAATATTTGCACCTAATGATAAAATAACAAGAGGAATGATTGTAACGATATTACATAATATGGAAGGAAAGCCAATAGCAACTAATATAAATAATTTCCCAGATGTGCAAGATAGTAGGATTTATTATTATAAAGCAATAAATTGGGCAGTAGAAAACAAAATAATAAGTGGATATGATACAGGAAAATTTGGACCAGATGATTTAATAACAAGAGAACAGTTAGCAGTAATCTTATGGAAATATAGCAAATATAAAGGAAAAAATGTTAATGTTGAAACAGATTATAGTAAATTTCCAGATAAAAATCAAATATCTAATTTTGCTCAAAAAGGAATGAATTGGGCTGTAGGAACAGGAGTAATAACAGGTTCACAAGGAAAATTATTACCATTAGGAAATGCAACTAGAGCTGAAGCTGCATCAATGATTTATAAATATTGTACAAAAGTTAAATAATATTAAACAAGAAAAACACAACAGATTTTTTAAAAATGTTGTGTTTTTTTTGTATCTATGATATATTATGTTTGAAAAAAAGACTCTAGAAAGGAAAAAATAGAAATGTCATTTATAGAAGAAATAAAAAACAGAGCAAAACAACAAATAAAGACAATTATATTACCTGAAGCAACAGATATTCGTATATTAAAAGCAGCACAAATAGTAAACAAAGAAGAATATGCAAAAGTTGCGTTAATAGGTAATAAAGAAGAAATTGAAAGACTAATAAAAGAAAATAATTTAGAATTAGGAGATACACAAATAATAGATCCAGCAAAATCAGATAAGACATCTGAATATGCAAAAGAATTATATGAATTAAGAAAAGCAAAAGGTATGACAGAAGAACAAGCACAAAAATTAATATTAGAACCAATATATTATGGAATGATGATGGTAAAACTAAATCATGCAGATGGACTTGTATCAGGTGCAGCGCATTCAACTGCAGATACATTAAGACCAGCATTACAAATATTAAAAACAGCACCAGGAACAAAATTAGTATCAGCATTTTTCGTAATGGTAGTACCAAATTGTGAATATGGAGCTAATGGAACATTTATATTTGCAGATAGTGGTTTAAATGAAGAGCCAGATGCAGACAAACTTTCAGAAATAGCTATATCATCAAGCAAAAGTTTTAAACAATTAGTAGGAGAAGAACCAAAAGTTGCGATGTTATCATATTCAACTTATGGAAGTGCACATTCTGCATCAACAGAAAAGGTAGTTGAAGCAACAAAACTAGCAAAAGAAAAAGCCCCAGAACTATTAATTGATGGAGAATTACAATTAGATGCTGCAATAATACCAGAAGTTGCAGAATTTAAAGCAAAAGGAAGTCCTTTAAAAGGTGAAGCAAATGTATTAGTATTCCCAGATTTAGGAGCTGGAAATATTGGATATAAATTAACACAAAGATTAGCAAAAGCAGAAGCTTATGGACCTCTATGCCAAGGTATTGCAAGACCTGTAAATGATTTATCAAGAGGATGTAGTAGTGAAGATGTTGCAGGTGTAGTAGCAATAACAGCTGTACAAGCACAATCACAAGGTTAATTAAATATATAATAATGAGTACATACAAAAAGAAAGGTATATAATTTATGAAAATTCTAGTTTTAAATTCAGGAAGTTCATCATTAAAATATCAAGTAATTGATACAGAAACTGGTGAAATGCTTGTAAAAGGTTATTATGAAAGAATTGGGCAAGTTGGAGCATTTTTAACACATAAAGTAAATGGAGAAAAACATCATTTTGAACATCCAGCAAAAAATCATGAAAAAGCAATTCAATTTGTAATGAAAAGACTAACGAGTGACCATTATGGAGTATTTAAAAGTTTAGATGAATTAGATGCAATAGGCCATAGAGTTGTACATGGTGGAGAACAATTTAAAGATGCAGTTCTTATTACAGATGAAGTAATTCAAGAAATAAAAGAAAATGCAATGTTAGCACCATTACATAATCCAGCAGCGATATTAGGAATAGAAGCTTGTCAAAAGGTTGTACCTAATAAGCCAATGGTAGCAGTATTTGATACAGCATTTCATCAAACAATTTCAAAAGAAAAGTATATATATCCAATTCCTTATGAATATTATGAAAAATATCATATAAGAAAATATGGATTTCATGGAACATCACATCAATATGTTGCAAATAGAGTTGCAGAAATATTAGGAAAAGACATAAAAGAATTAAAAATAGTAAATTGTCACTTAGGTCAAGGAGCAAGTATATGTGCAATAAAAAATGGAGAATCAGTTGAAACAAGTATGGGATTAACACCACTTGGAGGAATTCCAATGGGAACACGTTCAGGAGATTTAGATCCATCTGTTGTAACATATTTAATGAAAAAAGAAGAATTAGATGCAGATGATGTTGAAGAAGTATTAAATAGAGAATCTGGAGTATATGGAATATCAATGGTATCTGTAGACTTTAGAGATATAGAAGCAGAAGCACTAGCTGGTGGAAAACATGCAAAACTTGCATTAGATGCATACCATTATTCAATTGCAGGATATATAGCAAAATGTGCAGTTGCAATGGGTGGAATAGATGTTTTAACATTCACGGCAGGTGTTGGAGAAAAATCACCTTATTCTAGAAGTGAAATTTGTAAACAATTAGGAATATTTGGAGTAGAAATATCAGGAAAAGCTAATTTAGTAAAAGGAGAAGAAGCGGAAATATCTTCACCAAATTCAAAAGTAAAAGTTTTTGTTATTCCAACAAATGAGGAATTAATGATTGCTCAAGAAACAGCAAAATTAGTGAAATAAGGTTTATAGGCAAAACCATAATAAAAACCTAAATATAAAATATAAAAAGGAAAAATAAAAATGAAAATATTAGTATTAAATTGTGGTAGTTCATCACTAAAATATCAATTAATAAATATGGAAACAGAAGATGTTTTAGCTTCAGGAAAATATGAAAGAATAGGAGAAGATGAAGCTTTTATAACACATAAAGTAAATGGCCAAAAAATAGAAATCAAACATCCTGCAAAAACACATGAAGAGGCTGTTGATTTTACATTAAAACAATTAATAAATCCAGAATATAAAGTAATAGATAGCTTAGATGAAATATCAGCAATAGGACATAGATTAGTACATGGTGGAGAAAAAATTAATAAATCTGTAATTATAACAGATGAAGTTGTAGAAGTATTAAAAGAATGTATAGACTTAGCACCATTACATAATCCAGCAGGAATAATAGGAATTGAAGCATGTAAAAAAGTAATGCCAGGAAAACCAATGGTAGGTGTATTTGATACAGCATTCCATCAAACAATGCCAAAAGAAAGATATATTTATCCAATTCCATATGAATATTACAAAAAATATGGAATAAGAAAATATGGATTCCATGGAACATCACATATGTATGTATCACAAAGATTAGCTGAAATTGTTGGAAAAGATATAAGTGAATTAAAAATAGTTACATGCCATTTAGGTCAAGGATCAAGTATATGTGCAGTAGAAGGTGGAAAATCAGTTGATACAAGTATGGGATTAACACCACTTGCAGGAATTCCAATGGTAACGCGTTCAGGAGATCTAGATCCATCTGTAGTAACATTTTTAATGAAAAAAGAAGGATGGACAGCAGAAGAAGCAGAAAATATGTTAAATAAAAAATCAGGAGTTCAAGGAATATCAGGATTAGCACCAGACTTTAGAGAAATTGAAGCAGCATCTTATGGTGATAATGAAAGAGCTGAAATTGCAATTGAAAAATTCAAATATGAAATTGCATCATATATAGCAAAATATGCAGTAGCAATGAATGGAGTAGATTATATAGTATTTACAGGTGGTGTTGGAGAAAACCAAATAAATATAAGAAGAGGAATTTGCGAAAAACTTGAATTTATGGGAGTAAAAATAGATGTTGAAGCAAATAATGTAAGAGGAGAAGAAAAAGAAATATCTGCTCCAGATTCAAAAGTAAAAGTTTATTTAGTTCCAACAAACGAAGAACTTATGATAGCAAAAGAAACAGCAAGATTAATAAAATAATTTTGAAATAGAAGAGGTACAAATGGAAGAAGCACAAAAAATACAAGATAAAAAAACAAATACAAAACTATTTCCAATATATAAAATGTTCTCTTGGGATTTGCTATTTTACTATTCAATAATATACTTATTTTTGACACAAGCAAAAAACTTTTCTGCATCAGAAGTATTATTAGCAGAATCATTTTTTACAGCATCATGTTTATTGTTACAGATTCCAATAGGTTTATTGGTAGATAAATTCGGTAAAAAAAATAGTTTAATTTTTGCTAATATATGTATGTGTGTATTTATTACTATTTTATTATTTATAAATAATTATAAAATGTTATTATTAGCTAATTTTATTGATGCAATAGGTTATGTTATAAAGGGTGTTTGTGAAACAAACATTCTTTATGACTCACTTCCAAAAGGTGAAAAAAGAGGAACATTATATTCTAGTATAGATGGTGTTGGAGCAGCAAGATATTATATAATTGATGCAATAACATCAATTATAGCAGGTATCACATTTGCGATTGATCCATATATACCAGTAGTTTTATGCTTAATAGTTAATATTATTGCATTAAGATTATCAACAAGATTCAAACACATTCAAAGTCAAAGAGAAGAATATTCAAAAGAAACTGCAAGACAATATTTCAAAGAATTAAGAGAAGCAATTAAATTTACATTTAATTCAAAAAGGATGTTGTGTTTAATGTTATTTTTTGGACTAATGTCAGGTTTAACATATAATTTATCAACATATAGAAGTAATATTTTAAATAGCATAAATATACCAGCACAATATTTTGGAGTAATCTTTGCAATTATTCAAATAATGGCCGGGATATGTTCTAAAGGACAGGGCTGGTTACATAAAAGATTTAAAAATAATACATTATCAGTCTTAGGAATTCCATATGTTGCATCATGTTTTATTATTGGATGTTTAGTGGATAGTTTTGGAGAAAGTGTATCAAATATTGTAGTAATACTATTTATACTTCAAGGAGCTATAAAAGGAGCATATAATGTTTTAATTTATAGATATTTAAATAATTTCACAAATAGAAAAATAAGAGTAAAACTTGCAACAATAAGAAATATGTTTTTTAATATGATATCAATTTTAATAAGTTTATTAGGCTCATTCTTATTAAAAGTAACAACATCTGGAAACACATTTTTAATTGTTGGAGGTATATGTACTGTATGTATGGTACTTTTATTAGATTATATGAGAGGAAAAGTTGGTTTAAAACCAGAAAAATACAATAAAGAAGACTTGAAATATAGTTCATTAAACGAAGGAGGAAATTTAAAATGATAAGAAAAGTTGCTATATTAGCAAATGGTGGAGATGTATCAGGATTTAATGCAGTTATAAGAGCAATTGTAAAAACTGCTGAAAACAATGGTATAGATTGTTATGGATTTATAGATGGATATAATGGTTTATTAAAAAATAATTATGAAAAATTAAGTACAGCAAATGATGAACATGCATCAGGAATATTACAAAAAGGTGGTTCAATAATTGGATCATCAACAAATGCAAATGTATTTCATTACAAAGTTGAAGAAAACGGAGAAACTGTTTATAAAGATTTATCAGATGTATGTGTAGAAAATATCAAAAAAGATGGATTTGATTGTTTATTTACACTTGGAGGAGATGGAACACAAAAATCAGCAAGAGATTTTTCTACAAAAGGAATAAATGTAATTGGAGTTCCAAAAACAATAGATAATGATGTTGCTTGTACAGAAATAACATTTGGATATAATACGGCAGTTTCAGTTGCTGCAGAAGCATTAGATAGACTTCATACAACAGGTGAAACACATCATAGAATAATGGTATTAGAAGTTATGGGAAGATATGCAGGATGGATAGCATTAGAATCTGCAATAGCAGGAGGAGCTGATGTTGCATTAATTCCTGAAATTCCATATGATATAAATAAAGCAGTTGATAAAATAAATGAAAGAAGAGCTAAAGGTAAGGAATTTAGTATAGTTGTAGTAGCAGAAGGAGCTGCACCAAAAGGTGGAGAAATCACAGTTGAAGGAACAAGAGATAATGGGGCAGGTGTAGATAATAATAAACTTGGCGGAGTTGGTCAAGTTGTAGCTAGACAATTAGAAAAATTAACAGGTTTAGAAGCTAGAAATACAACATTGGGATATATGCAAAGGGGTGGAACTCCAACTGCATTTGATAGAGTTTTGTCAACAAAATATGGAGCTAAAGCTATGGAACTTGCTTTAAATGGACAATTTGGTGTTTTAGCAGTATTAAAAAATGGAAAACTTGATAGTGTTTCATTAGAAGATGTTGTAGGAAGAAATACAAAAATTGGTGCTGTTTCTGGAAATACAGCAGAAAGTAATTTAAGAAAAGTTACAATGGATGATGATTTAGTAAAAACTGCTAGAGATATTGGAATTTGTTTAGGTGACTAAATTGGTAATTTTAAATAAGCCCTTATCTTGTAGTTACAATTCACATAAAATTCACAAAAAAAGTATTGACAAAAGTGACACTGTGTCATTATAATTATGACATAGTGTTATTTTTGATTTTTTATGTCGAAAGGAAGTGATTAAATGCCAAAAGAAACATTTTTAAAACTTTCAAAAGAAAAACAGCAAAAAGTAATAAATGCAGCCAAAAAAGAATTTGCAAGAGTACCAATAGAAAATGTTTCAATAAAAAATATAGTAGAAGAAGCAGATATTGCAAGAGGAAGTTTTTATCAATACTTTGAAAGTAAAGAAGATTTACTTATATACATATTAAAAGAAAATTCAGAAAAATTGAATATTAAATTAAAAAACGAAGTCAGCAAAACGAATGGAGATATATTCAAATTATATATTTTTTTATATGATTCAATGTTAGAAGAATTTACAGGCAATTCAGACCAAGATTTATTTAAACAAATATTTATTAACCTGAAATCTTCAGATGAAAATATATTTGATATAGTAAAAAACATTAAACCACAAAATATCATAGACTATTATGAACAAATAGACAAAACAAATTTAAAAATAGAAAATTATGACGATTTAACTGTAGTGTGTGATATGTTAAATGCAATTACAAGAAGAGCGGTAATAAAAAATTTTAAAAATAAATCAAAAGAAGAGTGTAAAGCAATGTTTTTAAAAGAAATAGAATATTTAAAACATGGAATAGAAAAAAAGGAGGAAAAAGATGCTTAAAATATTAAAAAACTTAAAACAATCATGGTTATCTGTACTTACAATTGTAGCATTATTATGTGTTCAAGCAGCAGTAGACTTGGAATTACCTAATTATACTTCCAAGATAGTAAATACAGGTATACAAGCAGGAGGAATTGAATATGCAGTACCAGAAACAATAAGTTCAAAAGACATGGAGGCAATATTATTATTTTCAAATGATGATGACAAAATATTAGAAAATTACACAACTGAAGAATCAGATGGAAATTATGTTATAAAAGACTTAAAAGAAAATGAAAAAGAAGAACTTGAGCAAATAATGACAAAACCAATTATTATATCAAGAACAGTACAAAAAGAAGAAATGGCAAACAAAATAAAAGAACAAATACTAATAAATGTGCCAGAAGAACAAAAAGAAATGCTTCAAAATATGTCTATTATTGATATATTAAAAACAATGCCAGAGGAGCAAATAAATCAAATGTTAAGTGAATCTACAAAACAAATAGATGAAATGCAAGATTCAATAAAAAGTCAAGCAGCAGTTGCATATGTAAAAGAAATATACAAAGATGCAGGTGTTGATACAGACAAAATTCAGATGAATTACATAATGGTCGCAGGATTTAAAATGTTAATATTAGCTGCAATCAGTATGGCATCAGGAATTACAATAATGATGTTATCATCAAGAGTTGGTGCTAAAATGGCAAAAACACTAAGAGAAAAAATATTTAATAAAGTATTAAAATTCTCAACTAAAGAATTAAGAGAATTTTCAACCGCTTCTTTAATTACTCGTAGTACAAATGATGTACAACAAATTCAACAATTATTAGCAATGCTATTTAGAACAGTAGTATATGCTCCAATAATAGGAATAGGTGGAGTAATAAAAGTAATACATCAAAGTAACACATCAATGGCATGGATAATAGGAGCAGCAGTAATTACAATATTAGTAGTTGTTGCAATATTATTTGCAATTGCAATGCCAAAATTCAAAAAATTGCAAGACTTAATAGACAAACTAAATGGTGTAGCAAGAGAAATATTAACGGGTAAGTCTGTAATTAGAGCATTTAATACAGAAGAGAGAGAAGAACAAAGATTTGATAATGCTAATACAGATTTAACAAAAGCAAATATATTTGTAAATAGAACAATGTCAATAATGATGCCAATGTTAATGCTTATAATGAATGGTGTATCAATCTTAATTATATGGGTTGGTGGACACAATATAGACAATGGTGTAATGCAAGTTGGAGATATGTTAGCATTTATTCAATATGCAATGCAAATAGTAATGAGTTTCTTAATGATATCTATGATTTCTATAATGCTTCCAAGAGCATCTGTGTCAGCTAACAGAATTACAGAAATATTAGAAACAGACCCAAGCATTAAAGATAAAGAAACAACAAAGAAATTAGATTCAAGTAAAAAAGGATTAGTAGAATTTAAAAATGTATCATTTAGATATCCTGATGCAGATACAGAAATTCTAGAAGATATTAATTTTACAGCAGAGTCAGGAAAAACAACTGCAATAATAGGAAGTACTGGAAGCGGAAAATCAACTGTAGTAAATTTAATACCAAGATTTTATGATGTAACAGGAGGAGAACTTTTAGTTGATGGTGTAAATGTAAAAGACTTATCTCAAAAAGAATTAAGAGATGCTATTGGATTTGTACCACAAAAAGGAGTATTATTCTCTGGAACAATTGAAAGTAATATAAAATATTCTGATGAAAGTATGTCAGATGAAAAAATGATAGAAGCGGCGGAAATAGCACAAGCAACAGAATTTATTGAAGGGAAAGAGGATAAATACAAATCAGAAATAGCACAAGGTGGAAGCAATGTATCTGGAGGGCAAAAGCAAAGATTATCAATAGCAAGAGCTGTTGCAAAAGACCCAGAAATATTTGTGTTTGATGATAGTTTTTCTGCATTAGACTTTAAAACAGATGCAGCATTAAGAGAAGCATTAGCACAAAGAACAAATAATAAAACAAATATAATTGTAGCACAAAGAATTAGTACTATTTTAAATGCAGACAAAATAATTGTTTTAGATGATGGAAAAATAGTAGGTCAAGGAACACATGATGAATTACTTAAAAATAATGAAACCTACAGAGAGATTGCATTATCACAATTATCAGAAGAAGAATTAAATAAAAAGGAAGGAGGAAAATAATATGCCAGGACCAATGGGGCCAAGACCAGGCCATACAACAGAAAAGGCTAAAGATTTTAAAGGAACAACAAAAAAATTAATAAAAAACTATTTATCAAAATACAAAATTGGATTAATAATAGTATTTATATTTGCAGTAGGAAGTACTATATTTTCTATAATAGGACCTAAAATATTAGGAAATGCAACGACAGAAATATTTAATGGTTTAGTAAATAAAATATCAAGAAATGGTGGAATAGACTTTGGAAAAGTTGGAACAATCCTATTAACACTATTAGGACTATATATAGTCAGTGCATTATTTTCTTTCATCCAAAGTTTTGCAATGACACAAATTGCTCAAAATCTTACATATAAATTAAGAAAGGATTTAGCGCACAAAATAAATTCACTTCCAATGAACTACTTTGACAAAAAGACAAATGGAGAAGTATTATCAATAATAACAAATGATATAGACACATTAGGAATGAACTTAAACCAAAGTGTGACACAAATAATAACTTCAATATGTACATTAGTTGGAATATTGATAATGATGCTTTCAATTAGTTGGCAAATGACATTAATATCATTAATAGTTATGCCAATTGGAGCATTCCTTGTAAAAATAATAGTAGGAAAATCACAAAAATACTTTAAAAAGCAACAAGATTACTTAGGACATGTAAATGGTCAAGTAGAAGAAGTATTTTCAGGTTTAACAATTGTAAAAGCTTTTAATGGAGAAGAAGATGCACAAAAAGAATTTGAAAAGGCAAATTCTGAATTATATAGTTCAGCATGGAAATCACAATTTTTATCAGGATTAATGCATCCAATAATGAACTTTATATCAAATATTGGATATGTAGGTGTAGCAATAGCAGGAGGGTATTTAGCTATAAATGGAAATATTACAGTAGGAGATATACAAAGTTTTATACAATATAACAAACAATTTACACAACCTATAAATCAAATTGCACAAGTATCAAGTATGTTACAAGCAATGGTTGCTGCAACTGAAAGAATATTTGAATTTTTAGAAGAAGATGAAGAAGTTGAAACATATGTAGAAGGAACAACAACAGAAGGTTTAAAAGGAAATGTAAAATTCGAACATGTAAAATTTGGTTATAACCCAGAAAATATTGTGATAAAAGACTTTAATGCAGATGTACATGAAGGACAAAAAATTGCAATTGTAGGACCAACAGGAGCTGGAAAATCAACAATGGTAAAACTTCTTATGAGATTTTATGATGTAACAGATGGTGCAATATTACTTGATGGTCATAACATCAAAGATTTCAAAAGAGGCGAATTACGTCAAATGTTTGGAATGGTATTGCAAGATACATGGTTATTTGATGGAACAGTAAAAGATAATATAAAATATAGTAGAGAAGATGCAACAGATGATGAAGTTATTCAAGCAGCTAAAGCAGCTAGAGTACATCATTTTATAAAAACATTACCTAATGGATATAATTCAGCTTTAGGAGACGAAACAAGTGGAGTTTCAGCAGGACAAAAGCAATTGCTTACAATTGCAAGAGTAATTTTAGCAGATCCTAAAATATTAATTTTAGATGAAGCAACATCAAGTATAGATACAAGAACTGAAATAGAAATTCAAAAAGCTATGGATAATTTAATGAAAGGTAGAACATCTTTTATAATTGCACATAGATTATCAACAATAAAAAATGCAGATTTAATTTTAGTTATGGACCATGGAGATATTGTTGAACAAGGTACACATGAACAACTTCTTGAAAAAGGAGAAAGTGGATTTTATTATAAATTATATAATAGTCAATTCCAAGATTGTATTGATGAAGTTGAATAAAACTAGACATTGTGCTATAATTATATATAAGAGGTGATTTGAATGAATATAATACAAGATATATCACAATATTTAGGTAAAACATTTGGTTTTTATAGTGAATATGTTGAACTGTTTATATTAACAACCTTAATATTTATAGTATTTGGAATTTTAAAGGCTATAGTAAGAGCATTATATTCAAGAGCAGATGTAAGTAATAAAAAGAAGTATTTTAGAAACAGAATGCTAAAAATAGCATTAAATATTATATCTATTATATTAGTTATATTGCTATGGGGACATAGAATATCCGGAATGGTAACAATAATCAGTTTCTTGTCAGCAGGAATTGCTATTGCTGTTAAGGAAATAATATTTGATTTTTTTGCAGGCGTATATATTAACATGAAGAAAATATTCGAATTAGAAGATAGAGTTGAAATTAATGGAATCAAAGGTGATGTAGTAAATATTAGATCTTTAGGATTTGAAGTATTAGAAGTAGGAGATAGAGTACATGCAGAGCAGAGTACTGGTAGAATAATACATATACCAAACTCATTCGTATTCTTATATTCATTAAAGAATTATACAAAAGCATTTAAATACATATGGGATGAAATTACTGTAAAAGTTCCATTAGATGCAGATATTGAAAAAACCAAAGAAGTTTTATATGATATTGTTAATAGTAATGAAATTTTAGAGACTATTCCTAAAAAGATGGAAGATGCAGTTGCTGATGTTACTGTAGAGTATAGAATTTATTACAACTATCTAGATCCTATTATTTATACTGAAATAGTTGATTCTCATGTTGAACTATATATTAGATATATTGTTCATCCTAAAAAGTCTAGAATTGTAGAAGATGAGATTTATTTAAAAATCCTAGAAGAATATAAAAAAGGAAATATCAAATTATATATTCCTGGATAATGTAAAATAACAATTTTTATAATTAAAAATTGTTATTTTACATAATATCTTGCGCTTTTTGGAATTTTGTAGTACAATAGTATTGCTAAAATATTTTAAGGAGGACTTTATATGGCAGTACGGTGTAATAAGAAGCTAAATTACAAAAATATTTACTCTCAAATTGCCAAATATGGAAAAACTATTCCAGAGATGGCAGAGAAGTACGAAATGGAAGAAGATGAATTCATTAAGCGAATACAAATGGGGCTAGAACCTAAGTTGTTTTCAAACGCTATGAGTTCGAGTGAAAAAAATCTCAAACACCGGCAAAAGGCAAAGAATAAAACAACAAAAACAGCTGTAAAACAGGAGGAAGAAGAAATGTCTAGAAAAGGTGAAGCAAAGGTAATGTTTAACTATAGACAACAGCAATCTGAAAAGGACAAATTAGCTTCAATTCAAGAAAAGAGAAAAACTTTAGAAGAACTCAAAAGTCAAGAACCTGCACCATCAGAATCTGAGATGGATATTCTTGAGAAAGAAATTGCAGATGTTGATGAAGAAATCTCTAAAGAAGAAAAAGCGCTTGACACTGATAAGTTATCATTAGCAAGTGCAGAAAAAGCCTTAAATGATAAGCGGAAGGCTTTCGAAGAGGCAAGTAAAAATCTTGAAGCAGCTAAGAAACAAAAAGAAGCAGCGGAAAAACTTGTTGAAAAAAGAGTTAATGGGATTAAAGAACTGAAAAACAAGAAGGAAAGTGTTGAGAGCCAAATTACAGAATTAAAGAATAAAAATATCTATTTGGTGGCTCCGGGTTATTCTGGCAAGAAGCCGGAATATGGTACATTCTACTCTACAGCAAAAGTAGAGGAATTTGAAACACTTTCTACTGTTGAAGCAAATGCAGAATTTGCAATTGAGCCTGAACTTAAGGATATGCTTATTACAGGCTATGACTCTTACAAAGAATACAGTAATGCACTTAGATTTGTTATGCTTTGTGCAGAATATGCTTGTAAAGAAGGTGTCAAATACTCCGTGCTTGTTGATGACGAACGCTTGAAAAAGCTCATCAAAACACATGTAGGATAAGTCTTCGATAATACTCTATAGAGTGTTACGCAAAAAGGCAGATGTGGATAAAACCATGTCTGTCTTTTTTATTACTTGCTAAAAAAAATCATTTGTGTTATTATACTCATGTAAACAAAAATCGAAAGAAAGGATGTATATAACATGGAAGAAGAACGCTTTGAAAAACTATATAATGAATCATTAAATGAAAAAAGATTTGACAAAAGAATAACAGGAACAGTAATTCAAATTTCAAGAAAAGGAGAAATATTTGTAGACTTTAAATACAAAGCAGATGGAATAATACCAAGAAAAGAATATTCAGATGATGAAACTAAAAATCCAAAAGATGAATTTAAACCAGGAGACAAAATAACAGCAGATGTATTAAAATGGAATGATGGATTAGGAAATGTGCTATTATCTTACAAAAAATACAAAAGAGAGGAAGATGCAAAAAGAGAAAAAGAATTAAAAATTAAACAAGCTGAAGAAAGAAAGAGACAAAAAATAGAAAGAACAAAAAGTCTTGAAGAATTTTGGAGTAATTTACAAATAGGAAAAACATATAAAGGAACAATTACTAAAATTGCGGATTATGGAGTATTTGTAAATTTAGGTTTAGTAACAGGATTAGCACATAAATCAGAATTAGTATGGGATAAAAATGAAAAACTTGAAAATAAATTTAAAATTGGTGATGAAATAGAAGTTAAAATAAAAGACTTCAACAAAGAAGAAAAAAGAATAAGTTTAGAATATCCACTAAAAGGAGAAAATCCATGGTTGACATTGGCTAATAAATATAATGTTAATGATATTGTTACTTGCAAAGTAGTAAAATTTGCACCATTTGGGGCGTTTGTAGAACTAGAAAAAGGATTAGAAGGATTAGTACATAATTCAGAAATAACTGGATTAAGAAGAGTAGTAAAACCAGAAGATGAGCTTCAATTAGGTCAAATGGTTAATGCTAAAATTATAAATATCGATAGGGAAAAATTAAAAATAGGATTAACTATTAAAGAACTTGAAGGAACTTCTTCAGAATATGGATATGAGGAATATATAAGTAAATAAAATAGTTCACATAGAATTCATATAGATTTAATATAATATTTTTGTCGAAGAGGTGAAAATATGTTTAATGTTTTAGTAGTAGAAGATGATAAAAACCTAAAAAAGCTAATGGTCACATATTTAAAAAGAAATAATTATACGGTATTTGAAGCAAATAATGGAATACATGCATTAGATATAATTGACAAACAATATATAGATTTAGTAATTAGTGATGTTATGATGCCGGAAATGGATGGATTTGAATTACTAAATGAATTACGAACATCAAATTATGAAATACCAATAATGCTTATTACAGCAAAAGGCGATATAAGCGATAAAAAACAAGGTTTCATTCTAGGTGCAGATGATTATATGGTAAAACCAGTAGATATGGAGGAAATGATTTTAAGAGTTTCTGTTTTATTAAAACGCGTAAAAAGTGCAAATACAAGAAAAATTGTGATAGGAGATTTAGTAATTGATTATGATCAATTAAATGTAACAAAACATGGTAAAGTATATAATCTTGCTCAAAAAGAATTTTACTTATTATATAAACTTATAAGTACACCAAATACTATATTTAGTAGACAAGAATTAATAGAAGAAATTTGGGGACTTGAAAGTGAATCTGAATACAGAACGGTTGATGTTCATATTAAAAGACTACGAGAAAAACTAAGTGATTTAAATGAATTTGAAATTGTTACTGTAAGAGGAGCAGGCTATAAAGTTATTATAAATAAGACCTGATTTGTGCATTGAGAAAGGAACGAGATTAAAAATGAAAGAGAAAATTTTTGGAACAAAAAGAACAATACAAAGAAGATTAGTTGTTCAATTAGCTGTTGCAATTATATTAGTAATTATTCTTTCAGCAATAGGATTATATATATTTACACATCAAGCTATATCACAATATTTAGTATTTAACTTAGATGATGAGACAGAAAAAAGTGAATTATGGAAAATATTTAAATTGGGTGTAGGAATAATAATTGTAAATACTGTACTTATTAGTGTCGCAATTATAAGAATATCAACTGAAATGTTAGCAGATCCATTAAAAAAGAGTATTGACGCAACCAAAAAAGTTGCAGAAGGTGACTTTTCAGTTAGACTGGAAACTAAAAGAGATGATGAAACAAAAGAATTAGTTGATAATTTTAATAGAATGGTAAAACAACTGGGGAAAACAGAAATATTGCAAAAAGATTTTATAGACAATATATCACATGAAATTAAAACACCAATTAATTCTATACAAGGTTTTACAAAGCTTTTAGATGATAATAATTTATCAGAACAAGAAAGAAAAGAATATATAAACATTATACTAGAAGAAACGAATCGATTACTAAAACTATCAAGCAACATATTAAAATTAGCAAAATTGCAACATCAAGATAAAATAATAAATAATCAAGAAATCAATTTATCAGAACAAATAAAAAAGGCAGTTCTATTACTAGAACCAAAGTGGAAAGACAAAAATATTAATTTTTCAATAGATGCAAAAGAAGTTTATTTTTATGGTGATGAAGATTTATTATTTCAAGTATGGACAAACTTATTAGATAATGCTATTAAATTTTCGAATGCAAATGGAAAAATATCAGTAAAAATTGGTATTGTGCAAGATAAGATTGAGGTAAGTATAAAAGATAATGGTATAGGTATGGATAGTGATGAACTAGAAATGATATATACAAGGTTTTATCAAATAGATAAATCTCATTCAGGCGAAGGAAGCGGACTTGGTCTTGCAATTGTAAAAAGGATTGTTGAAATTTCAAATGGAGAAATAAATGTTGAAAGTGAAAAAGGAAAGGGAACAACATTTACTGTAGTTCTTCCCCAAAAGGAAGAAACAAATAAAATTGTTATATAAAAGAAGGGTGGAATTTTTATGGAATATTTAGATAGTGTTTTAAAAAAGACAGGTAAGGCATCTTTAGTATCATCAATTATATTTGCAATATTAGGAATAATATTAATAGCATATCCAGAAGGAACTATTAAGTTTATATCTTATGTAATTGGAATAATGTTTATTGCAGTTGGATTATATAAGGGAATAAATTATATAAAAAATAAAGAAATTTATAATATGTTTAATTATGATATGGCATTAGGAATTATAGCTATTATTATAGGTGCTGTTACTATAGCATATAGTAATCAGATTGGTGCTATTTTTAGAATTATGATAGGAATTTGGATTGTATATAGTGCAATTATTAGAATGAGTTTATCTGCTAAATTAAAAGTAATAGAATCAAATACTTGGATTTATAGTTTAATTATTGCATTTGCTATGATAATATGTGGTGTATTTATTATATGTAATTCTGGGGCTATTGTCGTTACAATTGGAACTATTATTTTAATTTATTCTATATTGGATATTATTGAAAGTATTATCTTCTTGAAGAATGTTAATAGTTTGACTAAATAAATTAGAGAGATTAGTTAATGAGAATTAGCTAATCTTTTTTGTTACTATATTTTTGATTGAATTTTTATAAGAAAGACTTGAAATATAAACTTTTCATTACATTCCTCGGCTTATTACGAAATTTAAGAAATTCTAATTTGTTTTATGGGTCCTTTCCACTATCGTGAACTCTTACCATAAAACTACATAAGAATTTCTAAAATTTCTCCATGCACATTCGTCATTTTATTCAAAGTTTATATTTAAAATCTTTCTTTGTATAAATTGCCATAAGTTTAGTATTAAAAGTATTAAAAAAGTGATATTATTGGTATAAAATTAACAAAAAATGTGAAACAAAATTGATGAAAATTCATAAAAAAGTTTCACGTTTTTGGTTTTTGTGGTACAATATAAATGTGAAGCAAAAGTGATGAATTTTTTAAAAAATGTTTCACATTTTAAAGGGAGGTATATCATGGAAGAAAAAATAGAAATTATGAATCTTCTTCAAAATAAACAATTAATTGAACAAGAGTTACAATCGCTTGCTTATGGTTCAGTTGAGATAAGAGAAAACGATTCAAATAAATATATTTATGTGCATTATAGAAAAGATGGAGTTGCTTTAACTAAATATGTTGGAGAATATTCAGAGAAATTATATAATTTAGTATTAAATAATAGTATTAAAGCAAAAGAATTAAAAAAGCAAATAAGAGAAATAAACAAAAAATTAAAACAATTAAATTATATAGAAGAAGAACTTTCAGAGAAAGTAAAACAAAATATAGACTTCGCTAAAAGACATTTAGTAGATACAATTTATAAGCAGGCAATATTAGAAGGTGTTGCAACTACATTTGCAGATACAGAAAGCATTATTGAAGGCGGAAAAGTAAATAATATGACATCAGAAGATATTATGAAAATAGTAAATCTAAAACATGCTTGGGAATTTATATTAAACAAAAATGTTATAGTAAGTGATACCAATTTTGCATTATTATGTGAAATAAATAAAATGGTAGAAGAAGGATTTTACTATTCAGCTGGTAAAGTAAGAAATGTTCCTGTAACAATAGGAGGCACAACATGGAAACCAGATTTTCCTATTGAAAGTGTTATAAAAGAAGAATTAGAAGTAATATTTAATAACAAAATGGATGATGTAGATAGAGCTGTTGAAATTTTACTATATATAATGAAAAAACAAGTATTTATAGATGGAAATAAAAGAACTTCAGTAATCTTTTGTAATCATTATTTAATATCCAAAGGGAAAGGTATAATTGCAATTCCGGTAGAATTAACTGAAGAATTTAAAGATTTACTTATTCATTATTACGAAGGACAAGACGAGGAAAAAATAAAAAAGTTTATTAAAGAAAAATGTTATATGAGTATTTAGAAAGTAATATATAAAATAAAAAATATTTGCAATTAGTAAGGAGAAAAATAATGTAATAGTTACACCGCATATAGCAGGAGTCACAGAAGAAGCAATAAAAAGAATGGATACTGAACTAGCTAATAGTATAAAAAAATATTTAGGAGAGATTAATTATGGTAAAAAATATTGAAAAAACAATTATAAAAGTAGAAATTAAAGATGAACAACTTGAATTACCAGAAGAAATAAAAAGAAAAATAGATGAATTTTGGAAACAATGTGAATATGAAAACCCAAATTTATGGAATGGAGAATTAATGTGTGTAGAAAAATGCACAAGAGAAGGCAATCAAATAATAATTACTTGCAAGAAAACAAATTATGCACATTATTTATATGATGAACGAATAGGATTACCTAAAGAATATGCTTGTAGTAGTTTAGTAGCAGGATGTTTATTAGAAACCAGTGACAATTATTATATAGTAGGGGAGTTAGCAGATAATACTTCTTTTCCACATTGTATGCAAATATCAGGAGGAAGTGCAGACAATGATGATATAAAAGATGGGAAGATAGATATATTTAATACAATAATAAGAGAATGTCAAGAAGAACTAAATATTAATT
>OGFF01001246.1_pt1 | contig 28472 bp, 26 predicted proteins | sample 1570751 | NCBI WGS metagenome assembly OGFF01 (sample SAMEA2581951, study PRJEB24529) | metagenome | biome: Human gut stool | place: China | collected 2011 | reverse complement strand
TATCTAGTACAGAAAGTTCTCCTACAAGGAGAACTTTCCTACTATATAAAAAAGCTATTACATATATTGTAATAACTTTTATTTTTCGACTTTATCTATAAATTCAAATATTTTATTATAATAAGTATTTGGTTCTTTATATTTGGAATCTGTATGTCCAGCTCCACTTATAATTAATTTTTCTTTTATGCAATTAGCAGAATCATATAATTTTTCGCACATTGATTCTGGCACAAAATCATCTTTATCTCCATGTATAAATAATATTGGTGTATTACTTTTCTTCACTTGTTCTAAAGCAGATGCCTTTTTTATATCATATCCAGCTCTAATTTTCGCAACAACTTGAAACATATTTAATACAGGAAATGCAGGAATACCAAATCTTGCTTTTGCTTCTGATGCAAATATATCCCAAACTGAAGTATATCCACTATCAGCAATTATCGCTTTAACATTTTGTGGTAATTCATCTCCTGATGCCATTAATACTGTTGCTGCTCCCATTGAAGATCCATGTAATATGATATTGGCATTAGAATTTTGTTCTAAAATCAAATTTACCCAACATTTCAAATCATCTTTATCAAGCCACCCCATTCCTACAAAATCTCCATCACTTTCAGCACAAGCTCTCATGCTTGGAATTAAAACGTTATAACCTTTTTCAGAAAAATGTTCTCCAATTGTTAAAACAGATTTAGGCTCTGCTCTATATCCATGAAATATAATAACCCAGTTATCATTTTCTTCATTTGTTAAATATTCTGTTCCTCTTAGATTTATTCCATCATTAGCTTTTGTTTCTACACTTTGTTTTTTAATATTTTCAGCCCATTTTTTTGATGATTCTTTTGCTTGTGTCCTATTGCTTTCTATTATTTTTTCATCTTCTCCTAATACTTCTATTTTTGAATCATCTTTTATCTCTCTGTTTCCTCCATCTCCGCTTCTAGCAATAGCATAATTCACAAAATAGTTTCCTATTCCCATTGTTAATATCACTCCTAATATTATAATAATCACTAATATTATTAATATCTTTTTTATTATATTTTTGGTATTTTCTTTATTCATTATACTTTATCTCTTTCTATTTTCAAATTTATATTTTTTATTTATACCATACAATATTATATATTTCAACATTACTGACTACATTGACTAAAGCAAAAAAGTATGGTTATTAGCCATACTTTTTACAATTTCTATACAAATTCTTCCCACACTAAATTAGCTAAATCTATTCCTTTATTAGACAATCTAATATTATCATCTTGTATTATTATTAATTTTTCATCAGAAAGTTTTTTCAATTCATTTCTATATAAATAAATTGGATTATCTCCAAACTTATTTTTAAATTCACTTATTTTTAGTCCATCTATTTTACGCAAACCAAGGAGCATAAATTCTTTTTTAGAATCTTCTTCTTTTTGTATTTCATGTATAATTCTATTTTTTTCAAATTCTCCTTTTTGAACATTATTAATATATTCTTTTATATCTTCTGTATTAGAATATCTTGTTATATCTCTATAAGAATGTGCACCTGTGCCAATTCCAACATATTCCATTTGATTCCAACAATTCATATTATGTTTTGATTCATACCCTTTTTGGGCAAAATTAGATATTTCATAATGTTTGTATCCATTTAATTCTAATGTATTTTTTACATACCAATACATATTTCTTTCTAACTCTTCATCTGGCAATTTTAACTTTCCATTTTCTATTTTAGTTGCAATAGGTGTACCATCTTCAACAATTAATGAATATACAGATATATGTTTTGGAGCTAATTTTAGTACATTTTCTAAACTTTCTTTTAAATCAATAATTCTTTGATTTGGAAGTCCTAACATTAAATCAACATTTATATTTTTAAAACCAACTTTTTTTGCCATTTTATATGTTTCTAAAAATTGTTCATAATTATGAATTCTACCAATCTGCTTTAATAACTCATCACTTGTAGTTTGTAGTCCTATACTTATTCTGTTAATACCACAATCAATATAATCTTGTAGTTTTTCTTGAGTTACTGTTCCCGGATTAACCTCAATTGTTATTTCAGCATCTTGTGCAACATTTTTTTCTTTTATCTTTTCCAATATTTGCACAATAAATTTACTATTTATATATGATGGTGTTCCTCCACCAATATATATTGTTGTTATTTCTGATTTTATTTTCACATGCTCGATTTCCTTTTTTACTGAATCTACATATTTTTCAATCAAATCATCTTTTCCACAATATGATATAAAATCGCAATAATCACACTTCTTCTTACAAAATGGGATATGTACATATATTCCTATTTTATTTTTTGTTATCATCTATTTTCTTACCAATCTCCATTACTTTTTTTAATCTATAATTTACTCCAGATTTACCTATTGGTGTTTTTAACATTTTTCCAAGTTCTATTAGACTTGCACTAGGATTTTGTAATCTAAGTTCTGCTATCTCTTTTAATGGTTCTTCTAATTTTTCGAATTTACCATTTTGTTTTAATTTTCTTATTATCTCAATCTGTTCTATTGAAGCATTCATAGTTTTATTCATATTTGCAGTTTCACAATTTACTAATCTATTTACTTTATTGTTCATTTCTCTTTTTACTCTAATTTCTTCAAATTTTAAGACAGATTTATTTGCCCCTAATAAAGCTAATGTTTTTGAAATTTCTTCACCATCTTTTAAATATATTGTATATTCTTTATTTTTTTCTATAACATTACTTTTTATATCAAAACTACTTAATCCTTCTACTATAATATCTGCATAATCTTTTTTTCTAACACTTATTTCTAAATGATATGTATTTTCAGGATTGTTAATAGAACCTGAGCCCAAATAGGCTCCTCTTACTATATTTTTCAATTGCTCTATTGTTAAATTCTCTATTTGTATTTCAACTTTTGGACAAGTTATTACAAATAACTTTCCTTGGATATTTATATTATATGTTTCAATTCCACAATTACTCAACAATCGTGCAAATCTATTAATATTATATTCATTTTCTGTTGAAAATTTTATTTTATTTTTTTCTTCAGATATATTACTACTCATCAAATATCCCATAAGTTCATATTTAACATTTTCTTTATTTGATAGTTTTTCTGATTTGCTTATCTCTTCTTTTAATTCTGTTGAAAAAGACATATTTCCTCCAATCATAAAACTTGTGTTATTATTATTCTATCATTTCCATATAAATCTTTTTTACAATATGTATTTTTATAATTTTGTTCATCTTCAATTATTTTGATTACATCATTTTTTTGATTATATCCAATTTCAAAACATAGAAAACTTCCTGTTTTTAAATAATTAATTGCTTGTTCTGTAATTATTCTATAAAAATCTAATCCATCTTCTCCACCATCTAATGCAATTTTAGGCTCTTTTTGAACTTCTTCACTCAATTTTTTTATTTCATCTTTTCTTATATATGGTGGATTTGAAACTATAATGTCAAATTTTTTATTATCTAATTTATCAAATAAATCTGATTTCAAAAAATTTATTTTTGTTTCTAATTTTTTTGCATTTTTTTGTGCTATTTCTAATGCCTTTTCACTTATATCTACAGCTGTTATATCTGCATTTGGCACAAATTTTTTTAATGATATTGCAATTGCCCCACTTCCTGTACATAAATCTAATATCCTTGGTGAATTATATTTTTGAGCAATCTTTATAACTTCTTCAACTAATATTTCTGTATCAGGCCTTGGGATTAATACATTTTCGTCAACAAAAAAGTCCATTTTCATAAATTCTTGTCTATGTGTTATATGTTGTAATGGTATTCCTTTTGTTAATTTTTCAATATTAACAAAATATTGCCATTGTTGCTGTTTATCAATTTCTTTATTATCATAAACTATAATATATTGCCTTGGTTTATCTAAAACATATTGTAATAATAGTCTTGCTTTTAATTTTGGGCTTTCTACATTATTTGATTTTAACATTATCATTCCTTTTGTTATTGCTTGTTTTATTGTCATTAATCCACCACCTCTATTTCTTTTGTTTTTAAAATTTATTTACTTCTTCTCTAAATTGATCTCCTCTATCATACATATCTTTAAACATATCAAAACTTGTACTTGCTGGTGAGAATAATACTATTTGACCAGGTTTTGCAATTCTTTTTGCTAATTCTAAACTTTCTCTAAATGTTTCACACATATGTATATCTAAAGTTTTATTTTGATTTTCCAATTCATTTTTTACTGCTGTATATATTTTATTTGCTGTTTGACCAATTAATATTAAACTTTTTACTTTTTCTACAATTGGTTTTGCAATTGGTGTATAATCTAGGTTTTTGTCAGCACCTCCTGCTATTAACACTATTTCTTTATTAAATGACTTTAATGCTGATATTCCTCTTGTTGGTGTTGTACTTGCAGAATCATTATACCATTCTACTCCATTTAGTGTTCTTACCAATTCTAATCTATGATGTACTCCTGCAAATTCTTTTATTGTATCAACTGCTTTTTCTGTATTTACTAAATTTTTTGTTAATGCTAATGCTGTACATATATTTTCTAAATTATGAATTCCTTTTAGTTTTATTTCATCTTGTGATACAATATGTTTTCTTATTCCATCATTACATTCTTTTACAATTCCGTCTTCTACGATAAATCCATAGTCTAATTTTTGTTTACTACTGAATAAGATAACATCACCTTTTGCATCATTTTGACATTCTCTAGTTAAATCATTATCTGCATTTATTACAAGTATTCCTGTATCTTTTTGATTTCTATATATATTCTTTTTGGCATCTATGTATTCTTGGTAGTCTTTATGTACATTTAAATGATTTGGTGTTATGTTTGTTATTGCAGATATGTCTGGACTAACTTTCATTCCCATTAATTGAAAACTACTTAATTCTAATACTATTAGATCTTCTGGCTTTATCTCATTTAATTTTGTGAATAATGGAATACCTATATTTCCACCTAAATAGACTTTATATCCTGCATCTTCTAAAATTCTAGCTGTTAATGTAGTAGTTGTTGTTTTTCCATCACTTCCAGTTATTCCAATTACTTTACAAGGTGCCATTTTTATTAATTGTTCTATTTCTGTTGTTATTATTGCTCCTCTTTGTGCTTCTTTTTCTAATTCAGGTTTTGTAGGCAAACAACTTGGTGATCTAAAAATTAAGTAAAATCCATGTAAATCGTCTAAGTTTCTTTTTCCAAAATAATATTTAAAATTATATTTTTTTAATTTTTCTAAAATATCTTTTGAAATCTTATCTTCTTCTCTATCATCAAATACTGATACATCTGCTTTCTTTTCATGTAAATAATCTATTAACGGAATATTACTTACTCCCATTCCAATTACTGCTATTTTCTTGTTTTCTATATCTTTTTCAAATTGTTCTAATTTTTTATTTTTAAATTCCATTTTTATCTCATCCTTTCAAAGGTGCAAATTAATATTTCTTTTTACTGAAATATATTTATTCTATTGTATTCATTTTTTCGATTTTCGTCCTTATTATATATCTTTTTTTTGTTTTTTACAATATAATTGAATATTTCTTGCGACTGTGGATACAATATTTTTGTAAATTTGAAATTGGAGGTGTTATTTATGTCAGAAAAAAATAATAACCAAAATAGAAATAATAATAGTAAAAAAAATACTAATAAATAATTCTGTATATGATAAAAGCTGAGATATATCATCTCAGCTTTTTATTTATATATTTTTTATGCAGTTTCTTTTACTTCTGCTTGAACTCTTGGTTTCTTTTTAGATTCTTTATTTGGATTTTCTATAATTTTAGGTTTTGCATTATTTTGAATTGTATCTTTTGTTATAATACATTTTTCAATTTTTTCATTTGATGGAATGTCATACATTATATCTGTCATAACATTTTCTATTATTGAACGTAATCCTCTTGCTCCTGTTTTTCTTTCAATTGCTTTATCAACAATTGCTTCAAGTGCATCTGATTCAAATTCTAGCTCTACACCATCAATCTCTAATAATTTTTTATATTGTTTTACTAATGCATTTTTTGGTTCTGTTGTTATTTTTATTAATGCTTTTCTATCTAATTCCTTTAATGTAGCTATAATTGGTAAACGACCTATAAATTCTGGAATCATTCCAAATTTTAATAAATCTTGTGGAAGTATTTGTTCAAATACTTCGTATTTATCCATATCTTTACTACTTTGAATTTCAGCACCAAACCCTATTGATTTTTTTCCAATTCTATCTTTTATAATATTTTCTAGTCCTTCAAATGCTCCTCCACAAATAAATAATATATTTGATGTATCTATTTGTATCATTTCTTGTTGAGGATGTTTTCTTCCACCTTGTGGTGGAACTGATGCAATTGTTCCTTCTACTATTTTTAATAATGCTTGTTGAACACCTTCACCACTTACATCTCTTGTTATTGATGGATTTTCAGATTTTCTTGTTATTTTGTCTATTTCGTCAATATATATAATTCCTTTTTCTGCTTTTTCTATATCTCCATCAGCAGCTTGAATTAGTTTTAAAAGAATATTTTCAACATCTTCTCCAACATATCCAGCTTCTGTAAGTGTTGTTGCATCTGCTATTGCAAATGGTACATTTAATATTTTTGCAAGTGTACTTGCTAATAATGTTTTTCCACATCCTGTTGGTCCTACTAATAAAATATTGCTTTTTTGAATTTCTACATCATCATCACTAATTTCTTGTTTTTCTTCAATATTTTCTTCATAAGCAACTCTTTTATAGTGATTATATACTGCTACTGCAAGAACTTTTTTTGCTTCTTCTTGCCCAATTACATATTCATCAAGAATTTCTTTTATTTCTTTTGGACTTGGAATCTCATCTAATTCTGCTAAAGTATATGTGTCTTCATCAGAATATTCAGCATCAATTATTTCATTACATAATCCTACACATTCATTACAAATATATACACCAGGACCAGCAATTATTTTTCTAACATTATCTTGTGTTTTGCCACAAAATGAACATTTTACACTTTTTGGTATATCATTTTTTGCCATTTTAATCTCCTTTTTTCTTAAGCTCTTTTTGTCATAATTCCATCTATCAAACCATATTCTAGGGCTTCTTCTGCTGTCATATAATTATCTCTTTCTGTATCTTTTTCTATAACATCTAGTGGTTTTCCTGTTCTTTCACTTAAGAATTTATTTAATTTTTCTCTTGTACGAACTAAATGGTCTGCATGAATTTTAATTTCTGTTGCTTGACCTTGTAGTCCTCCACCACCAATCAATGGTTGATGTATCATAATTTCTGAATTTGGCATTGCAAATCTTTTTCCTTTTTCACCAGCTGTTAATAATACTGCTCCCATACTTGCTGCAAGTCCTACACATACTGTTTCAACTGGACATTTTATATAATTCATTGTATCTACAATTGCCATTCCATCTGTTATTGATCCTCCAGGTGAATTTATATAAAAATATATTTCTTTATCTGGATCTTCTGATTCTAAAAATAACATTTGTGCAACTATTAAACTTGATGTTGTTGGATTTACATCTTCTCCTAAGTATATTATTCTGTCTTTTAATAATCTTGAAAATATGTCATATGAACGTTCACCCTTACTTGTTTGTTCAACAACATATGGTACTAAACTTGATTTTTCTAACATAATTTATCCTCCCTACCCTTGTAATTTTATCACAAGTATATAAATATTTGCTCTAATTATAGTCTATTAGAGTAGAAAAAGTTAGGTAAAACTTCTCCATTTTTAATAAAAGACTTTCCCCCTAACTTCTTTTTACTTTATTTTATTTTTGCATTTTTTACTATGAAATCAATTGCTTTTTCTGATTCGATTCCTTCTTTAATATAATCTTTTAAGTTTTCGTTATCATTAATTTCTTCAACTTTCTTTCCATAGTTTTTAGCCATTTCTTCTAATTTGGCATTTATTTCTTCGTCTGTTGCTTCGATTTTTTCTGCTTTTCTAACTGCTTCTAAAGTAAGTCTTGATTTTATTGCTTCAATTGCTTGTGGTTCATATTCTTTTCTTACTTCTTCTTCTGTTTTTCCTATCATTTTTAGGTATTGTTCTAATTTTAAACCTTGGTATGAAAGTCTTTGATTTATATCTTGAATCATATGATCAACTTCCATATCTACCATTCCTGATGGAATTTCTACTTTTGATTTATCACATACAGCTTTTATTGCAGCTTCTTCTGTTTCATATTTTGCTTTTTGTACATTGTCTTTTTCAAGTCTTTCTTTGATACTTGCTTCTAATTCTTTTAATGTATCAAATTCGCTTACATCTTTAGCAAATTCATCATCTAAGTTTGGTAATTCTTTTTTCTTTATTTCATGTAGTTTTACTTTAAATGTTGCTTCTTTTCCAGCTAAATCTTTAGAAAAATATTCTTTTGGGAATGTTACTTTTATTTCTTTTTCTTCATCAATTTTCATTCCAACTAATTGATCTTCAAATCCTGGTATAAAAGCTCCGCTTCCTATTTCTAATTCATGTCCTTCTGCTTTTCCGCCTTCAAATGCAACACCATCAACAAATCCTTCAAAATCAATTGTTGCTGTATCTCCAGTTTCTAATGCTCTGTCATCAACTGTTACTAATCTTGAGTTTTTGTCTTGCATTTGCTTTATTTCATTTTGAACATCTTCGTCTTTTACCGGATATTCTATTTTCTTTATTTCTATTCCTTTATATTTTCCTAATTCTACTTCTGGTTTTACTTGTACTACTGCTGTAAATATTACATCTTTTCCTTTTTCCATTTGAACTATATCAACTGTTGGTCTGCTTACTACATCTATTTTGTTTGCATCAATTGCTTCATCATAAGCTTCTGTTGCAACTTCATTAAATGCATCTTCATAAAAGATTTCTGCTCCGTAATATTTTTCTACTATATTCATTGGAGCTTTTCCTTTTCTAAAACCTGGTATATTAATATATTTAGCATTTTGGAAATATACTTTTTTCATTGCGTTTTCAAATTTTTCTGCGTCTACTGTAATTTCTAATTTTACTTCATTTGCGTTTTCTGTTTTCTCAACTTTACAATTCATTTTAAATCTTCCTTTCTCGTATTGGCTTTACTTAGCTTTTACATTATATCATATATTTTCCAATTTGCAAGCAGTTTTCTAAAGATTTTCTTAATATTTTGCGATTTTTAAGGCTAATTTACATGTTATTTTTCAAATTATTTGCTTAATATGATTAATCTTGCATTTTCCATTTATCATATAGACTTCTATAACATCAAATCTTATAGTAAATCCCGAAAAGTTATTTTCTTTTAAAAATATAGCAGCACTTCTTTTCATATGATTTTTTTTAATATTATTTACTGCTTCACTAGGTTTTCCGTATTTCTCATTTGTTCTTGTTTTTACTTCAACAAATATAATATAATTGTTTTTACTTGCTATAATATCTATTTCACCATTTTGTGTATAATGATTATTCTTAATTATTTCATATTTATTATCTTTTAAATATTTTTGTGCTATTTTTTCACCTATTATTCCAAATTTTCTTTTATTCATCATCTTCTCCATTTTTTATTCTATACACTTGTCCTGGCAATTCTTCTATTAAATTTTCTAATTCTAATAACATTATTTTATAACTAATATCTTGTACCGTCATCTTTGTTTTTCTTACAATTTGATTAATATTTACTGGCTCATTTTTTATACATTTATAAACTTTTTCTAATTCCCTTGGGACTTGTTTTTTATTCTTATTTAATAATTTTTTCTTAAATTTTATTTGTGGATATTCTAATAATATATCTTCAATTCTTGTTACCAATTTGCTTCCATTTTTGATTAATTCATTTGTTCCTAATCCTTTTGAATTTTCTAAACTACTTGGAACACAAAATACTGGTTTGTTTAAATTTTTAGTATATCTAGCAGTAACACTTGTTCCACTTCTATAACCAGCTTCAATTACTAGTGTTCCAATTCCTAAACCTGCTACAATTCTATTTCTTTCTAAGAATTTTTTTGATTCTGCTTTAACATCTTTTTCATATTCTGTTAATATAAGTCCTCTATTTTCCAGTATTTCATCAATTAATTCTTTATTTTGTTTAGGATATATATTATTAAATCCGCATGGCAAAACAGCAATTGTTTTCCCAGAATATTTTATACATGTTTTATGTGCTATAGCATCTATTCCAATTGCTAGTCCGCTTATAATTGTAAATTCATATTCAACTAGTTTTTTAGTAAAAGTTTTACACATTTTTTCACCATATTGTGTATTAGTTCTTGAACCCACAATTGCAATTCCAATACTCTTTAATAATTCTATATTTCCTTTTGTATATAATCTTACTGGTGGATTTTTTATTTCTCTTAATTTATCTGGATATAGAATATCTGCATATTCGATTATTCTTTCTTCATATTTTTTCATCTTCCTCCTATCTATTTCAAAAAATTATTTATTCAAAAGTTTATCTATACTCCTATATTGAACAGCCTCAGCAATATGTTTTGCATTTATTATTTTTTCATTATCTAAATCTGCAATAGTTCTAGCAACCTTTAATATTCTTTCATATCCCCTAACACTTAATTTTAACATTTTAAAAGCTTTTTGTAATAGTATATTTGCTTCATCATCTATGTTGCAAAATTCTCCAATTAGTCTAGTTGTTAATTCAGAATTTGATTTTATCCCCAAATTCTTGTATCTTTCATTTTGAATCTTTCTTGCTATGTTTACTCTTTGTTTTATTTTTCTTGAATTTTCTGATTTAAAATTCGAATTTATTTTTTCAATTTTAGTTCTTTTTACTTCAATCTGAATATCTATTCTATCTAGCAATGGCCCACTTATTTTACTTAAATATCTATGTATTTCTGACTGTGTACATTTACAATCTTTCTCTTCGTCACCATAATATCCACATGGACAAGGATTCATACTTGCTACAAACATAAAATTACAAGGATATCTATAATTTCCACTTAGTCTATTTATTGTAATTTCCTTTTCTTCTAAAGGTTCTCTCAATGCTTCTAGCACTACTCTATTATATTCAGTTAATTCATCAAAAAATAATATTCCATTATGTGCTAAACTTACTTCCCCTGGCATTGGGAGTTTTCCTCCACCAATTATTGATTTTATTGGTGCTGTATGATGTGGCATTCTAAATGGTCTACTTAATATCAATCCTTCTCTTGTTAAATTAGCTGATATACTATGAATCTTAGTTGTTTCTATTGCTTCTTCTAATGTTAAATCTGGTAAAATTGTTAAAATTCGCTTAGCTAATGCTGTTTTACCACTTCCTGGACTTCCAACCATAAGCACATTATGTCCTCCAGCAGAAGCCACTTCTAATGCTCTTTTTACATTTTCTTGCCCTTTTATATCTGCAAAATCCATACTATATTCTTTTATAAATTCCACTTTTCTTTCTATTTCTTTTTCTATAATTATCTCTTTGTTCAAATATTTTATTAACTCACACAATGTCATTACTGGAATAATATCAAGACCGTTTATAACTGAAACCTCATTTGAATTTGCCTTTGGAATTATTACTCTTTTTATTCCTAATTCCTTAGCTTCTTCACACATTGCAAATACTCCATTTGTTCTATTTATTTTTCCATCAAGCGAAAGTTCTCCAATAAAAACTGTATTTACAATTTCACTATAATTCAAATTACACAAAACACCTATGGACATTAATATTCCTACTGAAATTGGTAAATCAAATGAACTTCCTTCTTTTCTAATATTAGCAGGAGCCAAATTTATTAAAATTTTCTTGCTTGGAAATTCAATTTGAGAGTTTCTTATTGCTGATTCAATTCTTTTCTTTGATTCTTTAACTCTTATATCTGGCAATCCCACTATTTCAAATTCTGGTATTCCATTTCTTATATCTGTTTGAACTTCTACTAAATTTCCTTCTAACCCTGTTAATGATATTGACTTTATTTTTGATAACATATTTTCCTCCATGATCTTTAAAATTTTTATTGCTTTTTTTTACCATTTATTATAAAATTGAGTAAAACAAAAGAATGGTGATTTTATGAAAAAGAAAAAAACAAAAAATAAATTTGATGATATAAATGTTATTAATACAACTTCTAGTATAAAACTAAAAACTTTTTTAGTTATAATAATTTTATTTTTTATAGCATTAATTATAAGACTTATATTTTTACAATTTGTAAATGGCTCTGAACTTCAAAGTGCAGCAAGAGCTAGACAAACATTAACAGAAACTATTTCTGCAAAAAGAGGAACCATCTATGATGTTAATGGTCAAACATTAGCAATAAGCTATGAAACCGATAAAATCTACATAGATCCTACAAATATAAAAGATGAAAATAAAGAAACAATTGCACAAAAACTTTCCGAAATCCTTGAAATAGATTATCAAGAATTGTTAGATAAAATAAATAATAATACAAAAAGATTTTCAGTTGCATCTAATGTAGAGCAAAACAAAGTTGAACAAATAAAAGAATGGAAAAATGGTTTAAAATTTACAACAGGTATTAGTTTCGAGGAAACTACCTCTAGAACATATCCATATAACACATTGGCATCAACAGTTCTAGGTTTTACTAATTCAGACAATTCTGGTGCTTATGGAATAGAATATTCTTGGAACTCATTTTTGAGTGGTACAGCTGGAAAATCAATTAGTTTAAAAGATGCTAGTCAATCAGAAATTGCAAATTCTGAAAAATCATATATAGCTGCAGAAAACGGTTATGATTTAAATCTAACAATTGATGTAAATATTCAAGGAATAATTGAAAGAGAATTAGCAGTAGCTGTTGATGAATATGAATGCGATAGTGGAATTACAATTGCAATGAATCCATCTACTGGCAAAATTTTGGCTATGGCTGACTATCCAAATTTTGATCCTAATAATCGTAACACTCCTAATAGTAAATTAGCAGAAACTTGGGATACATTATCTAGTGAGGAAAAATCTAATGCTTTACTTAGAATGTGGACTCCAAAAGCTGTAACTGATACTTATGCTCCAGGCTCTGTTTTTAAATTAATCACATCTTCAATTGGTCTTGAAGAAGATTTAGTAAAGACTGATACAGCTGGTGAATTTAATTGTACTGGATATTATTATATAAATGGTGAAGAAAAACCAATAAGATGTTGGAATTGGAGAAAGCCTCATGGAAAACAATCTTTAAGAGAAGCTCTCGAACATTCTTGTAACCCTGCATTTATAGAACTAGGATTGCGAATTGGTGCTCAATTATCATATAAATATTATCAAGCTTTCGGATTATTTGAAAAAACAGGAATTTCACTTCCTGGTGAAGCAATTGGTAAGTTTTATGATTTAAACAAAATAAATCAACACGAACTTGCTACAATGTCATTTGGAGAAAAGTTTACAATTACACCAATTCAAATGATTTCAGCTGTTTCTACAATTGCTAATGATGGTGTTTTAGTTCAACCACAATTAGTAGACAAAATTACAAATACAGATACTGGTGAAGTTACTGAATTTAAAACAAAAGAAATTCGTCAAGTAATTTCAAAATCTACTACTGATAAAGTAAAATCAATGATGGAATCTGTAGTTTCAAAAGGTTCTGGATATAGAGTTGCAGAACAAGCCAAAGGGTTTTCAATTGGTGCAAAAACAGGAACATCAGAACCAACAAGTTCAACTTCTAAAGACGGTTATACAGCTTCATTTGTTGCAATTTCTCCTGTTGAAAATACCAAAATTGTTTTACTTGTTATATTAAAAAATCCAAAAGGTTCTTTACATAATGGTGGCCAAATTGCTGCACCAACAGCAGGAAAAATGTTTGCAGAGATTTTACCATATATGGGAATTGAATCTGGAAATAAAGTTAATGAAACAAATAATAATTTATCTGAAAGTGATTTATATTAATTTTTACATAAGATGCACAAAAGTGCATCTTATTTTTTACATTGAAAAAATATTTTTTTATAAATTATTTTTTTTATAATTTTCTAAAGCTCTTGCTACTTGATCAGGACATGATGTTCCCTTCACTCCACATTCTATACCTTTTAACATTTCTATTACTTCATCAATTGTTCTTCCTTCTACAAGTCTTGAAACTCCAACTGTATTTCCAGGACACCCTCCAACAATTTTTAAACTTTTTATTACATTTTGTTCTATATCAAATATCATCTTCATAGAACAAACTCCTTCTGGATTATATGTATATTGCATTTCTTTCATCCTTTCTTATATAAATTACCATTCTATTATACAAGATTTCACTAAATTTTACAATATTTTATTTTTTCTATTTATTTTTATTCCCGCTAATAACACATAATCTTGCATTTTTTCAAAATAATTCTTTAATTCTTCACATCCTTCACAACTTTCTTCTTTTAAATATTTCAATATTTCTATAAAATTAATTTCAGTTCCAGTTTCTAATATATGTCCCTTATTATTTTCAATTTCTAAAAATACACTTTGATAATATTTCTTTTTGGTAAGTTCTGATATTAATACTTTATTTAAAAAAATATCTCCTTCTGGATGAATCTTCTTATCGCTTATTTCTTCTTCATATATTAAACACCAATAACAAAATATTGACTCTTTTATCCTTGAATTTTTTATAGGTTTAAAATAAATCTCAACTTCATTATCATTTTCTAATTTAGCTTTTGTTTTTATTACCTCAAACTCATACTCTGAAATATTTTTTAATTTTAATCTTTTTTCTATTATTATTTTATCTACTTGTATGTTTAATATTTTTCTTAAAATATCTACTAATTGCCTATCTGACTTTTTAATTATAGTTTCTAATTCTTTTACTTTATTATTTTCTATAATAACCACTCCTTTTAATATGATTAATAAAACGTTTTATATGATTTTTTAATTTTCTTTAAAAGAAATAACAAATATTTGATTTAAATTTCTTGAAAAAAATTGTTTTGAAATATTTAACACACTTAGTATAAATTTTTTATATACATTTGTCAATATATTAATATAAATTTAAATATGTTTTCATCGACAAGTTTTGATAATTTTTTATGAAACAACACTTTTTATTCTAACATCTTCCTTATCTTATCAATATTTTTTATCGCTATCTCATACCCGTATTTATAACATATATCCATTTTATCAACATCAATAAGTCCTGTTCCATCTGTTGGAACTGTTAATACAAAATCACTTTTTTTCAATGAGTTAATTGATAATTTATTTCCCATAATATCTAGAGTCTTCATTATAATATTCATAATATCGTAATCATTATGAACAGGATCTGACTCAAAATTTACAGATATTATTTTTCCAGTATAAACTTTCTTTAATTCTTCTGTTGGAAGATTATTTAAAACTCCTCCATCCATAAATATATGATTTTTATATTCACAAGGACAAAATATTGCTGGAAAACTACTGCTAGCTCTAACAGCTCTCCCTATCCCTATTTCTGTTATATAATTATCTTTTATATTTTTTCTTGAAGCACAATTAGTAAAAATATATTCTTTTGATTCACCAATATCAACAGCTGAAACTAATAAAGGCATTTTTATATCTCCAATTAGTCTAAAACCCTTTTTTCTTGCTAATTCATCATACATTTTTTCAAATTCATTTCCATCACTTAACCCAGCAATTCCTATTTTGTTATTTCTTATGAAATTAGTTATACCATTTATTATTGGTTTACTTCTTATATTTATAATATCTCTTGCATATCTCTTAAATAATAAGTAAATATAATATGGGCTATATCCCATAGCATATAATGTTGCAATTATACTTCCTGCACTTGTTCCAGCAATAGCCGCTACTTTTATATTATTTTCCTCAAGGGCTTTTAATACCCCAACATGTGCAATTCCTCTAATTCCTCCTCCTGCTAATGACACTCCAACTTTCATATATTTTCTCCTCACCAATTAAATAATTTCTTATATATTTATTTGCAAAATAAAATAAGTAAATACATATAAACAGTATTTACTTATTTTGTTTTTTTAATCTATTTATTTTTCTATAATATTTCCGTTAATATCTAAATTATAAGTTATTTCTTCATTATAAACTTGTATCTTTTCATCCTCAATATTAATTGTTGCATTTGAAATTTCTATAACCTTTTCCAATTTATTATTAAAAATATATGTTATATTTGTTTCAAAATTCATTGCTTGATATGCTTTCGTATTTCTTATTGTTTGTAACAAATCATATTCACAATCTATTAAAGTTTTTCCCTCTTTATCTATTACACCATATTTGTTATTTTCAAATTTTATAAAAATATTATCATTATCTGTTTTTTCAATTGTAGTATCAAAAGATATTTTTACTTCTTTTCCATCTTTATCAAAAACTTTCTTATCTTCACCTTTTGTTGTATATATATATATGCCTTTCACTTCAAGAGAATCATATTCAACTTTTAATACTTCTGTTCCTTTTTCATTAAATGCTCCATATTTTCCTGTTCTTTCTGCAATAAATAAATTAAATTCTTTTTCATAATTTATAGATTGATATTGTGTATTAATTATCTTAGCATTATTTATAAAAACTCCATATTGACCATTTTGTGCAGCAATTAAATATACATTATTTTTATCTGTAACATCAACTATTCTTAATATTTGATTATAATCTGGTGTTAATACTTCATCATAATCATAATCATAATATCCATATCTATATCCATCACTAGTTGTTTTACAAACAATATATCCAGATTTTTTATATCCATCTTGTTCGTTATAATATTCATCAGATTGAATTGAATCAAATTCTTCTTTTATTAATTGTTTTCCCTTTACATCATATATTTTATATTTGCTATTATCTTTTACTATTACTTCATTTTCTTTATATCCTAAACTGAAAATCTGCTCATATCTAGCATCTAAAATTACTTTTCCTGTTATTGATAATAATCCATATTTTCCATTTTTTTGATATATTATTGCATTTTTTTCATATTTTTCTTCTAATAAATTTGATAATTTTATTGGTTCAACAGCTTCATACTCTTTAAATATTTCTGAACCTTTTTCATTATAAACTACTGTTTTTTCTCCATCATTATCACATATAAAAATTCCCCTATGTTCATTTGGAATTACTACTTGCTCATATTGTGGTTTTACAATAATTTTATCCTCTTGATTTTTAACTCCGTATTTTTCATTTTCCTTTATTACACTATATATAATTGATTTATCTTCTGTTTCATCATTTATTCTATCTTTATTTGGTAGATATATTGATAATCCTAAACTTATTATTACTACTATTATAAATCCTATTATTCCTACTACTTTTTTCATAACATTTTGCTCCTTGTTATAAGCATATTTTCTTTTTATACATATTTTACTATGTTATTATATTTTTAGCAATAATTTTCGTAAAAAATTTACATATTATTGTTAACTCTGTATTGATGTATATTTAAAAATTGGCTTCCTCCTTTTCCGCACACAAAAATATGACATGCTACAAAATTTCACACATCATATTATACACCCTCTATATAAAATACAGACTTAAGAGTATCTCTCCTAGTCTGTATTTTAAGCAATCTTTAATTAATCATTTTATGTCATACGTCATATTAATAAATTGTAAGACGAGAACCATGGTAAGAATCTCTAATATTAGGATATGTGAAACTACGAGCATCTGGTCTAGAATATTCGATATATTCAATATCGTAACCTCCTCCTCGTACAGCTCTAATATTATTGCGAATTGCCTCTAGTGTCCATTCCCAAACATTTCCTGCTAAATCATATATATTTTTTATTCTATATTCATCTTTGCTTCCTGTTTCTGCTGGTGATGTAATATTGTCATTTCCATCTTTTATTTCATTTCCATTTATTGTTATTTTTCCATAATTTCCTTTTACAACTCCATTTGTTACATAATATTTTCCTCTTGTTATTTCTTTATCATTTTTTATATTCTTCATCCATATCATTATTTGATCATACTGGCTTCCCCATATCATACTACTTGTTTTCGTTGTTTTAGGACCTACATTCTTTAATACATTGTTTGAATATAAACTCTGATTTGCATACATTCCATACCATGTTATACCAGTACTTATCCCACTTGTTGTTCCTTTTTTACTTGCTACTTGATTTGTATCCATATTACTTGTTTCATATCTTCCTATCCAGAATCCTCCAGCATTTTTTACCTTTTCTACCATTACATTATATTGATTTTGTAATTCATTTCCAAAACTAAATGCATCTGCATATTTTGTTCCTAATATTACATTTATTTGTGTTAAATTATTTGATATATCTCCACGATAGCCATCCATTAATGCTGCTGGCTCTCTATAAACTGTTGATGATTTTGGCGTCCAATTTGAATTTGGTGCTACTACTACTCCATTTGTTTCTTCTGTAAATTGATATAATACTCCTATATAATCATCTTTATTATCTGCCTTTGTTCCTGTCTTTATCGCCATTGGATATTTTCCTGCATTTATTTGTTTTTGTACTTCTGCTTTTATTCCTACATCATCTAATGTTGAATAATCCTCACTTAAATCTAATACTACATTATTTCTATCTACTGGCACCCATACAAACTGATCATATGTTTTATGCATATATTCTACATTATCCCAATTTGCTTTATCATCATTTATTATATAGATTACTACTCCATTATCTACATTTTCATATTCCCCTGATATTTTTGATATTGTTGCTCCTGCTGGGATTGATACTTCTTTTCCTCGTATCTTAACTTTAGTATCATCTGCATATTTTGTTCCAGCTATTCCTCCTGTTATTCCTTCTGTTTTCTCTCTTGCTATGCTTACTTGCTCATTTTCTAATTTTATTTCGTAATAATATTCTCCTATTTTTATATAGTTTTTTACATCTTTTTCTAATGTTTCATATCCATTTTCTTCTAGTCTTTCTATTACATCACTTAATTCTGTTGTCTCTCCATGTCCATCAATTTGTTTTTCTAATATTAAATTTGAATATTCTAATCTTGCTTCTTCTTCTGTTTTCGCTACTTTATTTGTTTCTTTTGCTGTATTTGCCTGATTTATTATTCCACTTTCACTTGTTAATGCTGCAATCGTTACTCCCGCTAATATTAGCATTACTATTATTGTTACTGCTAGTGCAATTAATGTTACACCTTGTTGTTTTTTTCTAATGTTCATCTTATCTTCTCTCCTCCATAATATATTGTACTTTTTACATATTTTCTATCTAATTCATCAAATTTTACATGAATATAATTTTCATATTGACTTTCAATACTCTAAAATATATAATAATTTTAGAAAGGAACTTTACAAATGAATAAAAGAAGAAATCGTGAAAGAATTCACATAAAAGCCAAAAAAGAAAATTATATATATATAATTTCGATAGCCATAATGGTATTATTTCTATTTTTATTAACATTTTTATCATTACTCAATATGGGAAACTCGAAAATATTACACAATATTTATATAAATAACATATCTATATCATCACTTTCACCAAATGATGCAAAAGAAAAAATAAATTCAGAATTAAACAAAAAACTTACAAAACCAATAAAAATCACATTTGAAAACTATTCTATAGATTTTTTACCAGCTGAGATAGATTTTTATTATGACACATCATCTGCTCTTGAAAAGGCCTATAGTATAGGACGTACAGGAAATATATTTACTAATAATTCAAAAATATTAACATCATTATTCAAAAAAACAAATTTAAATGCTGAATATTCTTATAACGAAGAAAAATTAAATAATATTATAAATAATATAAGTGTTGATATTCCTAATTTAGTAATCGAGCCATCTTATTATATCTCTGATGATACATTAATAGTTACTAAAGGTACTGATGGAAATGAATTAGATAAAAGCAAAACTATAACTTCATTATTATCTGCAATCATAAACAATGAAGAAACTCTGACTTTACCTATAAATTATACTACATCACAATCAATTAATATAGATAAAATTCATAATGAAATATATTGTGAACCCCAAAATGCTTCTGTTACAAAAAATCCCTATAAAGTATCAGCAGAAAAAGATGGGATTGATTTTGCTATTTCTATTGATGAAGCAAAAGAACTTGCATTAAATAAAAATGCTTCTGAAATATATATTCCATTAAAATATACAAAACCAGAAATTACAATATCAGATTTAGGAGAAGATATTTTTGGAACTAAATTAGGAACGTCAACAACTATATATGATTCAACAAATTCAAATAGATCAACAAATATTACTATTGCCTGTGAAAAAATTAATGGAACCATCCTTGAACCTGGTGAAACTTTTTCATTTAATAAAGTTGTTGGTGAAAGAACAACAAAAAGCGGTTTTAAAGAAGCTTTAATCTATAATGGTGGGGAAGTTGATTATGGAATTGGTGGTGGAATATGTCAAATATCTTCTACACTGTATAATGCTGCATTAAAAGCTAATTTAGATATTGTGGAACGAAAAAATCATAGTATGACAGTTTCTTATCTTCCTATTGGGCAAGATGCATCTGTTTCTTATGGTAGTGTAGATTTTAAATTTACTAATTCAAGAGCATATCCTATAAAAATTACTGCTACTGCTAATGCCGGAATTGTTACAATTTCTGTTTGGGGCGTTCTAGAAGAACAAGAATATGTTGTAACTTTAGAAACTGAAATCCTCGAAACAACAGACTATAAAACAACTTATGAATATTCTTCAAGCATTCCTGTTGGAAAAGAAGAACTTAAACAAGTCGGAAAAAATGGATATAAATGTTCAACTTATAAAATTCTTTCTTTAGGTGAGAAAGAAATATCTCGTACTTTGCTTTCCACAGATACATATAAATCTCAAAAAGAAATTATTTTAAAACATAAATAATACAAAAAGACTTTCTTTTTTAAAATAAGAAAGTCTTTTTTATTTATTTTTCAATATAAATTTTAGCACCTAATTTTTTTAGTTTTTCATCCATTTTTTCATATCCTCTTAAAATATAATGAACATTATCAACTTGAGTAATTCCTTTAGCATATAAGCCAGCCACAACCAATGAGGCTCCACCTCTTAAATCTGTTGCAACAACATTTGCTCCTTGAATTCTCTTTGTTCCCTTTATTATAGCTGTTCTACCTTCTACATTAATTTTGGCTCCCATCCTAATTAATTCTTGAGCATATTTATATCTGCTTTCAAATATATTTTCTGTTATAACAGATGTACCTTTGGCCATAATTAATAATGCTCCAAATATTGATTGCATATCTGTTGGAAAACCTGGATATGGCATTGTTTTTATATCAACTGACTTTACTCTTTTGGGTGCAATTATTTCAATCTCGCTTTTATTAATATTTAATCTACAGTTTGCTTCATCTAGCTTATTTAAAATTGGTTCAATATGCTGTGAATTAATATTAAGAAGTTTAATATTTCCACTTGTTATAGCTCCTGCCACTAAATATGTTCCCGCTTCAATTCTATCTGGCATAATATTATAACTTACTTCTGATAATCTCTTTACACCTATTATTTCAATCTTATCAGTTCCAGCACCATTTATTTTTGCTCCCATTTTATTAAGATATTTTATCATATCATCAATTTCAGGTTCTCTTGCAGCATTTGTAATTACAGTAGTTCCTTCTCCTAAACATGAAGCTAAAATAATATTTTCAGTTGCTCCAACACTTGGAAAATCTAAATGTATTTGTGCTCCAATTATTTTCTCAGTATTACAATATATTTCTCCATATTCTTCTTTAATATCTACACCTAATTTTTCAAAACCTTTTAAATGTAAATCTATCGGTCTTGATCCAATATCACAGCCACCTGGATATGAAAATTTTGCTTTATGATATTTTCCTATTAATGCTCCTGCAAGAATTACAGATGAACGCATTTGTCTCATTAAATCATCTGGTATTTCATATGTATGTACTTTATTAGTGTTTATAATTATTTTATTATTCTTTCTTTTTATTGTTGCTCCTATTTTTTTCAAAATTTCAAACATAGTATTAACATCTTGAATATCTGGGACATTATATAATGTTGTTGTTCCTGAATTTAACACAGTCGCTGCAATTATAGGCAGTGCCGCATTTTTAGAACCAGATATATTTATTTCACCTTCTAGCTTTTTTCCACCTTGGATTATAAATTTTGACATCTTCTCTCCTTTCTCTGTCGTTAATTTTCATACTACATTTTATGTAATTCAATAAAAAATGTGATTTTATATATATTGCAATTTATTTTATCTTATAGTAAAATTATTACATAGAAAGGGACTAATATATGGAGCAAATTTCAAATAAAAAAAAGGTTACAATTTTAGGAATAAATATTTGGGAATTATTGGCATATTTTATAATATATAGTATTGCTGGCTTCTTTGTTGAAACAACATTTGCAATTGTTAGATATGGTGTTTTTGAAAGTAGACAAAGCTTTGTTTATGGACCATTTTGTAGTATTTATGGACTTGGTGCCATAATAATGATTCTATTTTTACAATATTTCAAGAAAAATAGAATCACATTATTTTTTGGTGGTTTTGTTATTGGTTCAATAACTGAATACCTTGTTAGTTTAATTGGTGAATTAATTTTACATGTAAAATGGTGGGACTATTCTAATCTTCCTCTAAATATTGATGGTAGAATTTGTTTTTATTACTCTATTTTTTGGGGAATTCTTGCTATATTCCTAATGAAAGCAATTCAACCACAAGTTAGAAAACTTATGGCATTTATATTAAGAAAATTAAATATTTCTACTGTAAGAACTATAATTTTAATTTTAACGATATTTATCGCAATAGATTGTATAATTTCTGCATATGCCATAAACATGTTTAGAATAAGAATGATTGCTATAAATACCTTAAATGTTGCACATAAGGACGAAATTATAGAATTAAATTCTAAGCTTAATAAAAGCAAAATACATTCATTTTTAATTCATTACTTTTTTAATGATAAAAAAATGATTAGAACATATCCAAACTTAAAGCAAGAAGAATTAGATGGTACAATTGTTTATTTTAAAGATCTGCTTCCAGATATAAAACCATATTATTATAAATTCGTAGCAAAAGATTTTTATAAATAAGAAAAAAGTCATTATAAAGAATATTTTTATTCTTTATAACGACTTTTTTAATTCTATTTCAACATTTCTTCAAGATTATTAACTATATTTTCAACACTTAATCCATATTTTTCTTTAACTTCTGTTGCACTACCAGATTCAGTAAATACATCATTAACTCCTATAAACCTAATTGGTGCATGTTTTTTCTTTTGAACTAATATTTCTGAAATTGCTCCTCCAAGTCCACCAATTATTGAATGATTTTCAATTGTCAAAATACATTTTACATTATTCGAAATCATGTTAATCATATCTATATCTAATGGTTTAACTGAAAAAATATTTATTAATTTTCCATTATATCCATTTTGTTGCAATGTTTCAAAACCTTTGTATGCAATTCCTGCTGCTGTTCCTTCATATATAATAGCAAAATCATTTCCATTGTCTCTTACAATTGTTGATTTTCCAATTTTGGGTTCTCCATCAAATTCAACATCTGGTACAACATCTCTTGCAACTCTTATATAAACAGGCCCATTATATTCAATTGCAATCTTCATTGCTTCTTTCATTTCTTTTGCATTTGATGGTACTAAAATTTTTACATTTGGTATTGCACGAACAATTGCTAAATCTTCATTTGCATGATGTGTTGCACCATCTTTTCCATTATCCATTCCGGCATAACTTGCAATCATTTTTATATTTGAATTTGCATATGCTGCTTGACGAAGTTGTGTCCAAGCTGTTCCAGAAACAAATATTGCAAAATTCACATAGAATGGTATTTGTCCTTCTGAAGCTAATCCCATTGCAATTGACATAGCACTTGCTTCAGATATTCCCGCTTCTACAAATCTTTTGGGAAATTTATTTTGAAATTCTATTGCTTTAGTTGATTTTGCCAAATCACTATCTATTACATATATTCTATCATCATTTTCACCAAACTCACATAAAAATTCACCTATTTTATCTCTTAAACAAATCATTTTTTCTTCCATATTATATTTTCCTTTCAAACATATAAATCACAATAATTTTTATTCTTCTCCTAAATCTTTCATTGCAATTTTATATTCTTCATCACTAATTGCTCCATTATGCCATTTAGGATTATTTTCCATAAAAGAAACACCTTTTCCCTTTACAGTATTACAAATAATAGCTATTGGTTTATCCTTTACTTGATAAGCTTCATTTAATGCATCTACAACCTGTTTCATATCATTTCCATCTATTTCTATAGTATAAAAATTAAATGCCTCTACTTTTTGCTTTAATGGTTCTAAATTCATTGATTTATTTACTTCATCATATGATGATAATTTATTATAATCAATAACCATTATTAAATTATTTAATCTATAATGTGCTGCTTGCAACATTGCCTCCCAAATTTGTCCTTCTTGCATTTCACCATCACCAACAATTGCATAAACATGGTGATTATCATTATTATTTTTCTTTGCAATCGCCATTCCAACAGCTATAGAAAGACCTTGACCTAATAATCCTGTAGTTGCGTCAACTTCTGGAATTGTTCCAGTATATGGATGTCCTTGAAGTCTTGAATTTAACATTCTTAATGAATTCATTTCATCATCTTTAATTATTCCTTTTGAATTTAAAACAGCATATTGTGCCGGAACTGCATGTCCTTTTGATAAAACAACTTTACTTCTTGGATTTTCATTAAAATTAACATCTAATTCATAAATAGCTGTTAACATATCTATTATAGATAAAGATCCTCCTTCATGACCAGACTTCGCTTTATATATCATATTTATTATTCTTTTTCTATTTTCATTAGCTAATTGTTTTAGCTGATCTATATATTCCATAAAATCATTCCTTCCATTATTTATTATTAAAGCAATTATATAATATTTTATCTATAATTGCCAGCTTCTATTACAAATTTTATAAATTCTTATTGTAAAAAAATTAAAGTTAATATATAATAATTGTGAGGTGAAACAAATGATAAATTCCAAAAGAGAAGAACTTAATTCTATAATTTCTATTCAACAAAACCTTATGAAAATTCTTTTTTGCTATGTTGAAAAAATGGTAAATTCATTAGATATATCTAATTCAATTTACTTAAATAATATTTTAGAACTATTAGAAAACTCTAAAGAATCTCTTAAACGTTGTAATGAAAATATTAATTTGCTAAATAGCTCAATACGAGATTTTAATAATCATTTTGAAAATTTTGAAATTAATTATGAAAATAATATAAAAAAAATGAATTACAATACTATTTTTATAGAAAATCATATATATTCTTTGTCACAATTATTCGAATTAGCTTTACCTTTAAAAGAAAAAAAGAATGAAATAAAAAAATCAAATAATGATTTAAAAGTAACCATACACAAAGAAAATGAAAAAATACCTGAACTAATAAAAAATAGAGAAAATTGTTTAATTATCTCTGAAACATCAGGAAATATAATTTTACCATATTATATAAATGATTTAACAAATATAAAGAATAAAACATATGAACAAACAATTCAAGAAAATTATACTCTTCCAGTAGATTTATTTAAGCCTGCATTTGTTGCAAGATTTAGAGAAACTTTTAAACTAGCTCATAACAAAGAAAAAAAATCAATTGCCTTTTCTTTGAATTTAGCAACTGAATTAATGTTTAATTATAACTTACATCCTGCTATTATAACAGCTTGTAGAAATCTAGATGAACTTGATATATATCTTGATTGTTTAGAAAATAATGAAACTGAAAAATTCAAATGTTTTAATATAATATTTGAAATTCCTCCTATAATATCAAAAAAAAGCTCTAATGTTTAGAGCTCTTTTTATTTGTTGTATATATGTTTTTATTCTAAAAAATTTGTTGTTTCTGATGTTTTTACAAGTAATTGTATAATTCTTCTGCTTGAATTTGTAAATTCAATTTATAATATTGTGTATCTTTTTCACTTCCTATTGCTGTATCTAAACTATCATTATCTTCCCAATACCATTCTAATGAAAAAACATTTGTTGAATCTTTTAAAACAACAATTTCGTCAATATCAAGATCATCTATTGTAGTATAATTTTCTTCATCACCTTTTATATAAACATTATCTATTTTTAATTTATATTTCATATTGACAAACATTTTCATTTCATCGCTAAATTTCATACTATATTTAACATCTTCTTTTGAAATATTTGAAACATAAAATTGATATTTACCATAAGATTTCGGTACTATTATACTTTGTCCATCAAATTTTTCATTCTTAAATATATTTAACTTATTGTCTGTTACTTCTTTCATATCATTCTCTTTTATTAAAATCATATCAGATGAATCTATACTAGGTTCTGTAGAAGTTGGTTTATATCCAAATCCAATCTTTCCTACTTTACAACCTAACCAAAAAAATAGAAGTAATAATATAATAATAATTATTAATATAATTATCACAATTTTATTCCTTTTATTTCTCCTTGTTTCTTTTTCATATTTTTTCTCTAAATCTTCTTCCAAAATAATTTCCTCACATTCTTTATATATTAATACATTCAAATAATATATTCACAAAAATTTTGTCAACTTTTGTCAGTATATTATTTAAAAAAGCTCTATTACAATTAATAGAACTCTTTTCTCTGTTTTAAAGCTAAACTATTAACCATTTAACTTCTTATTTTTTAGTTAACTTGTGATGCTGTTAATGTTGCTGTTACAGTTACAGTTGAAGCAACTTCTCCTAAATCAGTATCTGATTTATCAGTTTGTGTAGTTGTATAATTTGTACTTTCATTACCTGAAAATGCCCATCTCCATTGTACTGTTACAGTATCATTTCCATCTTCTTTTGCTAGTGTTTTTGCTTCAGTTGCATTTAATGTTTTTGTCCAAGTTAAACCATCATCTGTTGAGAATTCTAATGGTACACTTGCACCTTCAACTTTATATGATATTGTATATTCAGCTGTTACTTCTGATTCATTTTTTATAATCATACTAAAGCTTCCTTTTGTACCTGGAGCTATTTTTCCAGTAGATACATCTGTTTCTTCTCCTCCGGCTGTTGTAGTATCATATATTGTATCAAATAAGTTAAATGTTGTTGAATCTTTTATATCATTATCATTAACTTTTATTGACCATTTTGCAACTGTTGCTTCTGCTGTTAAATTTGTTTCTGTTGTATATTTTGCATATGTATTAGCAACTAAAATTAATGCAACTAATGTTATTAATAATACAAAAGCAACAAACTTTCCTAATTTATTTTCTTTTTTCATATGTTTCCCTCCTTTCTTTATCTATAGTTTCCTCAACTTTTACATTCAAAAATAAATGTAAAAATTCTTTGGATTATTCTTTCATAAAATATAATAAGACATTATCTTATTATAATATTAATAACTATTTTTTCTTAAGTTCTTCATTCTGCTGTTTCAATCTTTCAATTTCTTCTTCCATTTCTTTTTGTTTATTTAGTTTTTGATTAATAACTTCTGTATTTTTTTTTGAATCAATTACTCCTATTATTATTATCAAAATAATTGGTATTGACAAACATACAACCATTCCAATTGGAGTTTGAATAAATATTGCCAAATTTCCAAGTCTATGTACATTACATATAAATATTCCTTCAACTTGTTCTGGTAATACTATTCCTTCATCTCTAGTATTATTATTATCACCTTTTGTTATGTATTTAACTTTTCCATCTTCTGTAATAATATCATCAATACGATGTGTTATTACTATGTCTTTATTTCTAAAAGCAATAATATCACCTTTTTTCAAAGTACTTGTATCAACTTCTTTTACTATTACTATATCTCCAACAGATATTTGTGTTTCCATTGAACCAGATAAAACAATAAATGGCTTCCAACCAAAAAAAGATGGAACTTTATCTGGATGAATATATGAATTCATTAAAATAACTCCACTAACAAATAATATTGGAATTAAAATAAGTAGAATTAATATAGTTAATATTTTTTTTATTTTCTGCATGACCAAATCCTCTCTATTCCAATTATCTCAATTATAATATAACATAATTCGAGTATATTGTATAGGCTTTTAATATATTTGTAACATTATAAACCAACTTGCTAGTCAGTATTAATTTTTATTTCAAGTAAAAGACAACAAAAAAGTCCAGATAAACTGGACTCATCTTGGCTCCCCGTGTTGGACTTGAACCAACGACCTATCGGTTAACAGCCGAGCGCTC
>OGFF01001244.1_pt1 | contig 28517 bp, 51 predicted proteins | sample 1570751 | NCBI WGS metagenome assembly OGFF01 (sample SAMEA2581951, study PRJEB24529) | metagenome | biome: Human gut stool | place: China | collected 2011 | reverse complement strand
CCACCCTCAGTAAAATTTACAGAGGGTGGTTATTTCATTTAAATGAAACGGTTATTCAAAAATAAACAGTTTCTTAAACTGTTCTTCTGCCATTCCAACAGGTACTTGAGAATTTGGGGTAGGATATTTTTTAATTTGCTGTGCAGCTTCATTGGTATCATCTTTTGCCTGATATAAGCGTACAATTGATACATGGAAACCTGCATTTAATTCATCTTTGAATATACCCTCCATTCCAATAGCTCCTGCAATTATTTCAAAAGCAACAACTTTTTCAAGCAAATCCTTTGGAATCTGTCGGATAACTTCTCCTACCGAAGGCTTAAACAAGCCATAATACCCATATCCATGAAGCATTTTTATATCTTCGAGAACTGATAACTTAGTAAAGTCAACTTTTTCTGCATAATCAATTGCTTCAGTAAGCCAAGTATATGATACTCTTATTAATTCTCTTTCTGACAGTTTTCTCAGATATGTATCACGTTTCACAATTGGTCTAATGTTTTCATACCAAAGAGCAATATCTTTATCGCTCATTTGAGGTATTTCATACTTCCGTCTCATAATTTTTGCCCTCCTTGCATTCGCAAATTGTTTTATTACTAATGTTTTTATGGTATCTATAGTATTTTATCACGTTTTATTTTTTATGTAAAGCATAATTGATAAAAAAATTACCTTTTTTCAAATAGACATAAATTTAGGAGATATTGCACTATATCTCCTGAATTTAATTTTCAACCCTATACAAATTGTTAACATCTACCTTTAATGCCTTGGCTAACAATATTAGCGTACTTATTTTAGGTTCTCTTTCTTGCCTTTCTATTTTACTCAAATGTCCTTTACTTATCCCTGACAGTTGCGAAAGTGTTTCAAGTGTCATTCCTTTTTCAAGTCTTACCTGCTTTAATAATATTTCTACTTTCATAAAATCACCTGGACTTAGTTTGTCCATTTATCTGTATATCATGTATCTTGTTGCATTTGGGCAACTTTATGAAATTATTAAAAGAAGTCTACTCGACTTCTTTAGCTTGTCTTACTATTTGTCTGAAATTATCTTTCTGTGATATGTACTTTAAACTTTCTACTGATAATAATAAATAATCATTCAGTAGTTTATTGTATTCCTTCCTTGTTTTTATCTTTAATATCTTTATCATTTGTAGAGATTTTAAATAGTTTTCTTGCATATTCATCACCTCTATTTTTATTGTAGCATATTTATGTTGAGTTGTCTGTCGAAGTTTGTAAAAAAATTTGAAATTATTTTTAAATATATATTGACATACGTATCAATACGTAGTATAATGTTAAGCAGAAAGGAGGATAATAAATGCGTGGTAAACAGCTAATCAAATTGCTAAAGCAAAATGGTTGGCAAGAAATCTCACAAAAAGGTTCTCACTTAAAAATGAAAAAACGGGAATCAAATAGAGATTATTCCTGTACATAACAAGGATATTCCAATCGGAACAGCTGAGGCAATCTTAAAAAGGACAGGGCTAAAATGATTAGCCCTTCCAACAAAACTGGAATATAATATATAAACTTTGAGTGTATTGGGAGAAGGCTTAAAATTTTATATCTTATATTATGTTTGTTTGCTATGCCTTTTTTCTCCTTTCTAACTTATATTGGGAGGTAAAAAAATGAAAACAAAATTAACTGTTTTTCCTGCAATATTTACTTTTGATGGCAAATATTATAATGTTGATTTTATAGACCTAAGAGGTTGTTCAACTTTTGGAGACAGTATACAAGATGCTTATCTAATGGCCCAGGATGCTATGGGATTATATTTGGATAATTTAACTAATTTCCCAAAACCAACTTTAGATCTATCTAATATTAATTTGGAAAAAAATCAATTTATTTCATTTGTAAGTATTGATATGGAAGATTATCGAAAAAAATTTAACAACAAGTCTATAAAAAAGACGTTGACAATACCAGAATGGTTAAATTACTTATCTGAAAAAAACAATATCAATTTTTCACAAGTATTACAAGAAGCATTAAAAGAAAAATTAGGTATTGACTAATTTACTAAAAAAATATATAATATAAAAAACGCATTTATTATCCGTGAGACGGAGAAAGCTAGGTAAATCAAGCATTTATCTAGTTTTTTTATTTTTCCAAAAATACGCTTTTCAAAATCGTTTTTAAACCGTTTTCATTTCTGATTAATATAGTTTTATACCTCAAAATTAGTTCTAAAACTTTGTTTTTTCAATCTGACAAATTTCGACAACATTTTTAATTTTAATGTGATATAGTACAGAAAAAAGGAGGGGGATTTCTATGATATATGTATTTAACAAAGAAACAAAGCCTACAATTCCAAATACAATTGAATATTCATTTGTATTTAACGAAAAAAATTGTTCATTTTCTTTTGATAAAAATTATTTAAAACCTGATATTGATAAAATAACTATAGTTTATACTCCAACTCCAGGTTGGCAAACAAATACTGATTATTATATGTTTTGTGAAAATATTGTTAGAGATATTGTATATAAGATGGCTAATAAAGAAATAAAAATCTCAGATGAAATTAAAATAGATGCAAAAATTAAATTTACTAACTATACAGTTTTTGAGGCAGAATAAAATCTGCCTCTTTATTTTTATTTATAATTTTTATTTATCATATAGCCTTCTTTTCCATTCACTCTAATACGAACTTTATCCCAAGTATATCCGTCAGCAGTTGCACAAGCTGATTCTAAAACATACAATGTAGTATTTGCTAAGTATAATGTTGCACTTGATTTTGTATTTGGTTCACTTCTTAAATTAGTATTTCTTGCTAATGTTTTTAAAATCATTGTATTTGCTTGAATTTTATCTTGTGCATTTGGTCTTAATACTCCCAAAAATCCTTTGTAGTTATGTAACACTTTATGAACTTTCTTACTTCCCCAATTTAGATCATATGAGTAGAATTGATGTGTATTTCCTTCACCTGTTGCTATTGCTATATGTCCATATTTACTAACTCCTGTACCCCACACTACTATATCACCTTTCTGTGGTACAAAAGAAGGTGTATTCGCTATTCTAGTAAATGAATTTTTGATTGGTAGATTATTAAAGTTCTCATAATAATCTTTAGCATTACCCCATGCACCTGGCTTAATTCCAAAAACTTTATCTAAATACATTTTTGCTAAGTCTACACATTGTACTCTTGCTACTCCGTCATAATCAAAAGATTTTCCGTTATATTCATTTATAAATTCTTGATAATTCATATCTATTCCTCCTTACTGTTTACTGCTTTTTGTCCCAACAAATATGTACTAATTACACCATTTACAACAGCTATAACTTGTACTATTTGAATCGCATATGGTATTGTTATTCCATCTACAGCATTTATTCCTGCCACTAATGCACTTACTATTGCTAATATATTTATTGTATATTTAGCTATTTTCTTTATTTTTTCCATGTTAATCACTCCTTTTTACTTTACTACTTTTATATGTAGTTCTAACATTTCATCATATAATTTTTTTACAGTTCCATTTCCACCTAGATTTTTATATTCTTCATACATATGGGTTATGTTTTCCTGGTCTAAAATAGAAATTTCACCTTTTGTCTCATACTCTCTGTATCTTCTTATTAGCTCATTTCTTAAAAGAGCTTGTACACCACTCTCAATTGCCTGTTGTCTTTTCCACAATCTTGCTATCTTTTTAAATAAATACACTATTAACATGCAGATTACAGCAAAGAGTTCTTGTAGCCAATATTCTAATATAAATTCCCACATTTTCTATTCCTCCGTTGTTTCTGTGTCTGTAGCTGTTTCTATTATCTCTACATATGTATCTTCTACTAGCAATGTTAATTCGCTGTATTCTTCATCACTTATTTTACTCATTGCATAAAATACATTTAATTTGTTCTCTATGTCTGTCTTTTCTTTATAGTATTTTTTAACAATTAGTTTCTTTAATAATTCTACTATCATTTATTCCACCTCGCTTTCTACGTCTTTTTGTAAGTTATCTAATAATAATGCACTTGTTTGTGTTGTACTTAGTAGTTGTTTTATTTCGTCAATTTGATTTTGTAAATCGTCATGTTCTGTAGTTGGGTCTTTCTTGTACTCTACATCTATACTTGCTAATTTATCACTTACAGCTATATTTGTTACGTTTTTGTATGTATATAACTTAGTATCTCGTATTCCTTTTTGTTCAGCAGTTAATTCTAAGTTAAGTGGTTCAGTTAATTTGTAATAAATTGTCACTGGTGTTCCTGCTTCGTATTTTGAGTTCAAAAAAATTTTTAATTCTTCTACTGTATTAATGTTTTTAATGTTCAAAGCTAACGTGTATTGTGCAGACATAGACAAAGCAAATGTGTTTAAGTTTCCCCAGACCTCTTTCGAAATATCATTTACAAAAAACAAGCTTTCTTTTAGATAATTGCATAATGCACCGCATAAAACAAAATTTTGAGTCTTATCAATCTGTTTTAATTCTTCTAAATTCACCCTAAATCCAAAATTTTCTCTTTCAGAACCATCGTCATATCCTTTTATCCAATTTTCATTTCCAGTCAACACTAACTTCTTCCACCTATGATGTTCTACATCTGCAACATAATCCCCTTCTAGCATTTCTTGCTGTATTGGCATTATTGCTGTTTGAGATTTTGTATTATCATTATTTATTACATCTATTTTTACACTGCTATTTACTGTTTCAACTTCACTTGGATAATCTGGCGAAGGTGATGCTCCGTACTGTTCGTAAGGTTTATCTTCTGTGCCTTCATATATCATTGGATAAAGTGTAACATTATTCAATGTTGGAGCCATTTCACCTTTAACTAAATATAAAGTAGCATTTCCATCTTTCGCTAAAGAAAATGTATGATTTTGACTAGTTTGAGGGAAATCCCCAAGAGTCTGCAAAAATACATATCCGTTATTTAATCCATCTGCAAATTTATATGTTCCCGCTTTTAGACTTACATCTAGCAGAAGAAAAGATACATACTCTGTTTCTGTTCCGTTTACTGTTATTGAACAATCTTCATTTATTGTATAAGTAATTCCATTTTTAGTTTCTGTTTTTCCAATCAATGATGTTAAGTCCAATAAGTTGTATCCTTCTCTACTCTCTTGCTTATGTCCACTCTTAATTTTCCAATCAAAATCCAAACTTCCGCTATCCTCAACATGTATTGAATTTCCACTCATGCTCGCACTTGGTATCTGCTCTTTAATTAGCTTGTTTTCAGCTTGAACTTGCTCAACTTTAGCAGTCAATTCAGCAGAAACTTGATTGTACTCGTTTATCTTTTTTTCTGCTAATTTTTCAAGTTCAGTTTCTTTTTGTTCTACATTAGAATTAAATGTCTCTGTTTTACTTGTAGCATTGTCATTGTAAGCTTTTTCTTTTAATACTGTATTATCGTTATAAGCTTTAGTTTTATCAGCATCATTCTCGTTATATTCGTCTAATTTAGCTTTAGCATTATCGTCATATTCTTTTATTTTGTCAGTGTGATTTTTATTGTATTCTACTAATTTACTGTCTGAATTATCGTTGAAAGTCTTTGTCTGCTCAACTGCATTATCATTAAATTTCTTTGTTTCTTTTTTTGCATTTGAGTTGTATTCTTCTGTTAAGTCTTTTATATTACTTACTGCACTTGATACAGTTTCTTGCATTTTAGTAAAGTTTTCTTGTCTTGTTTTCTCTGCTGATATTCTTTCATTTTCGTTTGATACTCTTTCACTTTCTGATTTTTCTAGGTCCTGTTTCAAATTTTCTAAAACATCAACCCAACTAGGATACTCTTCTGGAATACTCGCAGTTGCATTTATTGAGTCTTTTACTTCTAATGCTATTATCTCTGATTTAAAGATTTCTACATCATCATGCAATATTCTTAATTGAAACTTTACAAAACCAGTTTGAGTTAAAAGGCTTGACTTTACAGGTAATTCGTATCCTTCCTCTGTTCTATCAACTTCTATCATTCCTTTTGTCCCGTCTGGCAACTCTACTTCTACTATTCCTATTCCTTCTATTTTTTCATCTAAACAGAAAAGAAGAACTTCTTGTAAGTTCTCCCCATTCATTCCTAAACTTCTTCTATCTTTGTGTAATGTCTTTCTATCTGATGTTCTTATTAGTATTTTGTTTATCATCATAAACCTCCTACTCATTTGTTTCATACCAGCCAGATGCAGATATTTCAAAATAATTCGTTCCATCAGTCGGTGTAACTTTTAATTTACCAGCAACCTCACCATACTGAGTTTGAACCCTTATTATATTTCCGTTTATAAAAGCATTTGCATTTGTTTCATCTTCTAACATTTGATATAATCCACCTACGCTTAATATGCTTTCCAACATTGTTTTTGATGAAGCATATGGTATTCCTGTGATTTTTGCATAATTCTCTGAACCGTTTAGTGCTGTTATATTTCCACGAATGTAAAATGATAAATATACTAATTTTCCCAATTTTTTATATGTTCCTTGTCTAATACTATATTCCATTGTTGGTGCTACATCTTCTAATGTAGTCAACGTCGGTGTCCATGTTCCTTCCATCATTGTGTCTTGCTTGCTTTCTAGTATTTGTTTTACTGTTGCTTTTTTATTTGCCCCATTTTGAATAATCATAATTAAGTCATTTATATTTATATTAGCAGCTTCTATCAGCTGACTAATTTTAATCTCATCATCCATTCAAATCGCCCCATTCTGATCTAATTATTTTTCCATCTTCTGTTAATAATTTTCTTTTATTTTCTGATATCATTATTTTTTTATATTTATAACTATCTATTACTCTTACTTTTAATTTAAAAGTAGAGCCTACTTCTATCCTGTTTGGCTCTACTAGTACTTCCTGTATTTTTGACATTTAATGCCTCCTAATCTAATCCACTTATAACTCCACTTATATATTGTGATAACTTAAATGTGTCTCCCGTATCAACATATCCGTCTTTGTTTACGTCAGCTGCTTTTACTTGTTGTAAAGTTAATGTCGCATTATTTTGTACAAATTGTTGTACTAAAGTCAAATCTTCTTGATTTATTTTTCCATCTCCATTTACGTCTCCTAATTTATAATCAGTTCCTTCTAACAATTCTGGTAATTTCATTAATGTAATTTTGAAACTTATATCTGCTTCACTTGTTGAAAGATTACCTAACTGCAACCTAATTTTATTTGAATACTCAGTTGTACTATTTCCAAAAAGAGTGACTCTCATAGGTATAACCCCAATAAGATTATCCATACTTTCCAAATAATTGTCCCATCCGTATGAATACCCCATATTCGAATTGTGTTGTCTGCTATAACTTATTAAAACACAATTTTCCGCTGAAAATCCGCTTGGATAATCAATTTTTATATTTGTAAACGTACATTTATTGTTTGTTGCATTCTCTTGTGTATTAGCAGTTAAGGTTGCTTTTCCAATTATTGTTACAAATCTATCATTATATATTACTTTACTTCCGATTATTATTAGTAATATTATCACACTTAATACTATTAGATACTTCCAAATCTCCATCTATTTTTCCCCCACTTTTTAATAGATATGAACTACCATCTTCTACATTTTCAAGTTCTTGCTTAATTTGATTTATAATAGCATCACAATCTGCTTTTATTTGTGCATATATACCACTAAAACTTAAAAATTTTCTGGTATCTTTAAACTCGGTAATTCCATTTGTTCCACTCTTGAATCTTGCAAATTCTAATTGATATAAATTATTTGAACCGTTATACATATTAATATCTTGTTGTGTTACAGACGGATAACTTGTACTTGATGTTAATAATTTAAAAGAAGCTTGATTGAATACATCTTTTGTTGAATCTTTTGATAAATCAATCTCTAATATTAATAAGCAATATAAGTTGTCTGTTCCTGCACTTACTGTTTCACTATCTATAACTGCAACCGGTCTACCTGCGATTTCGCATAATCCCTCTGCAACTGTTATCGAATTGCTTGTATAACTTAATCCCATTCCGTAAAAAATACCATCATTTTTATTTAAAAACTCTTGATGTATTCTTGCATCTACTTCTGCATTTGCAAGTTGATTTGTAAATCTAAAACCTTTTATCATTTTATTTGTTCCTTTCTTTCAATATTTTATCTATAAAATTAACTCTCATATTTCCGCACGTTATTTCAATAAAGTTACTCCCATCATCTTTTATAGCTGAAATATAAGTGTCTAATATTATATTATTGTTAGTTCTTACGCTTAACGGTGTTCCTATTTTCATTTTTTTAACATCGAATAATTTACTATTTCTATTTATTTTAAATGAAATATAATGATTATAAGTATTTGATTTGAACTTATCTAGTGCTGTTTGTCTTGCATCTTCTGATTTTGAAGTGTATACAACTTCAACTTTACCTCTTGCTCTATTTACATCATCTTTATTTTGTGTTGTAGTTCTATCACTTAATAAATACCATGTTTGTATATCTGTATCTGTTTTTACTATTACTTTTGCAGTAACACTTGTTTCAAACTTTTCTACATAATTACTTATATCCGGTATTGTTGTATCTATTAATTGTGTTTCTGCATCTTGTTTATATATTGTTAATTTTATTCTTCCTTGATCATAAGAAAAATCTAAGATAATGTTATAATTTTGAGTACAGTTAGTTATAAATGTATGAAAATTATAAATACCATTTTCGTTATCTACAGATTTTTGTATTTTTGTATGTGTTTTTACTTCTACATCAAGCCATTTATAGTTTAACAATTCATCATCTGAATTTGTAAAATTATCGTATATTTCTTTTGCAATAAAATCTTCAATTCCCTTTTCATTTATTAAATTCTCATTTGATAAAATTATTTTTCTATCAAATTTATTAGAAATATATTTTAATGTTACCTTTCTCTCTAAATCTCCATCAACATTAGATATGTCTTCGACAATTCCTAAATAGTCTATCTTTCCATTTCTTTGCAAAATAACAATTTCATCATTTTCTGCATTTACTTTTTTTGTTATATTAAATATTGTATTCTTGTTTGTTTCTTCATCTATTACATACTCATAATCTTCAAATTCAACAACATCTTTTATTTCTAAATCTGTCTTATCTAAAAAATACACTAAAGTTTCTTGTGATACATTAGTGTTCTTTTCTTTTGCCCATATTTGAATCTTTTTTATTGATGATTCAATGTTTTCTATCGAATCTTTAAATGTTATTTCCGCATTATATACTCCACCAATTTGGGGTGCCTCTAACTCTATTTCATATAATCCGCTTTGTTCATTGTAGATTAATTCATATTCTTTACTATCAAATGTTACTTTCACACTCATATCTACACCACCTTGTACTGCGGAAATATTGTTAATTTTGCATTCAATACATCATCATCTGCTGTTAATCTTATTTCTGACACTCCGTATTGGCAATTTAAAAACATTTTGTTTCTTTATATCTATATAATCATTTTTCCATAAATTTTCTTTTGTTCCATCTGCTTTTTGTTTCTGTATGTAAATCTCACCCGCTTTGCTTGAATATAAGAACTTTTCAAATTCATTTATTGTGATTGGAATTTTTATACTAGCATATTCTTCATTATCAACAAAAACAGAAATTGTTGGATTTTGTACAAACCCGTCAATCTCAACTTGAAATGGTGCTTCTACATGTCCTTTGTTATTGAACTGAATTGCTCTTGTATTATAGTCTATATATCTACTATTCCATCTGTAATTGTACCTCATTTCATCTTCATACGTTTCTATTTTGAATATAGTTTCATTTTGTTCATACCACAAAGAAAGCCCAGCAAACACTGCCGGACAAGCCAACCATCTTCCTGTTTTTTCTGTTTTGTCTAACTTGATAATGCTAACATCTCTATAATATATTTTTTCTTCGTTTTCGAATGGAATAATATAAATCCATTTTAGCTTTTGAGAACTTTCTACAAAGTCGCAAAATTCTTTTACTTTGTCATATGATTTAAAATATAATGTTCCGCTTGGCTTCTTCTGTTCAATCTTTCTATTGTTTTGAATAAAATCATGTCCTAATTGAACAAAATCAACGTTATATGAATATCCAAAATCAGAAGGAGATGTAAGAAAACATCCTTCTTTTAAATTGTCCAATCTAAACTGTTGTCCTTTTTCATTTTCTATTAAGAACCTTCTAACTCTCATTTTTCCATCTCCTTCTACATTACTTCTCCAAGTTCGTCATTTACAGTTGTTATTACAAATCTACCCGCAACATCCTTATCTATTATTATTTGTGCATTCATTTTCTTAATAGCTGTTACAAAAGCACTTGTCATATTTTCTAATGTCAACTTATTTGATGTATCAGTTCTATTTATTGTAGATGTGACATCAAATTCTGTAGGAATTGCAGTTTTCATTTCTGTAGATACATCTTTCATAGTATTTGAAAAACCTTCTCCTAATCCTAACGCCAAGTTTGTTCCTATCTCGTCTCTAAACACCTTCGAAGGTGAATGAATACCAAAGAATCCTTTAATTCCATCTAATACACTTCCACACCACTCTTTTGCTTTTCCCAACAACCAATCTTTTGCATTTTTAATTCCTTCCCAAATTCCTGAAACAAGATTTTTTCCTACTTCTCCCATATTTGAATAATAGTTAACAAATCCTCTCACTAATGATGAAACAATTTGAGGTATTTTACTAATTAATTGAGGTATAGCTCTAATTAATCCTTCTGCAAGTTTTATTGTAAGTGTAATACCTGCTTGTACCAATTTGGGTACATTATTTGATATAGCAGTATATAATTTATCTATAATAACAGGTATTTTATCAATTAATTGTGGTAAAGCATTTACCAGTCCTTCTGCTAAACCAATTAACAATTGTATACCAGCATCAATTATCATATCTATATTATCTAACAATGAATTTGCAATTGTTACAATAGTCTCTATCATTTGAGGAACTAAAGTAGGCAATTGTTCGGCAAGTCCTTGTGTTAGTGCTACGATTATCTGTATTCCTCCATCAATAATTTGTGGCAACAGTTCAACCAAAGTACTTGCTAATGTACTTATTATTTGATTTGCACTTTCCATGACTGCTGGCAAATTTGTTATAATTCCTTGCATTAATGTATTTAATATCTGAACCCCAGACTCCAATACAGTTGGTAAATTCTCATTTATTTTTGAAATAATCTCTGGTAGAACAGCTGTAATCCCATTTGCAATTTCTTGTACTCGGGGTAATATATTTATACTTGCTGTCATTACACTATCTACTAAATTATTTACTAAGTTTCCAATATTTCCAATATCTCCCGTTGAAATCCCTGTCAACATGTTTTGCCACGCAGATTTCATAGAAGCAACTGAGCCTTGAATTGTAGTACTCGCTTCATGTTCCGTTGTTCCAACAATACCAAGTTCATTTTGTATAACATGAATTGCCTGATAAACATCATTCAAGTTGCTTATGTCATATTTAATACCTGTAACTTTTTGTGCATCTTTTAACAGCCTTTGCATTTCTTCTTTTGTTCCACCATAACCAAGTTTTAAGTTATCAAGCATAGTATAGTTTTGCTTTGCAAATCCTTGATATGCATTTTGTATTAACGACATATCCGTTCCCATTTTGTTTGCATTGTCTGCCATATCTGTTACTGCCATATTTCCAACTTCTGCTACTTTTGCTGTGTCTCCGTTCAATGATTGTAATAAACTTGCACTAAATCCTGTTATTGTTTCCATGTATTCATTCGCCGATAATCCTGCTGTTTTATACGCATTATTTGCATAATTTTCAACTGTTCCAGAGCTATCTTTAAATAATGTTTCAACTCCACCTATTAATTGTTCATAATCTGCATAACTATTTAATGCATCTTTTCCAACTCCAAGTAAAGCACTCCCAACTTCTTTTACTGCATTTCCTAACGCTTTAACACCACCAACTATAGCTTCGCTTAATATATTTGCTTTTAGTAAATCACCAAATTTTATTGAACTTTGTCCTGCATCTTCAAAGCCATTTTTCATTTCATCTAGTTCTTTATTGCTCTTTTCAGTTGCCGATTCCATCTTTACTAATTGTGCTTCAGCATTATTAAGTTGTGTTTTAAATGTTCTTACTTTCTCATTATTTGTACCATATTCTTTTTCCGCTTCTGATAATGCTGTTCTTAAATTGTTTATTTTCTCTTTTTGCTGTTGAATAGTGTTATTCATATTCGAATATGAAGTTTTTGTTTCTTTGACAGTTTTGTCTCCTGCCGTGAATTGTGTAGTTGTCAATTTAAGTTCACTAGAAACTTCTTTTAAATTTGAAGTAATATCTCTTAATGCTTTTCTATATTCACTTTCACCTGTTAACTTTACTGTTCCTCCAAAGCTAGTTGCCATTTTTACACCTTCTTTATTTTTAAAATCTATATAATAAAGAAAGGTTTTGGGTAACTACTCCACTAACTCTGTATGTGCGTGTTCCTCACTCTTTTCTTTTTGTATTCGTATCCTATTTCTGCATCTTGTGCATTTTATTTCTCCGTCAATGTGACTAATAAAAATCAGAGTTTGTCCACATTGAGGGCATTTTACTTTTTCCATTTTACTCATCACTAAACATTTCCCCTTGATGATTAATTTTTTCTTCTAATTCTGTATATGTTATTTTCTTTAATTTAAAATCATAATTATTTTTATAATGTTTATATAACCTAGAAAACTTAACTAGAGTCATTCTTCCTACTTCTTTTTCGCTAAACCCTAGTAAGCAATGTCCTATAAATAAAATCCACGAGAAATCAATTATAAATTCTTCATCCTCGTGGATTACACGTTTTTTTCTTCTTCATCTTTATCTTTAGTAGATTCAATCACTGTTTCTTGAACTCTATCTGTCATTTTTTGCATTCCTATTTCTGTTATAATTCTTCCAACTTGTTTTAATGTCACAAATTCCATTTTTTCTTCTTTATCTTCGTTTTCAATATCAATTCCTTCGTTAATCATTTCTAAAACTCCGAATTTAAATGCTCCTATGTTTATTTCTTGTCCTTTTCCATCTGTCATTTCTCCCCATTTTTCATAAGAACCATATTTATCTTGAATTTTTTCTATTACATTAAAATTAAAAGCTAACGGATAATCTTTGCCTTTATAACTAATATGTTTTATTATTTCTATCATTTTTCCTCCCAAAGCAAAAGTAGACTATTTCTAGCCTACTTATACTTATAAAATTTATTTTGATGGTGTTAAAAGTCCGTCTAAATATGTCTGAGCTTCTGCTAATGTTGCAAATGTTTCTGTTTTTTTCCAATCTCCAACTTTCATTCCATTTATAGCTTCTTCTAATTCCATTATATCTGCTTCAATAGATACTGTATTGTACTCTATTGATTCTCCCTTTGTCTTTCTATCTGCTGTAATTTTAGTTATTTGAATACGTGGTAAAAACTCTACTTTGTAACTTTTTACACCTTTATATATTTTAGTAACAATGTGTCCATAACCAAGTTCTGGTGCTATATCCTCTGAATTATCAGTTACTTCCTTTTCAGAAATTGCACATCCTTTTACATCTGCATATGTTTCGTCTGTAACATCATCAACTGTTAAATTTAAAGTTCCACCCTTAAAAGATGTGTCTTTTTCAGCTATTATATCATCAGCTCTTAATTCTGTACTATTTCTTTCTTCATTTATTTTTGCATCAATTAATCTTCCTAAAATTGGTACTATTGATTCTTTCTCTAATGCTGCATATTTTTTAGTTGTATAATCTATTTTGTTATATTTTGCTGTTCTTAATCCTATACTAGCCATTTATATACCTACCTTTCTTGAATGAACATGTCCTGTGATATAATCCTGTTTCTTCTTCAAAAAACTCTTGACTATCTCCATCCCATATCCAATCATTTTCTTTCATTTTATTTTTTATTAAACTCATTATTTTTAAATAATTGCTATCACTATAAATATCTATATCAATAATAACTTCACTATCAGTAATTTCATCATCACTAGAAAAAGTCGGTTCTTCATCTATTATTGTCCATACAATATAAGTTTTTTGTTTTCCTTTATACTTTAAATGTGCAACTGGAACATCTAATTTTAAAATTTTCTTTATTTCACTTTCCATAATTACTCCTTTGGTAAATATTTTTCTTGAACTTTTTTCATTTCCGCTTTTATTTCTGCTTTTCTAAATGATTTACGCATAAATGGTTGTTTTTTCACTGTTGATGTACCATGTTCAAAAACATTAGCAACAAGCGGTGCTGGTCTTTCCACTCCTCTTTTATTTATGAAAGAATTAAAAAAGCCGATTTTTGTATTTATTCCTCCATCACTTGGAGTTTTATACACCTTAGTAATTTTAAGGCATTTCATTATGTTTGATGTTTTAAAAGAAGCAGGAACGTTTTTCAGTACATTTTTATATACCTTTTCAGCTCCTGCTTTTGTCATTTCACCAATCATTTTTTCACTGTCTTGATCTAAGTCTTGAAACATTTTTATCAAATCGTTTGGTAACTCTTCTTTAAATCTAGCCATTACTTTGTAACTCTCTTACATTGCATTTCAAGTTCAATATTTGTCTCATCTATATTATTTAGATATTCTACAGTGAAAATTTTATCTTTATATTTTACATATACATCTCTGTTTGAATTGTAATATGCATCTTCCACTTTTTTAGAATATCTAATAGTAAAATTAGTATAAGCTTTTTCAAAATCAGAACCACTTGCAATTAAAGTATATCCTTTTGTTGTTTTTACCTTAGCGTAAGGTGTAAGAATAACAGTTTCTTTTTTTGTATTGAAACCATCATTATCTTCAACTTCTTCTATTTGATATATAGATATTAATTTATTATAATCACCTGCATTTATCATAGATTATTCCTCGTATGCATATCCAAAATTGTTTTTACAGTATTGTTTATATTCTTTCCGTCAATATACATGGTTCTGTTATCATACATATCTTGGCACAAAATATAAACAACAATTACAAAATCAGAATATGTATCTAAATTTTCTTGACTTTTATTTTCTTCACTTTTTCGTTTTATACCTGTGTAATTTTCAATGTAGTTTATAGCAACTTCCAGAAAAGTAGATAACTCTTCTGCTAAAGAGTCATCTACTTCTGTTAATCTTAAATGAGTTTCAATATTTTCTATAGTAATTTCACTTACTTTCATTGCTTGTCCTCCTTTTTAGGAAGTTTATTTAGATGCTGGATCTGTTGCTCCAGATACTGCAACAGCTATTTTTTGTGTGTTTTCAACTTTAGCATCTAATTCTGAATATCCAACAACACCAATTGCATGTTGTGTAGCAAATTTTTCTAATAAAATTTGAATTTCCATTGATTCTGTTTCTTTAATAGCAAGTCCTGAAAAATCTCCATAGAATATAACAGCTTTTGATGCTGTTCCTAATTTTTCTGCTTTTTCTGAGCAATAAACAGGTTTTCCTAATAATTCATAGTCCCATTTCTCGTTGAAAGCTCTGTTTAAAATGTAGTTTCCATCGCTATCTTTCAATTTTCTTATTTTCTTTCTTGTGTCTCTGTTCATAATCCAATAAGCGTTAGCTTGGAATGCGTCAGGAACTGTTTCTTGTATATCTATTAATTCATCTGCAGTTAAAGAAGATTTTGCAGCTAATATAACTTTCATGTTTGTTGAATCATAAGAGCCAACAATTCCTGAAATTTTACCATCAGTTCCGTTTAACATTTCTCCTTCATAGAATAATTTGAATTTTTCAGCCATTTTATTAACAACATACTCTGTTAAATTAAAATCATTGTTATTTAATAATGATTTTGATATTTTTGTTAATGCTCCAATTAAAAATCCAGTTAATTCGACAGTATTAAATTTACCAGAATGTGAAACTAATTCATCAAACTCTGTAGCATAAGCAACTGTTACATCATCTGTTGTATCATCATATTTTGGCACAGCTAATGTTCCTTTTGCGTCATATCTTGTCGCACTTGCATAAAGTGGTGATATTTCAGTAACTTTATCAATAACTTTTTGAGCTATTGTTTTTGGTATTATTGACCCATTATCTCCCTTTGTTAGTTTTGTTTCAGCATTTTGTGGTACACCATTCACATAGTTTCTTATAAATGTTGCAAATGCTTTAACATCTTTTTCTTCTTGTGTTAATTCTTTTTCTCCTTCTGGTTTTTTACATTCCATTTCGTTAATTTTGTTACATCTTTCTAATGTTGCATCAATATTTTTAATTTCTTTTTCTACATCATCAAAGCTTTTGATTTCTTCATCATTCATAGCTCTGTTTTCAATTTTAGCTTTGTTTAGAATCTCTTCCATTTTTACTTGTAATTCATTTCTTTTTTCTTTCAATTCTTTTTCGTTCATTTTCTTACCTTCCTTTTTTAAAAAATTTTATAAAATAAAAAAACAACTAATTTATAGCTGTTTTCATTATTTTTTGATATTAAATAATCTTTTCTCAAAATCAGAATAATCTAACTTTGGTGTTTCTGCCTTTTTAAGCATGTTTTTAAATTTTTGAGGTACATTCTTGTAATTTTTAAACAAATTAGATGCACATGCAGCAACTTGTTTTTGTTCTTTTCTTAGATTTACATCAAATGTCTCATCTACTTCTTTTGCACCTAACCAACTTTCTGCATTTATTAACTCTTTTACTTTTTCTTCGTCAACTTTTGCTTTCTTCATATAAAGTGGTATCATTGTGCTATTTTCAATTGTATTTAATACATCAATACATTTTTGAAAATCTAACGCATTACCATAGCAAATATTAATCGGTTTATGTATCATCACAACTGAATTTTCGTAAATATTTACATCATCACCCATCATTAAAATAAATGTACCTGCACTAGCACATAATCCATCTACATATGTATGAATTTTAGTTCCAGAATCTTTTAATCTTTGTAACATACTGCATATAGTAGTTGCAACAAAAACCTCTCCACCTGGTGTATTCATAAATATATTTAAGTCTGATATATTTCCTAAATTATCAAGTTCTTCTTTGAAACTTTGTAATCCAATTAAATTATTATCTTTTTCGCCAGTCCACCAGTCAGTATCATCAGTTACTATTTCTCCATAAATATAGAGGTCAGCACTTGCGTTTGGTATTATGTTTTTAATTTCATAAAACTTATTCTTCAATTTGCTCACCTCCCTCCGCTTCTTTATTAGATTTTTGTTCATTTTTGTTGTTTTCTTCATCTTGTGTTGTTTCTATTTGTTCATTTTCTTGATTCATATCATTCATTTTTACCATTTTATTAGTGTTCGGTGTATAAATTTGTTTTGTTTTTGGATCAAATAGCACATCTCCTAAACCAATGTTAATCATATCTAACCCATCAAGTGCATCATCACCTTCTAGGTATCTAACTTCATTTCTTGTTTTAAATCCTGATGTAATTGCTATTTGATATGCTTCAAATCTTTCCTTTATAGTGCATCTAATTAATTCTGTATAATCAGGTGCAAAATAATAAGACTTCTTTTCTTTTTCAAGTAAAAAGTCTCTATTTAAAGCTGTACAAAATGCTGTTGCCAATGGCATAATTGCATTTTTTAAAAAATCTTCATTTGTTTTTCCTATGTGAAATATTTCTTTTACCTCTTCACTAAATGTTTTGTTCTTTTCATTCAATTGATTTTCAACAGATGTGTTTGATGCTTCCTGAAATTCCATTCCATCATTTAAAATAACACAGCTAGAATTTCCTGCAAAATAATCATTCCATTGAGATTTTAATCTTGACATTCCTTCTTTATCTAAATGTTTTTGTGCCTTTAGAAATCCCTTCTTATTTCCTCCAGTTCTCATTAATTCTAAATCATATATTATCCTTTTATAAGCTGTTTCTAAGCTTTTACTTATTTCTTTCGTATATCCAATTCCATATGCCCCGTTTTTAGTGTTTCGAAGTATTTTTAGAAACTCGTATGGTCTGTATATATTCCCATCAACCAATATATTGTAATTCTTGAATATTGCATCTGTATTTCTTTCAAACAATACTTTGTTTTCTTGTACATAATTTAGTCCAATAAAACTGTTTTTTCTTTTATTGATATATGCATATCCGCCTTTTCCAAGCAAATAGTCCTCAGCAATAGCCTTTTTAAACTGAAATCCATCTAATGTATCACCAGTATCATAATTTATGATATTTACTCTATCGTCTTCCACTTCTGTTGTTTGTTTTTTACCTTCCTTTGTGGTTTTCTTATATAATCTAAATGGTATCATCGCAAATGAATCGCAAATTAATCCTACAGCACTTGAAACAGCTGGAATCATCAAAACCTTTTCTCTATCTATTTCTTCTCCTGCTAACAAAGCTTTTAGTATAACATCACTTACCGCATTTTCATCAATTATTGTCTCCTTATTGGTTTCATTTTTAATTTTCTTTTTAAAAACATTTCTTATCTTCACTTTTCTCACCTCCTAAAAGCTTTGACATACAAAATTATCTTCATTTAATATTTCTTGTTGCAATAAATATAAAGCATCTATCGTACTCATTACCATATCTACTTTTCCATTTGATTTCTTTTTATTTATATACTTATTTAAGTTTGTGTCTTCAACACATCTTGCATTTTGAAAATTAATCTCATACAATCTATCACCATCATAACTGAATTTTCTTTGCAGAATATGTTCTTGTAACCATTTTGTAGGCATATGTAATATTGTTGAATGCTGTTTTACTTCTACAGTCTCATATCCTTTACTTTCTAATTTATTTGCAGTTGATATACAATTAAATCTATCATAAGCTATTTGAACTATATGTACACCATATTTCTTTTCTATATTCATTACAAAGTTTTCAACAAACTCATAAGAAATTATTTCATCTCCACAAGCAAAACAACTACCATCTTCTATAAATCTTCTATAATCTGTTCTTTCTCTTCTGTTTTTTTCTTCTATTCTATCAGCCGGTATAAATGCCCACGATTTTGCATATATCATATCATCTTCTATTGTTACCATCGAAACTGCTGTATTATCATTTGTCATTGCTAAATCTAGTCCAACATAAACATCTTTTCCTCTCCAATCGAATATTCCTCTTGTATTTTTGCATAATCTTAATTTATCAATTGTAATAAACTCTTCTCCAGAATTTGAAGGCATAAAATAATTCATGTTTTTTGTTAAAAATTCTGTTCTTTCGCATGGTTTTGCCAATGCGTTTTTTCTTGCCCTTCTTATTTCTTCATAATTTTCCTCAATTCTTAGTGGATTTGCCATTTGCAATCCAATATCGTCCCATAAATGTTCTTCTGTTGCATAATATACAAGTGCAAATAATCTATCATCACTCTCTAATCCTTTATAAATCTTTTTTAAATATTCCAACTCATCAAGCATTATTGATTTATCTTCTGCATAAGCAGTTGTCAATTTGAACATTAACGGATTTCTAACGCTTAATTGCCCTGAACGCATTGCTTCCACATTTGCATTATCTTTCATTGCACCATATTCATCAGCTATAAATGCACTTGGTCTAATTGAGTTATTACGATTAGCCTCTGCCGTTCTTGGCTGATAGAATGAATGCGTTAAAGTACATTCCATTCTCCCGCTTAGTGTTTTTGGTATATTAAAATACTCTGATACTAACGGACTTGCATTTAATATCTGTGATATTGCTTTTTTTACTTCTCCGGCTAAATCCCTATCAAGACATATAGAATAAAATTCTGAATATTCATCTTCTGTAAGCATTAAAATTATAATTATTAATGCTGCTAAAAATGTTTTTGAATTTTTTCTCGGAATAAATAAATCCACTTCTCTATATCTAAATTTTCTTGAATCCGATTTATATCTCCAACCAAAAATATTAGCAATAAAAAAAGCTTGGAAATCTTCCAAACCTTCATAAATACTTTTGCCAACAATCCCAAGTCCTGTTGCAAAATTCAATAATTTCAATACACCTTCTATAATTTCTGTTTGTTTTGTATCAAAATAGTATGGATAATAATCATTATTTTGTTTTTCTAAATCTTCTAGACACCACTCACATTGCTTTTTTACCTCAAATGTAGTTATTTCTTTTCCTGATATACAGTTTTCTGCATACCTTTTTGCCTTTTCCAACAACATTATGCTTCACCTCTTAGTACTTTTAGAAGTGGATTATCTGCTTCTTTGTTTTCTTTTTTCGGTATACATCTTAATGCAGATGCAATAGTCATAACATTTTCTTTTTCAATATCTAACAGCATTTTTCTTTTTGATTGAATTTGTTTATCTATCGCATTCATTGAGCTCATTATCTTAGCTATAGATTTTGCATATTCAAGCTTATAATTAGCAACATCTTCAATGTAATCCATATTATCTGTAACTGACTTCATTTCAGCTTTCAATTCAAACACTAACTTATAAAATTCTTCTCGTCTTTCTTCTAAGTCAGAGCATTCCGCTTGGAGTAAACAATATCTATTTATAACAGCTTCATAAATCGCATCGTTTTTATCTATATTTTTTAATAATTTTTCTATTCTTTTAAACTCTTTATGTGCCACTTTATTTTGTTTTACTTCTTTTCTTTCTTTTAATGTTATATCTGTACTCAAGGACTGTTCTCCTTCTTGTCTTTTCTTGAGTTCAGCCTTTGTTCTATGTGATTTCTTTTCAGATGTTAACACTTTAAATGGTTTTGGTGGTGTTGGCATATTGTTCATCTCCTTTCATATTTTATTGAATTATGCTGATGTGGGAATTTTTTTAAAGCGGAGGTATGCAGTCGGTGTAAGAATTTATTTTTATTTTTTACCTTTGATAGTAGGGGGGAGTGTTTATCCACTTGGATGTAGTTCTAGTTCAATTGGTGGACAATTACTTCTTTTCATTTTATTTTTAGCAAATCTTTTGTTAAGTGTATGTGTGCAGTACTCCTCTTTGCAATTACTTTTACTGCATTCATAGTTATTATCTTTATCACATTCGTAAGCTATTCTTATATCTCCATTTTCATATTCATATATTTCTGCTTTATATATTCCAATAATTCTATTCATATTTCTTACCTTCCTGCTCATCTATTATTCTTTGCACTACTTCTCTTGGTATCTTTTTATTCTCACATAACTCATGATGATAACCACATACTGTTAATAAGTTGTCGTCCTCTAATCTTTTATTGTAGTCTTCATTTATCGGTATATTATGATGTACACTTAAATTGCTTGTATTGTATTTGTTCTCTGTATTGTATAATTCTCTAATGCATATCTGACACAAATATAGATCTCTTTTCTTTATTTCTTCTCTTTTTCTTTGCCACAATCTTGTCCCTCTAAATTTATCCGCTTCTGTTACCCCTTTTTTTCTATTTGGCTTTTCTTTGCATATATATTTAATATCATGTATTTTTCCGCAATAACTACAACTCTTTAGCATCGATTATCATCTCTGCCGTTAAAAAAATTAACTATTGTTTTTATACACTCTATTACTAATTTCGCAATTTCATTTAACATTGCATATATTATCGCTATACTTAATATTACACTTATTATCGCTAATGGACTTAGTATAATTATTATCATTGCTTTTATCATTTTTCTTTCTCCTTTTAGGTTTATAATTAAAACAGATGCCGTAGTTTTTACAACCGTTGCATCTATTTTTCATATAATATTCTTTATTCATACTTTGCTCTTTCTTTATAAGCTCTATGCAATGATATAAATTTGCGTTATTATTGTTATTTGTGTTACTATAAGCAAACAATCAAACCTCATAGTATTTCACTTGTTTTTTCTTTTGCAATCATAGGTTCAGTGTTCTCTTCACTTCATACCTTTATATCACTGCATACAACTTACAAATATAAAATTAGAGCTCACTAGAAAAGCTCTATACAAAACAAAAGATTTCAAAGGTTTAAACTCAAATATTTATTTATATCAACATATCTAGCATCTGTTAATACCAATTAAAAAAAGAGTCTATCGTTTATGATAAACTCTTGTATTTTTTGTCGAATTATATTGATTATTTTTATAACTCGTTATATAATCTTTTTGTGCATTATCCACTTTCCCTGAGGAGGTGAAATTATGGGAAAATACATAAAATTATTCTTAAAAGTATTTGTTTTAGTACTCATTTATAAGATATTAAAAATGTTCGACTAAAACAAAAGACTAGAGTTGCCGCTCTAGTCTTTTTTGTGCACCCATTACGGGTAATACATAAAATTATTCGTTTTTGAAATGATTGTTGCTATTTATCATAATCTAATTAACTCATTTCTATGTTATTATTATACAATGACATTTACGAAAAATCAATACTTTTTTATATTTTATATTATAAAAGAACAGACATTTAAAACATCTGCTCTTTCAGGAGCCTGTGTCACTTTTTATTTTGTGACAATTTTACTGTTCTTATTATACTATATATTTTTATATAATAATACGACATTTTTATGACATTTTAACGACATTTATAAGTTTAGCATTTTATTTGTTGCTTTTTCTATTATTCTTTGAATATGTCTATTACTTCTTGTTTGATTAAATAATTGAAAATATAAATTATTTCCAATATCCTCAGCTGTTCTTCCGTCTATATAATATGCAATTAATATTTCTCTTTCTTTATACTTTAATCCATCTAGTCTATCTTTAACAACTTCAACTTTTTCTCTTAGTTCTCTTACTTCCGCTTCTAAATCAGTTATTTTTTGTTTAGCCTCTTCTCTTCTTTCGTCATTCTTTTCAATTTTATCTAAAACTTTGTTGCTTATTTTATTTTTACTATGTATATCTTGGTTGATTCCAAAACTTGATGTTGTACTTGTTTCAAAATCATTTATCCTTAAATTTATTCTTGCTGTTCTTAATTCTTTAAGTTTTATATTTAATTTTGCTTTATTTTCTTTATACTCTTTTAATAGTATTATAAATTCTTCTTTATTCATTCGTTTCTCCTTTTTTCTTAAAATTTACACACCAATCCTTTTTGTTTTTCTTCAAATATAAGTTTTATTTTATTAATCTTTAGCAATTCTCTTGTTTCTTTGTCTAAATCCTTGTATGTATCTTTGCTTATTATTATTTCCTTCACATTATATTCTATTGCTTGTTTTATTCTTTTCTCTATTTTCATTTGTATCATTCCTTTTCTTTTGCTTTCCTCTCATAATATTCTTTTACCCATTTTTTGTCATGGATTGGTGTTGTTAATTGTTCTGACATTAGATCTATTTGTTTATCTTTTTCTTCTATTAATGATAAAACTGTTTCTATTGCTGTATTTAATTCTAAAGCCTTATAAATTCTCCCTATTTTCCAACCACCACATCTAGTATCTATTTCTAATTTATCTCTTTGTATTTGATTATCTTTAAAACTTTTTAATATTTCTATTGCTTCTTCTTCTGTCATTTACTATTCACCTCTCTTGCTTTATTTTCAAAATACTGTTTTATTAGTTTATGAGTGTCTTTCTTTATAACATTATATATATTCTTTTCTTTTATCTCTTTCCACTCTTCTTCTGTTAACAATACTCTTTCTGCCATTAAATCAATTATTTTGTCTTTACCTGAAATTTTTTTGTCTTTTTCTTCTAGCATAGATAAAACTGTTTCTATTGCTATGCTATCTGTATCTAAATCTGCTGTTAATTGCATTGCAAATATGTCCCCATTTTTTCTTGCTTCTTTAATGACGCCATTATTTATTTGTATCATCTTTTTTAGTCTTTCTATTGCTTGTTCTTTTGTCATATGTTAGTTCTCCAATTTCTTTACTCTTTTATCTATTTGTTTTACTGCTTGTACTAATTTGTTCATTTTATCTAATATCATATCATTAATGATACTTTCAGTTGGCAAAAGAGTATCATTAAGTTTTATATTACAATCTACTATTTCAAACTCTTCTATGCTATCTATATCTATTTCATCTTCTATTAATTCAATATCTGTATCAAATAACCAATTTGCATAAAGAAAATCGTCTATATCTTCATTTTTTAATATAATTTTACCTGAACAATCTCTTGATACTATTACTGTTATACTTACTTTATTTGTTTTATTTGTAAATTTTAGTCTATCTCCGTTCTTTTATCTCGCCATCTGCTATTGCTTTCATCAATTCCCAGCCTTTATATATTTTCCCCATGATTTTTCCTCCTTATTTTTCATACCATTCACATTCTTGACATTCTATATAACATTGTTCTCCTGCTTCTTCTTGCTTTTTTTCTATTTCTTCATCATCACAAAATGCATGGTAATATTCACACCATCCCATTTTTATTTTTCCTCTCTTTCTTCTATTAGTTCTTGTAAAATTTTTCTCTGTTTATGTAGGTATATTATTGCTTTTTCATTTTCTTCATACTTTATCTTTTGATTTAATTCTTCTATCTTGTCTTTTACTTTTTGAATTGGAATATATAACTTATTTACTAATTCTTGCGATAAACAATTTTGTCTAATCCATTCATATTTTGATTTTTCTTTTTCTAAATTTAATTCATTATCTAATCTAATCATGTCTTCAGCATATGCTTCACTTTCTCTTTTTATTGCATTGTTTTTTATTTTTAATTCTTCATTCTCTTTTTGTAGTTTTTCTACATCAAACTCTAATTCGCAATTTTTATTACTCATTTCTATTCGTTCTTCGTATTCTATTTCTTCCCATTTTTTCCAGCTTTCTATATCTTTTCTTAACAATTCATTTTCTTTTAATACTCTTTTATAATCTGATAAAATATCTATACTTTCAGTTAATGCTCTGATATCTGGATCACAATTTATACAACTTCCTCCAGCACATTCTATTATTTCTTTTTGTTCTTTACGAACTTTTAACATTAATTTTAATTGTTTTATTGTTTCTTCTATACTATTTTCTTTCACTTAAAACACCTCCTAATATCTTTTGTTTGTTATTTCTATCTATTCCTACATAACAACCTGTATTTTCTTCATTTACATCTTTCCCAGGATATAAAATACATTTACTGTTTATGTTATTCATACAATCTTTACATTTTACTAAATTTTCAAATAATTGCATTATAACCATTCCTTTCCACATTTTTTGCACTTGTATACAAGATTGTCTATTTCCATATCTAAATATTGGCTTTTCATTCTTCCACCACATTCAGGGCAATGTAAACTAAATATGTCTTTAATTTTTTCTATTATTCTTTTTATTTTTTCTTTCATTATGTATTACTCCTCTCTAACTTAATTTATAGGAAATAAAACTATACATTTTTGTGCTATTTCTTTATTATCTTCATATATTTCTCCTTCAAGTTCATTTTTATCATCTATATATATTTGATTTAAGAATTGCCCACTCCAAGTATTTTCTGGAATATAATAACCTCTTCCAAATCCTAATGTTCCTTCAAGTGGACTATAATAATTTCCTTCCTCATCGGCACTTAGTATAACTTCTGCATCCTCATCTTCTAATTTCAATTTTTCTATCAATTCTTTAATTTTCATATCTTATTTACTCCTTTACCAATTTTCTGCCACACATCATGCAATAATTTATTTGAAAGAACTGACTTGGCTTATATCCATCATTGTCTTGTCCTTCTATTTCAACATATAACATATATCCCCAAGACTTTGATTGATTAATAATTTCCATATACGTTTCTTCTTCATTGTCTATATCTAATATTTTTTTATTATTTATTATTTTTCCACAGTATTTACACATATCTATTCTCCTTCTAATAATTAACTCTAATTATGTAACTATTATTCTCTAGCATATAATCTATAATTAGTCTTAAATCTTGCATTTTATCTATTCCATATCTTTCTATTTGCATTCCACCTCTTAAATTTCCTATATGATTAGTTATTGCAAATTTAACTATGTTTTCTAATTGTTCTGTATATTGTTTATCTGCTTTTTGTCCTTCTAATTCTGTTTTTAACCTGTCATTTTTATTTCTTAATCTACTATTAGATAATTGATAAGTTTGTAATTCTTCCTGTAAATTTTCTATTTTCTTATTTAGCTTTTTTACTTTTCCTTTAACACTCATTTTCTCCTCCTAATAACTCTGGATTATCGTATATATTTCCAATTACTTCAAACCTTTTGTTTATTTCATAACAAGCAATATGATGTCCATTTTCTGGATGTGTAAGTGCACTATCCCAATATGCCACAAATTTGCCATCTATAAATTTAATTATTGCTTTTGCTTTTCTATATTTTGTTTGACAATATACGATATCTCCCTCATATATTTCTTTTTCATTTTTATCGTGTAGTCCTGTGTACTGTCCTATTGTCTTAATGTCTACTTCTTGTTCTCCTATACCGTCCTAAATAGCTATTATCTTTCCAGCTTATAAATGGTACATATTCATCTGCACAATTAAAATTAAAAGATAAATAACCATATACCCATTCTCCGATTATCTATTCTTTTTCCTCTAAACTTTATTTCTCTATCCATCTTTTTCTCTTAAACTTCCTTTATTTCGTATACACTTGGTTCGTCAACCCCGTTGTAATAACAGTATTCAACTAACCTTAGTTCGTCTCTACCTATTTCATTAAAATATTTTGCAAACATTCTTGAATATTTTTGAAATTCTGTATCCGATAATAACCTTACACTTTCAAAGTCTCCGCTTGCTCCATATTCATATTCTAACTGATAATCTAGGAAATAATCTTCTTTACGATTATCGTAATCATATCCATCATTAATTGTAAAATCATTTTCTGTGTCATAACTATCTTTCAACTGAAATTTCTCTAATAACAAATCTACTAGCCAGTCGTAATCATTTTTTAATTCTTCTATTATATTTTGTGATATCTTAAATCTCACACATTTTTTTCTTACATAATCACTCATTATCTTCTCCTCCTACTTTATTTTAATAAAAATACATGTTTACTCTATGCTTGTAACAATGTTTAAGCATATTTAACCATAATTGGTGCATATCGTAATAATTCATTTCTATGTAATTGTGTCCTTGCATTTCTACCTTTAAATCTTTCATTGTATCATATATTTTTTTACATTCTTTGTGTGTTAATTTCCCATCACAGTCACTATGCCATAAAAATATATCTAAATCATCATTACATAAATTATTCCATTCTTTGATTTCTTCTGGTTGCAATTCATCTTTGAATGTTTTTTTGTATAATTCTCCTAACCTTTTGTTATAAGCACTTGCAACATTTTTTCTATATAAGTTAAAAGTTATATATCCACAATGGTAAGTATCTTTTCTTTCTAAACCTTTTACACTTATATCTAATCCCATTGTTTCCCTCCTACTTTATAGCAATTAGCCATATAACTTTCTTTTGTTAAGATTTCTAATATGTGATAATTTTTATCGCTCTTTATTTCTTGTAACATTTCTTCATCTGATATATCTACGATCCCTTCAACATAGCCTTTTGTTTCTAATGTTGTTGAAATATTATTTATTCTATATTTAATAACATCTTTTACTTCTATTAAATCTATTAGTTGTTTACTGTGTTTTACTATGTCTTTTTCGTTATAATAATTATATCTGCAACTAATATGTTTTTCACTGCAATTTGGATTATTGCATTTTCCATCATATTCAATTATCACTTTATCAATAATTCCATCTTTTGTTCTTACATATTCATTTACTTCAATTTTATCTTCCATATAAACCTCCTTATTCTGTTGGCATTTCATATACTTTTGGTATATTAAATATGTTTGGTTGTATATTCATACCTCCTTGCATAAAAGCCACTCCACCTTTTAATTTCAAATAACTTGAATATTTTTCAACTATTTCTTTTAATACTTCTTTTGCTCTTTCTTCTGTTTTATATTCGCCCAAAAAATCGTCATCTGCGTTAATATAAAAAGTTGTATTTGTTTTATCTAAAACATTATCGTCTATCCACAAACTTTTTACATTATCGTAATTTATTACATTATCTTTATCTTGATTTACTATTATCATTGTTTTCCTCCTTTTTTCTTTCTCTGTAAACCCTTTGATATTCTTTGTTGTACAATTTTTCACAATGTTTGCAATAACAGTTAGATCTGTCTTGCTTTTTCATATATCTAAATTCTGATTCTTCTTTAACTTCTCCACACATACTGCATTTTCTAACCATTCTCTTTTCTTTAAATAAATCATCATCTAATCCGTGTAATTTCCTTGTTGCTATTAGTTCTTCCTTATCTAAATCACTCATAGTTTTTCTCCTTTACTTTATTATCTTTAATGTTAAATCCGGATATTTCTTCTCGAATAACTTGTGTTTTAACTTAAATACATCAGTTTCTTTTCCTTTGACATCTTCTACTATGATTTTGCCGACCTTGGCAATATGAA
>OGFF01001236.1_pt1 | contig 28622 bp, 29 predicted proteins | sample 1570751 | NCBI WGS metagenome assembly OGFF01 (sample SAMEA2581951, study PRJEB24529) | metagenome | biome: Human gut stool | place: China | collected 2011 | reverse complement strand
TAAATTTAAAAGATAACAAAAGTAATAACGTTGGTATAATTTTAGCTGATGGAGCTACACTAATATTAACTTACAATCCAAATGCAGGGATAATCGGAGATGGAGATACAGTGACTCCTAGCTTTGCAAATTTACCTATTGGCTTTGGAAGAACAAAGAAGATTGCATATACAACAAGTGTAACGGATTCAATAGACTTTGTTATGGACGTAAATGGTTTTAAAGGACCAAATAGTGAAGCACGAAATGGTAAACAATATGATATTCGTAGTTTCAAAGTAGCAAGATTTTCAAATGGTTGTCCTGGTAAAGAGTTAAGTGGTTTTGGTTGTGTATATGTATTACCATCATATAGCCCAATTAAATTCGGGAGTGAAGAAATGGACAAATGGGATCCAAACTGGAAAAATTCAGGCTACGTAGGAAAATATGATAACTATTGGGCAGGCGCAAAGAAAGCATGTGATGATATAGGAATGAGCCTACCTGATACATCAAAATTTTATAGCTTAACTAAAAAGACAAAAGCAGAAAAAGAACAACTCGGTTTATTGACTAATGTCTCCTACTGGACGTCTTCAGAGGACGGCGCTCACAGCGCGCGCATCTGGATCTTTTTTCCTCCCATGTTTGGTGGCAGTGATTACGGTGGAGACAAGGAACAAAACCATAGAGTTCTGTGTGTAGGTGATTAGGTCTTTTTAAAATCTATAGGTCTATAAGTGATTTACAGTAAGCGGGGATAAAACCCCGCTTTTTACAATTATTAATTATCCCCGTGTAGTGGATTGTTACGTCACTTCACCATTGTCACCCTGAACTAGTTTCAGGGTCTCAAAAGTTAAGGAGATTCCGAAACATGTCTTGGATTATTGGCAGGTCGGCCGGCTCAACGCAGCCCTCCCTAGGACGAGTTTCGCTATCGCTTCACTCTTACCAAAATCCGCAATTCGGAATGACAATAATTATAATTCCCTCCCCCACGTAGGTGGGAGGGAATATAAATACCTTTTCAAATTTCACCATTATTGGTAGCAAAGCTACGTGCGTAGTACCTATAGTTAAGTTTTATTTCCTAATTATTTGCATAAATCCATGTTTAGATTATTATATTAATGGTTACATTAGCCTGATAGGTTCGCCCTAGTCTAAATCATCAATGTTATGTGTAAGATGAGGCTTTTTAACCCGTAGTACAATACATTTAAACATAAGGAGAAAACCGATGCCAACAGCATCTATGATTGAACTTTTAGAAGCAGGTGTACACTTCGGACACCAAACTCAAAGATGGAACCCAAAAATGAAACCGTATATCTACGGTGCAAGAAACGGTATTTACGTTATTGATTTGAGAAAAACTACCGACTTGTTAGATGAAGCATACAATCTTGTTAGAGATTTCGCTGCAAAAGGTAAAAATGTACTTTTTGTTGGTACTAAAAAACAAGCTGCAGAAGTTGTTGCTGAAGAAGCTAAACGTTCTGGCGCTTACTACATCAACAGAAGATGGTTAGGCGGTATGTTAACTAACTTTGAAACTATCAGAGGTAGAGTTAACAAACTTAAAGAAATGGAAGAATTTATCAATAACGGTTATATCGATAAATTACCTAAAAAAGAAGTTGCTCAAATGAACAGACAACTTGCTAAATTGTCTAAAACTTTGGGCGGTATCAAAGATATGAGAGGTCTTCCTGAATTAATCTTCGTTGTTGACCAAGCAAAAGAAGAAATCGCTATCAAAGAAGCTAACAAATTAGGAATCCCTGTTATCTGCTTAGCTGATACAAATGCTAACCCAGATGGCATCAACTACATTATCCCTGGTAATGATGATGCTATCAGATCTATTAAATTGATTACTTCAAAATTGGCTGATGCTGTTTTGGAAGGTAAACAATTAAGAGAAAACAAAGCAAACGAAGCAAAAAAAGTTGAAAAAATTTCAGCTGAAGATGCCGGTGTTGCTGCTGAAGAAAAAGCAGAATAATTAATATTTCAGATTTAACGTCATTCTTCGCAGCACGAACAAAAGATGGTTTCATCAATTGTGAGTACTAATTTCGGAGAATGACGCAAATCTATTTAATAAACTTTAATAAGAAAAGGAGAAATCATGAATATTACAGCTCAAATGGTTAAAGAACTTCGTGACAAAACCGGTGCAGGTATGATGGCTGCGAAAAAAGCTTTGGTTGAAGTTGACGGAGATATGGAAAAAGCAACTGAAATTCTACGTCAAAAAGGTATCGCTTCTGCTGAAAAGAAAATGGGTAGAATCGCTGCTGAAGGTAGAGTTGAATCTTATGTTGATGATAAATGCGGTGCTATGATTGAAGTTAACTGCGAAACAGACTTCGTTGCTAAAAATGACGAATTCAAAACTTTAGCTTCAAATATGGCTAAACACGTTGCAGAATTAAATCCTGCTGACGTTGATGCTTTGATGGCTGCAACTTGTCCATCTTGCGGTAAAATTATCGCTGATGCATTGAAAGAAAAAATCGCTTCTATCGGTGAAAAAATTACTGTTAGAAGATTCGTTAGATATGAAGGCGCTGTTGCTACTTATATCCACAACGGGAAAATCGGTGTATTGCTAAACACTGATAAAGAAGACAAAGAATTGATGAACGATATCTGCTTACACATCGCTTCATCTGCTCCTAAATTCGTTTCAAGAGCTGAAATTCCTCAATCTGAAATTGATGAAGAAACAAGAATTGAAATGGGTAAAGAAGATTTGTTGAAAAAACCTGAAAACATCAGAGCTAAAATCGTTGAAGGTCGTGTAAACAAACTTATGGCTGAAAGATGCTTACTTGAACAACCATTCGTTAAAGACCCTAACCAAACAATCGCTCAGTTGATTGAAGGTAAATTGACTATCAAATCATTCACTAGATACGAATTAGGTGAAGGTTTGGAAAAACGTCAAGACAACTTTGCTGAAGAAGTTATGGCTCAAGTTAAAGGCTAATTAACTTTTTATAACTAATACTTAAGGCGGTCGGTTCAAAATTTGAACCGACCGCCTTTTTAATATTATTTCATGTTTCAAAAATTCTCCCTTTGTGGTAAGATAAACTCAAATAAGGAGAAAGTATAAATGGATCAAGAATTAAGAGACAAATATGAAGTCGTTATTGGCTTGGAAGTCCACGCACAATTAAAGACAAAATCAAAAATCTTCGCACCGGATAAAAACGAATTTGGTCAAGAACCTAACTCTTTGACTAGCCCTATTACATTGGGTATGCCTGGAGTTTTACCGGTTTTGAATAAGGAATGTGTTAATATGGGTATTTTGACAGGTTTAGCTTTGAACTGCGAAATCCCATCTCGTTGCAAATTCGACAGAAAACAGTATTTCTACCCTGATTTGCCGAAAGGTTACCAAATTTCCCAATATGATGAACCAATTTGTGTAAATGGTCATATTGAAATTGATGGAAAAAGAATCGGTATCACAAGAGCACACTTGGAAGAAGATGCCGGAAAATTAGTTCACGCAGGCGCTAACGGTATTGCCGGTTCAACTTATTCTTTAGTTGACTTGAACAGAGCAGGTACTCCATTATTAGAAATCGTTTCTGAACCTGATATGAGAAGCTCTGAAGAAGCTAAAAATTATATGGAAGAATTAAGAAATATCGTTAGATATATCGGAGTTTGTGACGGAAACCTTGAAGAAGGTTCAATGAGATGTGATGCAAACATTTCAATCATGCCAAAGGGTTCTAAAGAATTCGGTACTCGTGCTGAAATCAAAAACGTAAACTCTTTTGCTGCACTTCAAAGAGCTATTGAATACGAAATCGAAAGACAAATCGAAATCGTTGAAGAGGGTGGAGAAGTTGTTCAAGAAACAAGATTGTGGGACGATGCTTCTCGTGAAACTCGTTCAATGAGAGGTAAAGAAGATGCTCACGATTACAGATATTTCCCGGAACCTGATTTGATGCCTTTAGAAATTTCAAGAGAATGGGTTGAAGAAATTCGTGCTAAAATGCCTGAATTACCTAACCAAAAACGTAAAAGATACCAAGAAATCGGGCTTAGCGAATATGATGCAAGTGTAATTGTTGAACAAATGGGCTTGGCATTGTTCTTTGATAAAGTTCTTGAACTTGGTGCTAATCCGAAAACTGCTGTAAACTTCATTATGGGTGAAATTACAGCTTACTTAAAAGAAGAACATATTGAAATTACTGATACAAAATTGACTCCTGACAATTTAGCAGAACTTATTTCTCTAATTGAAAAAGGAACAATTTCAAATAACATAGGAAAACAAATTATTATCGAAATGATGAAAGATGGCACAAAAGCTTCTGTAATCGTGGAGAAAAAAGGTTTGAGCCAAATTTCTGATGAGGGTGCAATTAAAGAACTTGTACAAAAAGTTGTTGATGCTCACCCGAACGAGGTTGAAGCTTACAAAAACGGTAAAACTAACTTGTTAGGATTCTTCGTAGGTCAAGTTATGAAAGAAACTAAAGGTAGAGCTAACCCTAAAACTGTTAACCAATTGATTAAAGAAATTATTGGCTAATAGACTGAATTTTGAAAGGTCATAGAGATTTTCCTATGACCTTTTTTAACAAATAAGGAAGTAATAAAATGGTATTTGATTTATTCAAAAGAAAAAAAACTTGTATGGAATTAGAAATTTACGAGCAATCAGAAATTTCTCAAAAAATTCTTGATGCATATTTGGACTCAACCGGAAATATAAATATAGATGTTCCAACAGATATTAATCGAATTATCCTTGTCGCAAGCGGTTCTTCTTATCATTGCGCAAGATATGCAGCAGAATTGTTCAGTTCAATTTCAAAAATTGAAGCAAGTGCAATCTATTCAAGCGAATTTCTGTTAGAAGACACTATTGCTCATTCTGACAACATTTTATACATCTTTATTACTCAATCCGGTGAAACAACTGATACAAATAGCGCATTGGAAAAGGCTAAAGAGCACGGAGTCAAGACTCTATGCATTACAAACAAAGAAAATTCAACTATTTGGAATGCTTCTGATTACAAAGTTGCATGTCTTGCAGGAGAAGAAAAAAGTATTGCAGCGACAAAATCTTTTGTTTCTCAACTTTTATGCTCAACTTTGTTAGCCTTAAAATTTGCCCAAATTCAAGGTATAGATACTTATGACTACACTTTGGATTTGAAAATGATTCCATCTTTTATAAGTAAGTCATTTGAGTTGCAGCCAAAAATTAAGCAACTTGCGAGATTTTTATCTAAGTACAAGAATGTGGTAATGACAGCAGATGGTCAGTCTTACGCACTCGCTAAAGAAGCTTCTCTAAAAATAAAAGAAACATCTTATATAAATACATCATCTGCAATTTTAGGTGAATTTATGCACGGACACGTTGCCGTTTTGAACAACAATAACGAAGTTCTTGTCTATATATTGAACGACAATCTAACCTACACTGCAACTAAAAACTTAAACAAAATAAAAGAAAGCTACAATCCACCGATTTGTGTTATCGGAAATCGTACAAATCAAGTTAAATCGACATATAACATAAATATTGATTGCGACAAACCGATTGTAAAAACATTCTGTATCGCAGTAATAATCCAACTTTTGGCACTAGAAATCGCAATTAAATTACATCGAAATGTTGATAAACCTCACGGTTTGAATAAAGTTGTTAAATAACTAAATTTTCTTATTCCAAACATCATCTGGAATTTTCCAACCATTATTTTTAACCTTCAACAGACAATAATAACCTGCATTGACAGTATTTGCAGTTGAACTACAATTGCTATCAACAGTTGCTTCTGTTTCATCAATGCCTGCAGGAAGTAAACCTTTATCCGTCCACACTGCTACATAAATGTCTTTACCAATAATATTTGGTTTTCTATCACCATTTACATCTATAAAAATACCTAATGCTTTATCTTCATAGGTGCAATTTCGCCCGAGTAAAGTTTTAATATCATTCGTTCCATAAGAATCAAAAGAAACATTCGCACCATTATTAAGTTTTATTGTGACAATATTATATCCAACACCAATATTTGTTTGGTTATATCTGGCAACTGAACCTGCCAAAGTTTTTGTAGGTCCCATTGATTGCCAACACCCCTCAGCATTAAAACAAACGTGAGAATACTTCATATATGGAGCAAGATTTGTATAAAACCAACTTTTTACACTTTCAATATTCTCTGCCAAATAACTATCTATCGCAATATCATCATTTTCAGCCATCTTTAAACTCTGTTGAATTATTGAATAATTTTCTTTCAACTGTGTTTCGATTTCGGCTTTCTGTTTTTTATTGATAAGAGTCGGAATAGTCATCGCTGCAACAATTCCGATAATGCCGAGGGTGATTAATACTTCCGCCAATGTAAATGCAAGTTTCTTTTTGGGGAATAAGGAACCAAGGGAATAAAACAATAAGTTCTTTATATTTTTATTGTCATTTTCACTATTATTAATTGTCATTCCTTTATATAAATTTTTCATAAAACAACCCTCCAGATTATTATGTATATATACACAATAAAAACATTATACTATGTAATTATGTATATATGCAACATAAAAGTCATAAAACGTTACAACTTAACAAGGAGTTTGGAGCTATTATAAACGAACTAAGAGTCGCTAAAAACAAAGGAAAATCCAGACTTAAATTTTGTTATGAATATGACTTAGATGCAGGGAATTTATCCCGTATTGAAAACGGAATTATTGACCCAAAACTTTCTATGCTCTGGAGATTGTCAGAAGCTATAGATGTTCCATTGTCAGAAATATTCAAAACACTAGAACAAAAATTAGGAAAGAATTTCACACTACTCGACAAATAGTTACTTTTTCCAGAGAAATCTTGCATTAATATCGTCTACTAATTCAAAACCTTGCTTTATATAGAATCTCTTTGAATTCGGAGAGGAGTCTAAAATCAGTTCATCATATATATTTTTTAGGGTATCTACAATTGCTTTTCCTACATGTTTTATTGTTCTACCATCGTTTGAATATTGAAATTTTGGGTCAACTTGTAACCACTTGAGTTCCATTGGAAGATTTTTATTTTGTTGAGTCTGAGCAAGCGCCAGAATTTTTGTAGCATCTAATTTTTTGAAATTATCAGTTTGTTCTGTAAGCATCAAGATTTTATTAACCTCTTTTGAAGCTTCTTTCTTTGACAACATGTCAGCACAAAGATAAATAGATTGACCAATAAAATATCTTCCCCATTTGTTATTAGCAATCTTTATTGCGAGTTTATCAGAACGATTTTGAGGTTCAAATTGAACAAGTGAAACTTCCTTATCGACAAATATATTTTTAGCCCTATCATATTTTTGAATTGTTGATGAAGAAAGAAACTTAGCACCAAAAGAAATATTATTTGAAATCATAGTCTTTTTAAAATTCCTAAAAATATTTTTTGCCACTGAGAGTCCTCCTATTTAAAAGGAGGACTTTCAAATATAAATATAGCATCAATAATTATCTTTGTAGGGAATTTTAGAACAAATTCGGGATAAATCTATATTTAACTTCTTCTGTATATTTTTGGTATTCAGAATCTTTAAGCAAGTGTCTTTCTTCCGTAATTGCTCGAAGATAGAAAATTAAAATCCACGCAAACATTCCGAATGTCAAAACGATTTTGCCTAAAACAGATAAATCTGAAACAAAGTAAATTGGAATTGTTGTTGCAATAATATAAACGACTTGCATTATATAATTGGGGTGTCTGACAATATTATATGGAAAACCTTTTACGATTCCTCTATTTGTAAGGTTGCCTGATTTTGTTCCAAGCCTTGCTACAGAAATCAAAATAACAAGATTTGCAACAACGGAAATAACGTCTAAAATTATTCTAAGAGCAAGATTTTCTACAGGAATTGAACCCTCGGTGTAAGATTTTACCAAAGCATTAGTCAAAATTGTAAACGGATAAAAGCAGATTATACAAGAAATTATACCAAGCGGGGTTGTATCAACAGATTTAATTTTGTTTCTAAATAGGTTTAAATCAGACAAATAGCTTATGGCAAAAATTATTATCGTAAGCATAAATATCAAAGTAAGCCACATATCAGACGTATCGTCAATGTATTGAATAAGCCCCATAAACAAACCTTGCCCACTTGCGGCATAAGTTATAGCTTGTGAAAACATTTCTTTTAAGAATGAAATATTATAATCAAAAGTTGGCAAATATTTTGTGCAAATCAAATTTATACAATACACACCAAAGAATGACTTAACAAACAATTCAACCATAGATTGTTTTTCAAATTCGTTTGGTTCAAGAACTTTTAATCTTTCTTCCGGTGTTGAAGTTTTAGTAAATTGTTTTTTTACATATTCAAGAATTGCAACATTTTTTGAATTTAAAATAGAAACAGGTTTTGTTTTGAAAAAAATCGGAAGAGCAAAAAATGCGTAACAAATATAATAAATAACAAAAAATGTTATGTAATTAAATCCGTTATCGCCCACATTTTCTCTAAATGCCGGACAAAAACTTATAAATAATAGAACAATACCATACACCAGTAAAGATGATAGGTAGTGTTTTAAAATTGTAGATTTTGTAACTTCTTTTTGATTTTCTTCCATTTTATAACCCTCTACTCTTTTTAACAAATATTACTGTTTTGTGCTTTGTCGCAAATAACTTTCAACAAATCCATCTAAATCACCGTCCATAACGGCATCAACATTTCCCTCTTCATAACCCGTCCTATGGTCTTTAACCATTTTATACGGGTGGAATACATAGGAACGAATTTGTGAACCGAAATTGATATCAGCCGTTTCTCCACGCAATTGAGCCATTTTCTTTTCGTGTTCAGCTTCTTTTATTGCCAAAAGTTTTGATACAAGAATTTGCATTGCATATTCTTTATTTTGCAATTGAGAACGTTCTTGTTGACATTTAACAACGATTCCTGTTGGTTTGTGGAGAATTCTTACAGCAGTTTCGACTTTATTTACATTTTGTCCGCCAGCTCCACCAGAGCGCATTGTTGTAATTTCTAAATCATCTTGTGGAATTGAAATCGTTTTTTCGAAATCTTCCACAATCGGAGAAACATCAACAGATGCGAAACTTGTTTGCCTTTTCCCGTTTGCATTAAAAGGTGAAATTCTAACAAGTCTATGAACCCCCTTTTCAGCCTTTGCATAACCAAAAGCATGCTTACCGGAAATTTTGATTGTTGCAGACTTAATTCCGGCTTCTTCGCCATCAAGCTTATCCAACAATTCAACCTTCCAGCCTCGTGATTCAGCCCATCGCATATACATTCTAAGCAACATGCTTGCCCAGTCTTGCGCATCTGTTCCTCCGGCTCCGGAATTTATTGTAAGAATTGCATCTGCACTATCATACTCGCCAGATAACATTTGTTGTAATTCAAATTTTTCTAATTCTTTTTCTAAATTTTTAATATCTTTATAACTTGTTTCAATAAGTTCTTTATCCTGAAGTTCAATAGATGCTTCACTATCATCAAGCGTTTGAGTCCAAGAATTCAACTTTTCCAAAATTTCTTTTTTCTCTTTGATCTCTTGCCCGATTTTTGAAACTTTGTCTTTATCTGACCATATATCAGGATTTTGCATTTGTTGTTCAAGAGTGTTTAATTCTGTTTGAATTTTGTCCGAGTCAAAGACACTCCTTTATTTTATCCAGTTTTGGTTTAACAATATTTATTTCTTGTTTTAACTCTGTTTCCATACTCTTTATTTTATTATAAAAATTGTTTGCTTGCAATTGGTTGTTATATTGCTATAATATTAGTATTGGAAGAGAGCAACCAGATGAATGTTTTAAATTACTTAAAAGAAATTTATTGCGACAAAAAATCGTTCTTCATTCAAATTTCATTGCTATCGTTGATTGGAATTATGACAATTTCCGGTTGCGAATATTTGACATATATTTTGGGTAACCTGTTTAGTTCGTTCTTGGGCTATGCAACAGGGGGACACTATGTTCTTTCCGTCGAATTATTTATATTTTTAATGCTATTGATTTATTTTAGCGGATATCTATACAGATTCTCAAATAATGCATTTCACAAAGACTCCAAACTTCCGGATTTATCCCTTTCAGGATACCAATCTTTTGTGAAAATGTTACCTGTTTTTATCGTATGGATTATTTATTTAATAATTTCGTTAGTAATTTTATTTATAGGTTTAAGAGCTGAAAGTGTCTTGTTTTATACTTATCTGTCAATTATCATTTGTATTCTACCTTTTATAAATTTGATTTGGGTTCTATATTCTAACGATTTTGTACTAAATAGAAAGTATTTTTCAATATTATTTTTGCTGAAAATCATAGATAAAACTTTTTTATCTATGATAAATTTAATTGCGCAAACAATTATTATCGGAATTCTTCCTACATTAATTATTTCCGGAATAATCAAATACTCAAACTCAGTAAAATATACAAGTATTCAACTAAGTTTAAGACTCGGCGGAATTTGTTTATCTGTCTATATTTTGTATATTTTGTTGTTAGTCTTTAATTTAGGACTTGTGAAAATATCAGAAAACAAATTGAAAGAAATTTAATCATTAACAACAGTTATTCTACCGTCATCTTTAATATCTACAGGAGTCTTAGATTGCTGTAGGATATCTTCAACACATTTTGTACCATCAAAATCGTATTTTTTTGTTACTCTATCAGGTTGGTTAAGCATCTTGAAGCCGTCATTTCCTTGTGCACAATAATCGTTAATAATAGTTTTGTAATATTTATTTTCACGAGGATTATCAATGTTTATCGGAGTTTCTTTGCCTTTTTTATCAACAAAAGAAATTGATTTGACGTGCCCTTTTGTATTAACAGTGTATTTCAGACCGGAAGTGTAGAAAATTCCAGGTTTATTGGCAGTATTTATAAATGATTTAGCTGCAGTTTTTATTGCTTCAACAAGCTCTTTTTCGCTATAATTTACTTGATATAACTTGTTTTTGAACGGCAAAATATCGGCTAAAATTCTTGTGTCAACTTTCCCTTTTTCAAAATAACCTCTCATATTTGAAGATGGAAGAATTACAACATCGGCATCTAAATCTTTTTTGATACAATCAGCAATGAAGTATGCATGTGGGTTAGGTTCAATTAAATCATGCGTCAACGGACCGGGAGCAGAATTTATATAACCATAAGTTTCTTTAGTTCCAAAGATTTTGTTGAAAATATATTTTACAGGTGCATTTCTATTGAAATCTTTTGTATAACCAATATTATTTTGAACTTTTTTTATTATTCCGTCCGAAGAAAATTCGAGGTTAAGAATTCCGAAATTTTTCCCATCTCGTCCTGCTTGAGTGATTACAACAGGTTCTCCTGTTTTTGAGTAGAATAAGTTTTCACCCTCTTTAACATCTAACAGCAAATCATGAGAATGTCCGCCTAAAATTACATCAATTCCTTGAGTTTGATTTGCAACAATTTTATCTAAAGTATAACCGAGATGAGATAACAAGATTATTTTGTTAATTCCTTGTTTTTGAAGTTTATCGGCTTCCTTCTGGATATCTTGAATTGTTTCCTTAACTTTATCAACTTGAACTTCTTTCTGAAGTACTCCCTCTTTAGATCTTTTATATAAATCAATCGGAGATGTTCCGATTATCCCATATTTGTTACCATTACAAACTTCTACTGTTGCAGGTTTAACAGTATTGAACCAAGCACTATTTGGAGCAATATGAACATTTGAAGCCAAAAGATTATATTTGGTAAGAGGTAAAACCGATTTAATTTTATCTTGCATATCGTATTCGTGATTTCCGATAGCAGAATCTTTTATCCCAATATAATTTTGAAAAAGAATAGCTAATTCATTGGTTTTATAGTCCTCACCAATCATAATATCGCCAGAAGATAGTTTTAAAGTATCAGTATCCGATTTGTTTTTATTTCTTGAATCAAATGCATTAGCTGCTGTAACGGTACGCTCCATGTTCAAAGACTTGCCATGGTAGTCGTTAATGTAAAATATACTGGTTTTCGTATTTGATTGGCTTATCGGATTTATCATCTCTTGACGTCCCTTTAGTATGAAAACACATCAAGATTTTTTTTGTTAGTGTTGATTATTTAATTTACAATCCTTAAAACTTCATCATTTGAATTTTCCAATGCTTGCCCAGTTCATCATAAATTTCGTTTACTTTATCAACAACTTCAATCAAAACAACGCCATAATTTAAACATTTGTATTCGCCCATATCGTGAAGCCCAATTCTTGTTTTTATAGAACAACCATATTTTGATAAAATTGATTGCAATTTCAAAGACTCTTCAAGTCTATTTTCGAGTTCAATACCAATAATCGCTTTCATAATTAATTTGTAAAATAGATTTAAAAAAAACGTAATTCCCTACTTTACTAATACAAGACAAAAAAAAGCGATTCAATACAGAACCGCTTTTTCACTATTTTAGCTTTATAAATTTTATTCAATAAAACTTGGTTTACCATTTTCCATAGCCAAGCGGATACTTCTTTCCGGAAAACCTGCAACTTTATCTTTTACGATAATTTTTCCTATTTTTAAATTACCATTATCGTCATAATACATTTCTTGAATTAAGTTTCCTTTTTCATAAACAATTTTTCTTTTGTCTTCGCCCATTTCGGCTGTTCCTTTACCATCATATATGGTAATTTTGCCACCATCAGCGGATTCGTAATATACCGGAGCACCTATATGGTATTGAGTACCAGCAAATTCATATCCCATCTTTTTGAAATCATCACTTGTCGGTTCGGTACCAAGACCTACAGGACTTTTTTCTAATAAAGCATTTGCAGCCTTACTTGGACGAGGTTCATTCAAAAAGTCTTCAATATCACCTGAAGTAACTTGTTTTGTTGCCCCTCCGGCAATGTTAGTCATTTTAAGAGGGCTACGATTTGTTAATAATTTTAAATCTCTGCCAGAACCCAATTTAGTCGAATTTTTTGTACCTAGTAAGGCTTGTAAATCTCCGATTTTCATATAGAAACTCCTTTCAATTAATATACTCTCGTGAATGTAACACTTCACTTATATGTATATAAAAACATTTTGCTAATCAAAATTGCAGAATTATTAGAATTTATAATGGTAAAAAGCTAGAATATAGTATTAGCAACTGGTTTGAGGTTCACATAACTTTACATATAATACTTATGGGTACTATAAATCTTGTATAAAGAACTTTAAATTGTAATTATGGGTATAAAAAAGGAACTTGGCAAAAAGATTAAACGAATGAGAATTGAAAAAGGTTACACTCAAGAACAACTTTCTGAGTTGATTGACATTTCTCAAAAAGCTCTTAGCAGTATTGAAACAGGTGAAAATTTTGTTAAAGCCGAAACTTTAGATAAAATTCTTAAAACTTTTGATATTACAGCAGAAGAACTTTTTGCAACCAACCAACTAAAAGATTCTGCCGAGTTGTTTGAAATGATTAACAAAAATATTGCAAAGCTTGAAAACATGCCAGAAAAATTAGAAATTATTTATAATTTAACCCAGAGTTTAAGTCGGAAATAGACATAAAAAAAGTAATATCACTTTAGATATTACTTTTTTTTATTTGTTGTAATCTTATTAAATATTTATTATTCAATATCAAGATTATCTGTAGCTTGAAGCTGTTTTTTCTTGATGTTGTGCATTACAGCATCAACCAATAACTCATAAGACTTCATTTTCTCAATATTTGGAAATTCTTCTTTGAGTTGAGTTCTGACCATTGCTTCCAGCTCTTGTTCGTCAGAAAGTGCTTTTAGATTATCCACACCGCTTATGTTTTCTAAATAATCTGTGGTGCTTTTGTCTAATTTGTTCTTATTTGAAAAAGTGAGCCAACGTAGTTTTGGGCTAACATTTTCTTTTAACTGCTTTACTAATTTTAAATTTTTAATTCGGTCAAACATACGCTACCTCTTAGCTTTTTACCTTTTGTACTTTTTTAAAGTTACCTAAAAATAATAATTGACTTTTTTAATATTTTTCTTTACAAATTGTAACACATTTTATAAAAAAGTCTATTATATTTTGCTAAAATCGGTCAAATGGTCGTATTTACTCTTCAATAATGTAAGAAGAGCAATTCTGTTATTCTTAACATTTTCATCTTTGTCCATAACAAGAACATCATTAAAAAATTGTGTTACTGCAGGATTAAGATCCTCTAATTCTGCTAAATATTTCTTGTAGTCAACATTTGTATTGATATTCAAAACTTTTTCGTATAAAGTTTTTTCAATTGGTTCAACAAGGAATTGTTCATCAATTTTATCAGCTTTTGCATCTTTCAAAATTCTGATAACTCTGTTTGCATTTTCTACAAGTTGAGGCATATCTAAGTTAGAAACAATTTCAACTCTTTCTACAAAATCAGCCAAATCAACAAGCGGATTCTTCATAGAACATGCTTCTAAGATATTTTTATTATATTTTTCAGACAAGAAAATAATCATTCTTTGAACAAAGAACTCATTAACTTCCTCTGCACAATCTCTTTGAACAGGAAGAAGTTTAAGAGATTGTTTAATGTATTTGTCGATATCTAATTTTAAATTAGCATCTAAAATTGTTTTAATAACGCCAAGAGCTGCACGTCTTACGCCTAGTGGGTCAGAAGAACCGGTAGGCTTTTTACCGGCTGCAAATACCGCGCAAACAGTATCAATTTTATCAGCGATACCAACGATTTGTCCTTCAATTCCTTTAGCTGTATCGCTTTCTGCATTCAATGGGAAATAGTGTTCTTTGATACCTTGAACAACTTTGTTATCTTCACCGGATACTCTTGCATAATCCGCACCGATAAATCCTTGAAGTTCAGTAAACTCAAATACAAGATTTGTTGTTAAATCTGCTTTACACAACAATGCGGTTCTTTCAACATCTTTTGAGTTGACATTCAAATCACTTGCAATATCTTTTGACAACTCGATAAGTCTTTGAGTTTTGTCATACATTGTACCCATACCCTTTTGGAAAGTTACACCTTTTAAGGCTTCAACATAATCAACTAACGGTTTTTTAGTATCTTCATTAAAGAAGAATACTGCATCATCAAGTCTCGCTTTGATTACTCTTACATTACCTGCTTTAATGTTTTTGAATTCATCTCCAATGTAGTTTGTCATAGTGATGAATTTGTTAATTAATTTGCCTTCTTTGTGAAGTGCAAAATATCTTTGGTGAACAGCCATTACCGTAACTGTAACCTCTTCCGGAATATCAAGATATCTCGGGTCGAATTCACAAACAACAGGAACCGGATATTCGGTGATAAATGTAACTTCTTCAAGCAAATCATCTGTATAATAAGGAACTGCACCGAGTTTAGCAGCTTCTTCTCTTGCTTTTTCAACGATAATTTGTTTTCTTTCGTTTTGGTCAGCAATTACATAGACCTTTCTCATTGTATCTAAATAATCTTTTGGATTTTCGATTAGAACCTTTTGTTCAGAAAATCTGTGACCTCTAGAATATATTGAAGATTCCTTATCTATAATTTTTATTTTAACTTCGTCTTTATCAAGTACAGAAACAATCCATTTAATAGGACGAGAGAATTTTTCGTCATTATAACCCCACCTCATAAAGTGTGAGCCTTGAAGTTTCATAAAAATGGACGGAACATTTTCTTGTAACAATTCAGAAATTGGTTTTCCTTTGATAACGATTTTTGCATGAACATAATTGTCTTCAATGTACAAATCATCTTTAGTTAAACCGTTCTTTCTTGCAAAACCCTCTCCGGCTTTAGTAAGATTTCCCTTTTCATCAAATGCAACTTTTTGAATAGGTCCTTTGATGATTTTTTCTTCGTCAGATGTTTTGTTTTCCAGTCCGTCAATAATTACGGCTAAACGTCTTGGAGTTGCATAAACTTTAATATCTGAATATTTAACTTTGTTGTCATTTAAGAATGTTTTAAATCCACGATTCAATTGCTCAATTGCTTGTGGGATAAACTTATATGGTAATTCCTCTGTTCCAACTTCTAATAAATATGTGCTCATTTTCTGTCCTTATTTTTCCTAATATCCTTACGAAAATTATATTAAAAGCATAAAAATATGTAAATAATATATTAATTTTAATGAAATCTTCCACTATTTAAGGATTGAAAAAAGTTCAAATATACTATATAATTAATACTATAATATTAATTGTAAGGTGTAATTATAAAGGAAAATTTGATGATGAGATTTACGAATGTTAAACACGTAGCCATGTCACAAGCAAAAACAAAATCCGCATTTACATTAGCAGAAGTATTAATCACTCTTGGTGTAATTGGAATCGTTGCAGCTATGACAATGCCAACGTTACTAAAAAACATAGCAGAACGTAGTAATTCAGAAGCACAGGCAAATCTAGCTCAAAAGATTACAAAATCAATGAATTTGATGAGAGCAGATGGAGGATTAGAAAGAACTTATGCAAGTACTGACGAATTTGTAGATGAATTTTCTAAATATATAAAAATAAGTACAAGGTGTGACGCAGATCACATTGCAGATTGTTGGCCGACCAAAACAGTAACCACAACAGATGGTGAAACTTATGATGTTTCAAAAGCAAAAACAGGAAAAAACTTACAATACCCAGATAATAAGACGGATAACGTAGGAATTATTTTAGCTGATGGTGCAACTTTAATCCTAACCTACAACACAAATGCAAATATTATTGGAGATGGAGATACTGTAACACCAAGTTTTGCAGATTTGCCAATAGGTTTTGGAAGAACAAAGAAATTTGCGTACACAACAAGTGTTACAGACCCAATTGACTTTGTAATGGACGTGAACGGTTTTAAAGGTCCAAATAGCGAAGCTCGTAATGGTAAACAATATGATATAAGAAGTTTCAAAATCGCAAAGTTCTCCAAAGGTTGTTCTGGAACAAATGTTGGAAGTGCCTGTGTTCAATATGTAGCGACATTTAAGGGCATTAAAAACGACCCTGAAAGTAAGCAGAAATGGGATCCAAAATGGCCACTTCATTATACCACATATTGGGGTGGTGCAAGGAAGACTTGCGATGATATGGGAATGACCTTGCCAGATAAAAGTACATTATCTGCAATTATAAAGAAAAATTTATCAGATAATTTAGGACTTCCAACAACAGGTCGTTTCTGGTCTTCTAATGAACGACATGGAACAATGGCTTATTCAGTTGAGGCTTCTACCGGTAAAATAATTGAAGATGAAAAAGACCATAGTGCAACTCAACTTCTATGTGTTGAAAAATAAATCATTCATAAATTATAAACGGCGACATTTATAAATGTCGCCGTTTTGTTATTACTCTTTTGTAAACACCCAAAAACCTTTACTATTTGTTGAGGTTACTACTTTTTTGTTGCTTTTTTCTTTTTCTCTCGGCTTTTCTTCTTTTTTTTTTGCCTGAGCAAGAGTTTTATCCTTGATGTTATATTTGAAAGCACTTGCCATTAGAGTCGATGTATAAACCGGAGTTGTGTGAGCATAGTCAAATAATATTACTCCGTTTGCATTCATTTTTCGAGTTTCGTAAATTTGTCTGATTAAATCTTCCGGCGCACCACCCATAAATGTCACAAACAACCCTGCATATAAATCTGTTTGAGGAGATTTCACATTCATTACATCATTCATCATTGATGCTAACATTTTAGAATCATAAGTTAAGAATAATGGAGTGAAACCATTTATATAATTATTTACAGACCAAGTCCTCCAGTCTTGTTGCTTTGAAGCAAGAGCAGATGCCCTATCAGGGAAAACAACCGCACTTATATAAACATTTTTTTCTTTTCCAAGTTCCCCGACTTGTTTTACAAAGTTAGTTACGTTATTTCTTCTATATTGATTCCAATCATACCATTGAACATCTGAAGTTGTTAATTCAATCGGGTCTTTACCATATTGATTTTTGAAATCATTTCTCGCATATTCAGTAAATCCCCATGCATTCATGTCATTTCCTGCAGTTGCATTCGGATATCTTATGTAGTCAAGATTTATTCCGTCCGGTTTGTATCTGTCAATTATTTCAGATAACAAATCAAGCAAAAATTCATGAACTTCAGGATTTGCCGGATCTAAGAAATATCCGTTATGCTCAGAAGCTGACATTGTTGCTTTTGGAGAATTTGCATTTTTCTTTGTTTTATTGCCCCAATCAGGTCTTACTGCTAAAATACTTGACGGATTGTAATCCGGAGATTGGTTTCCAACATAGAAAGATTGGAACCAAATGTGAACTTTAATATCTCTTTTGTGTGCTTCTTTTATCCAAACATCAAGTGGGTCAAAACCCTCAAAAATCTCATTTTGAACTGTAAAACCATATTTATTCATTGTTTGACTTGGGAAAATTGTTTTTCCGTGAAAATATGTTTCAAGAAAAACACTATTAAAACCATTTGCTTTCAAATTATCCAAAGTTGCAATAATTTGATCTGCATTTTTTTCTGTTGGTCTAATCCAAACACCTTTTGTTTCATTTTTTATATATGGTACAGAAGTTTTGATTGCCATATTGGCTTCATCAATTGCTTCTTGTGTATATTGTTTTAGAATAATACTATTTTTATTTTCATTTTCAGCAATTTTCAAATAATTTTCTGCAATCTGAATATGACTTGCAGGAAGATTGTAATTATAATCATCAATAGAATTTTTGTAATAATCCATCATTGATTTAGCTTCTTTAATTTTGGCTCTAGCTTCGTAAGTATAACTATCTGAGGTAGTATAAACAGTAATTTTATTATTGAATACATCAACATAAACCTTAGAACCGACAGTTATATTTTGGTTAATCCAATTTTTGGCAATTCCATGCCCACTAATTACAAGTCCGTTAGATGGAATGGTAGAATCCGCACCTGATAGAGAAGTTACAGTATTCTCTTCAACGATTGCTTCTGTACCAAATTCATTTGTCCCAGTATGAATTCCATAATTCGGAGTATAGATTACAAGCTTGTTAGCTCCTCTTCCCCCCGGGAAATAACTTGCTGCATTTGAGGGATCAATAACATCTACTTTTGTTGATGCTTGTTTAAAAATCACTTCATTCTTGCCCAAATTAAGAGGTTGAAACGCATTTATTTGAGGTGTGGAAACTTCATTATCATCAGCAGGAAAAGAGAACGTCTGCTCATCTGCGTTCACCTGTCCTATCGTGAAAAATAATGATAAAAATATTATTACTATACGTTTCAAATTCATTTTTGTTTCTTCTCTCTTTTGTTATAATATCCCGTATTATAATACTTTAAAGCCTCTATTGAACGTATTTTATCAGGAAGTTTTTGATTTGTCGGTTTTATCAAGAAAGCTTTTTTGTAATATTGATTTGCTCTTAATAAATCCCCGAGTTTTTCATACATTGTTGCCATTTTGATAAGGATATCATAATTTTCTTTCAATCCGTTCTCCAGAGCAACGTTATAAAAATATATAGCCCTCGTATAATCTTTTCTTGTAAAATAATATTCGGCAAAATAATAGTTAGTTGTCGGGTTTTTCTTATCAATTTTTAAAGCTTGAAAAAAATATGCTTTAGCATAACTATTTTTATTTTCCAAGTCATATATTCTTGCCATTTGAACTATAGGATAGATATTGTCCTGCTCAATTTGAGTCCAAACGAAATAATCCCCACTGGCTTTTTGAAGATATTCACTTTGAGTTTTTTTATTTTTTTCGTTTATTGCTTTATTAAAATAAAAATCTGCCAATTTTTTTGTTGACTCTTTATTGACTTTGGAATAATCAATAAAGTGGCTGTTGTATTGAATTTCTCCAAATTCTGCGGCTTTTACCATACTACAACCATAAGTGCTTTCAAATAAAATGAAAGCACTTATTAGTAAAACTAAATATTTTTTATAAATCTGTATAACTTGGAACCGTGTCTGTATTGTGATGATAGAATGAATAATCTTCTGAGGCCGGATCTGTATATACATAGAATTTTCTCCAGAATCTTACAAATTTATTTTGTTTTTTGAAAGCAAGTTCATCTTTGGTATAATATTCTTGACCCAAAGCTCGAGCTTTACTAACATTTACCATATCTGTTGTTTGAGTAGAAAATCCATTTTGTTCCAAGTATTTTGGATTTGTTGTCATATCAACAGAGACAGCGGCACCAGCTTGAAGTTGTATTGCTGTTGCAAATATTGCCGCAAATAGTAATAATTTTTTCATAGTCACCTCTTTTTGTAACATTGTAATCTTTTTTTTTAGATGTTGCAATAATATTATAAATTGTTTACAAAAAAATGTCCTGTATTATTTGTATGAATTATTTATAACTTCTTCAAGTTTATCTAGTAATTGATCTTCAGGAACTCGAGCTACGATTTCACCTTTTTTGAATACATAGCCCTCGTTTATACCTCCGGCAATTCCAAAGTCTGCATGTCTTGCTTCCCCCGGACCATTTACTGCACAACCCATTGTGGCAATCGTAATATTTTTATCAAGATTTCTAAATCGGTTTTCTACTTTTTTAGCTAAACCAATCAAGTCAATCTGAGTTCTTCCACAAGTTGGACAAGATACAAAATTCACTCCTCGTTCCCGAAGTTTCAAACTTTTAAGAATTTCATACCCTGCAAAAACTTCTTCTATCGGATTTTCTGTAAGTGAAACTCTGATTGTATCACCTATACCCTCTGCTAAAAGTGTCCCTAACCCGACAGATGATTTAATAAGTCCGCCCTTTAAAGTTCCTGCTTCTGTCACTCCTAAATGTAAAGGGTAATCTACTCTTTGCGCCATAAGGCGATAAGCATCAATCGTTGTCAATACATCAGAAGATTTTAGAGAAACTTTGATTTTATCAAAATCTAAATCTTCTAAAATTTTGATATGTTTCATTGCACTTTCAACCATTTTTTCGTGCAATGGAATATCTTTATCTAGTAAATCTTTCTCTAAAGAACCTGCATTAACACCTATTCGGATTGGAATATTTTGTTGCTTAGCTAAATTAACAACTTTTTCAACATTCTCTCTTTTCCCAATGTTTCCAGGGTTTAGGCGAAGTGCTGAAATTCCGTTATTAATACATTGGATTGCAAGTCTATAATCAAAGTGGATATCAGCAATAAGTGGAACCGGTGAAATTTTAACCAATCCTTTTATTGCTTCTGCGGCATCTTTATTCAAAACCGCAAGTCTAACAAGCTCACACCCTGCATCTGCCAATTCTTTAATCTGACGGGAAGTTTGTTCAATGTTTCTTGTGTCAGTATTACACATTGACTGTACGGAAATCGGATTATTATTACCGATTTTTACATTTCCTATTGAAATTTCTTTTGATTTTCTTCTTTTTATCATAAAATAATTGTAGCACAACAAAATTGAGAGGGTTTAATTTATGAGAATCGCTGTATTATCTGATTTGCACGCAAACGCACAGGCTCTTGAAGCTGTTATGAATGACGTGGTTAATCAAAATTGTGAGCATGTATTTTGTTTGGGTGATATTGCCCTAGCAGGTCCTCAACCAAAAGAGGTTACTGATTACGTAATGGCTCAAAATACTTGGACAATTATTCAAGGTAATACAGATAAAATGATTGCTCAATATGGTCCAGATGTTATGGAATTTTTGGAAGCGCAATATCCGGTTATGGCAAATGCCATTGCTGATGATGTTTTAGCTTTAGATGATTCTCATAGAGCATTTTTAGAAAATCTTCCACCTCAATTGAGTTTAGATGTTGAGGGTTGTAGTGTTTTGCTAGTTCACGGATCTCCCAGAGCAAACAACGAGGATATTCTTCCGGGAATGCCTTTAGATGTTATTGAAGAAATTATTGAGGGAACAACTGAAAAACTTATCTTATGTGGTCATACCCACGTTCCTTGCGGATATCAAACCAACACAAATCAAACAGTCGTAAATGTTGGTAGTGTTGGTCGTCCGATGACACCTCAACCGAAAGCTTGTTATGCAATTATTGATTTTTCTCAAGGTTCTTTTGAAATCCGTCACAGATTTGTTGATTATGATAATGTGTTAGCAGCTCAATTAGTCTCTCAAAGAAGTTTTGTCGGAGCTGACAGATTAGCTGATTTATTATTAAATCCTGTAGAAAGACATATTTAGCTCTTTTATGCTAAACTGTTGATATGGAAGATTTGACTTCAAACTTAGATGATTTAAGAAAAAGTTATCGAGAAATTTTTCTCAAAACAGCTATAGAATTAAAAAAAAGAATTGATGCTCTAAAACCAGATGGTTTAGATGGGGAAATTCTTGATAAATATGAACCTAATTCTGCTGGACAGATTTGGCAAAATTCTGTATGCGAAATGTTTGAAAATGATATTTCAAAAGAAGTTTTGCGAAAAATTTCAGAGATTAAACAAAACCGCAAATCTTGTCACTGTATCGGTTGCGGAACTTGTTGCAAATTAGCTTGCAGTGAATTTTCGCCAGATGAATTAAAACAAAAGGCTCAAAATGGCGATAATTTTGCATCTCAATTCATTCAAACATTCATTCCGTATGAAAATTCTGATGAACCAAGAAGAATTTTTCCTGAATATCTAAAAATGTTGGAAGATAATAATGAATCCGGCTATTATTTTTACCATTGTCCAAAGGTAACACGAGATAACAAATGCCCCGATTATGAAAACAGACCGCAAATTTGTAGAGATTTTCCGGATAATCCATTGGCATTTTTACCACTTGGCTGTGGATTTGCAGATTGGAAAATAAAATCAGAACCTGTTTCATTAATGCTAAATGCAATGGTTGAAATTATGGGATTTTACAAAGATAAAATTAAGGAATTAAACAAATAATGAAAAACTTATCAGGGTTAACACTAAAAGAAATTGAACAAATAACAGACGAACTTGGTGCGACAAAATTTAGAGCAAGACAAATTCACAATTGGATTTACCTGAAATCTGTTAAAGAGATTGATGAAATGACCGACCTGTCTAAAAAATTTCGTGATGAATTGAAAACAGTTGCACAAGTAACAAATATCAAAATCAAAGTTAAGCAGGTAAGTACAGATGGAACGATTAAGTATTTGTTAGAATTTCCAGACGGAGAATGCGTAGAAACAGTTCTTATGCGATTTGATAACCGAGCAAATTTAACAGCCTGTGTAAGTTCACAAGTTGGTTGTGCAGTAAATTGTTCATTCTGCGCAACAGGGAAACGAGGATTCATCAGAAATTTAACATACAAAGAAATTATTGAACAAGTTTTGACAATCCAACGTGACACAGGACTAAAAGTTACAAATGTTGTATTTATGGGACAAGGAGAACCTTTATTAAATTTGGATAACGTTTTAAAAGCAATGGAAATGTTCAATGAAAGTTTTCAAATTGGCGCAAGACGTTTAACTGTTTCAACATCAGGTATAATTCCTCAAATCAAAAAACTTGCAGACCTTGATATGCAATCGACTTTGGCTTTATCTTTGCACGCATCAAACCACGAAGTAAGAAAACAATTGATGCAAATTGAAAACAAATATCCGATGGACGAACTTCACAAAGCACTGAAATATTATGTTGAAAAAACTGGTCGAAGAATTACGATTGAATATTTGTTGATTAAAGATTTGAACGATACTATAACTTCAGCAAAACAATTAGCAGCATATTTAAAAGATATCAAGTGTAATATAAATCTAATTCCATACAATCCGACTGCAAAAAATGATTATAAACGACCATCAAATAATTCAATTATGAAGTTCAAATATTTAATGGAACATTCCGGTAAAAAAGTAACCGTAAGGCTTGAACGAGGCGGAGATATTGATGCAGCTTGCGGTCAATTGAGTGGCAAAGTCAATGCAGACAAAGTTTAATGGTTCTTTTTTACAAGTTCTATATTGTAACCAAGAATATCAGCAATAACTCTAAATTCTTCGTATTTTAGAGTTTTACGAGAGTGTTTATCAGAGATAACTTTCAAATTGTAAGTATAACCTGTTTTTGTTGCATTTTTTATACATTCTTAATAAGATAAATTTATGAATAGCTTTTTACATATACAAATGGATTATTTGCTTTTGTTGCAGAATTTTAGAGAGTGGTCCGGAGGAATATTTGATTCGTTTTTCACTCATATTACAATGGGAGGAGAATATGAATTCGGTATATTATTCACCGCTCTTATCTACTGGATAATTAACAAAAACTATGGAATATTTATGATTTGGAACTTGTTTTTAGGTCTTTTAACAAATCAATTTTTGAAAGTCACAGCATGCATTTATAGACCATGGATTTTAGATAGCAGAATTCACCCAGTGAAAATTGCAATGCAAAAAGCCGGTGGTTATTCATTCCCTAGTGGACATACAGCAATTGCGACAGGCACAATGGGAGCATTGGCTAAAAAAGTTTGGAAAGACAAGAAATGGCTTGCTATTTTTCTAATTGTAATGACTTTACTTGTAGCTTTTTCAAGAAATTATCTTGGAGTTCATACCCCGCAAGATGTCATTGTTTCACTATTTATCGGAGCAGGTTTTATATTTTTAACAGGAAAAATCATAAACTGGACCCAACAAGGCAAAAAACGAGATTTAATCGTTTGGGGAGTTGTTATGCTATTATGCGCAATTCTGATTATCTATACAGAATTGAAGAATTACCCAATTGATTATGTAAATAACACAATCCTTGTTGATCCAATGAAAATGAAATACGAATCATTTCCGAAAGGTGGCTTTATCGCAGGTGCATTCACCGGACTTTTGATAGAAAAAAGATTTATCAATTTTGAAATTCCAAAAACAATTTTGGCAAAAATAATTTTCTACTTGATTGGTGGAAGCATATTGCTTTATCTTATACACATGTCTGGAGCAGTTGTAGTCAAAAACCTAAATAATTACTCTTCTTGGGGAAGATTTACAAGTTGCTTTATTGTGAGCTTATTCTTGACGGCAATTTATCCGGCAATAATAAAATGGTTCTATCTGATAAAAAAATAGGTTTTACAATGACAATTAAAATCATAATTCTTATTCTAATATTATTTATTTTTACAATTGATAGCTTATTTATTGAACCAAATATGCTGAGAGTAAAAAAATACACTCTGCATGATGAGCATTTAAAAGGAATAAAAATCGTATTTGTTAGTGATTTTCATATCACTCCAACCGGTCAGAAACGATTTGATAAGTTAATCAACACAATAAATAATGAAAATCCGGACATTGTACTATCAACCGGAGATTTTGTCGGCGGATATAAAGAAAATGAGACTATGCCAATAGAAGACATTGTCAAAAACCTTACGAAAATCAAATCAAAGCACGGAATTATTACCGTTTTGGGAAATCATGACTGGGATACAGATGGAATTAAAATAACAAAGAATTTAGAGGCAAACAACATCACCGTATTAGCAAACTCTAATAAAAAAATTTATATCAACGGAAAAGAAATATATATTGCAGGAGTAGAAGATTTAAAAACTCAAAACCCTGATATTGATAAAGCTTTAATAGGGGCAAAACGGCCAACTATTCTCCTAACCCACTCGCCAGATATTTTTCCAAATGTTCCGCAGGAGGTAAATTTAACACTTGCAGGACATTTGCATGGTGGACAGATTCGTTTACCATTTTGGGGAGCAATAATAGTTCCATCAAAATATGGAAACAGATACACAACTGGAAAAATTTTAGAAGATAATAAAACAATGATAGAAACGAATGGAATTGGAATGAGTATTCTACCAATTCGTTTCAATTGTCCGCCTGAAATTGTTGTAATTAATTTTGAATAAATTACTTTCTGTATGCCGTACAGCTTACCTGTTTTTCCAAAACAACTTGAGGAAGAAATCTTTGGTTTCTATAACCTGACGGATAAAATTGAAAAAGGGAATGTCGGTATAATTTAGGTGTTGTTTGAATTTAAGCCACTTCCTCAAGTTTAAGAAAAATTATCCTTTATATCCTTTTCTTATCCTTGAAATTATCCTTTTTCCCTTTCATTCTCTGTATTTTGCCCCAAAGCTCGCACGCTGTTTAGGTTTAAAAAAGGATAAGAACCATTACATTTCTTGTAATTTTAAATAAAAATTCCCAATAGGCGGAAGTCCGTTTAAAATACAGATTTTGACGTTTAAAAACTTTTAAGGGAAGTAATTTTTTGTTCTCAAAAAATGTAATCCTAAAATAAAATGTAATAGTTTGTAGGTTATTCCTGCATTATTTAAACTACCTGTTTTCTGATTGTAAGCAAATTTCGGCAATAATGCTTTGAAAAATGGATATTCAGGATTATCATCTTTAAAAGCTCTGCTTCTGTTTTAATGTAGGCTAGATTTATTAATTTGACAATATAAATTATTGCTTTTGAATTTATAAAATTTGATTTTTTAAGATTTATATGATATTATACGTCTCATATTAAGGAGTACATATAATGCGAGTTGGTGTTCAGCCTAAGTCTTATTCTTCCAGTAATTCAAATCAGAGTTTTTCGTTTAATGGGTACTCTGAAGCTTATGCAAAAAGTATTAAAGAAATAAGAAATGTAAAAAATAAAGTTGATATAGAAAAAATTTATAATAATTTATTAAAAAATGTAATTGAAGAACCTGGAACTAAAACTTTTAATGATTTTGATATGATTTCATCAGGAAAACCTTTAGAAGAAAAGTTACAAGAAGTATATGATAAGGGTGGTACAATTTATGATAGCTACAACATTCCATTTGTTAAGAAAGGAGAAAGGGATATTGTAACTCAACTTGTAGATATGGTGACATTTAAATCCCCAAGTAATGATACAAGAGATATTCGTTTTGGAAAAGATTACAAAGGTGATATGTTTGTTTCCAGTTGCAACGGTAAGGGCAAGCATTATACAATGACAGTTTCCAAAAAATCCGGTAATTTAAAAAAAGTAGTGGACAAGAATTACACATTTTATAATGAGGATGGTTCTGTAAATCGTCTCAAAACATTATATAAAATGGCTGGTTATAGATTAAGGGTATTCTTTTTTAGAGATTTTACTCCTCCGGATTAGTATTTTGTAGTTTCGTAGGTCAGCTTTACTAAGCTGACAATAAAATTCTTATTTTATTTGACACATTTTCTCAAACTGCAAGTTTATTGAAAGTTTCCTCCCCTTTTTTCCGAACATACTAAAAAAGAGCCCTTACGGACTCTTTTAAATGGAGGAGAAGGTGGGATTCGAACCCACGGAACGCTCGCACGTTCGACGGTTTTCAAGACCGCTCCGATCAACCGCTCTGGCACTTCTCCAAACGATTGTTTGTATACTTATTGTAGCAATTAAATATCTAATGTCAAGGACTTATTTATAAATTAGTCGTATGATTTTATAATGTTTGCAAAATGCTATTATAATTATATGGGAAACAATACATACTTTCGAAAAACTTCTACTGTAAAACTCGTTTGTTTATCAATAATCACTTGCGGAATTTATTGGTATGTTTGGCTGTGGAAGTTAATTACTGACATCAACAAGCTTTTTCCTCAAAAAGGGAAATGCATACACCGATATAACTGGTTTTGCGCATTGATTGGACTTCAAATAATTTCATTAACAATGAGTTTTAAGGGGATACAAACAGAATTTATAATAAATATTGCAGGCGTTGTGTGGTTTTTCATAAACTTGCTATTAACATTACAAATCCTTAAAAACATTGAGCGATATGTTAAAGAAGAATTTGACCTGGAAATAAAACACAACCCCGTTGGTTGGATTGTTTTTGGAAGTTTTTATATAAATTACAAAATTAATCGTCTAAATTTGACCATTCAAAAAGGTATAGAAAAGAGAATTACAGAAATTAAAACTTCATCTTTATGATAAAATAAAGGTATGGAAGTTTTGAAATTGGTATATGAAAAATGGTGCAAAATTCCGGACAAAATCAGATTTTTGTTCATCGGAGGAGTAAATGCCGCAATATCGTACATAATATTTGCAATTGCGGTTTATCTGCTAGGACAAGGGCATTATCAATTATGCGTTATTTTGCAGTGGACAATTTCATCAGTATTTTCATATTTCAACCAAAAGTTTTTCGTTTTTTGTACAAAGGGAAATTATTTACACGAATATTTGAAATGTTGTTCTACCTGGGCGGTAAGTTATTTTATAAACGTAATTATATTGGAACTATTGGTTAAATTTGCGATTAAAAATGTTTATATTTCACAGTTTATTTCAATTTTCTTGGTTTCAGTAGTTACGTACGTGTTGTTCAAATACTTCGCATTTAAGAGGGGCAAATAAGAGTATTTTTCAAAAAAAGTGACCAATAACAAAAAACGGGCGAGAATTTATTCTCGCCCGTTTAATCTCTTTATAATGCAGGACTTATCACCGTTTAAGCCATACATTCAAAGGTATCAACTAACTATTTAGAAGTTGTTAATACGTATTTAGCTGCGTTAGATGCTGGTTCAACAGTTGCATCGTGGAATACGATTGGGAATACATCTGTCATGTGGTTAGCATCGTTTTTAACAGCACATGGTGTTTCAACTGTATTTT
>OGFF01001216.1_pt1 | contig 28932 bp, 32 predicted proteins | sample 1570751 | NCBI WGS metagenome assembly OGFF01 (sample SAMEA2581951, study PRJEB24529) | metagenome | biome: Human gut stool | place: China | collected 2011 | reverse complement strand
ATAAACGCTGAAAGCATCTAAGTGTGAAGCCCACCCTAAGATAAGATATCCCATATCGAAAGATAGTAAGATTCCAATAAGACTAATTGGTAGATAGGTTGGAGGTGTAAGTATAGTGATATATTGAGCTGACCAATACTAATAAATCGAGGGCTTAACTATAATTTTTATTAAAAAGAATCCTAATAAAGTTTTCATCTATGTATTTTTGAGTGTGCTTTACACATTTATATAATTTTCTGGTGACAATGACATGGAGGAAATACCTGTTCCCATACCGAACACAGAAGTCAAGCTCCAATGTGCTGAAAATACTTGTGGGTTACCCTGCTGGGAAGATAAGTTGTTGCCAGTTTTTTTTATTTATAAATTAATATATTTATAAAAAAGAAGCTATAAATTAAAACTATAAAAATAATTTTAATTTATAACTTCTTTTTGTTGTTTTATCTTTCATCAGATGTATCAAATCTTGAAAAATATGATTCTAAACTATTTCCTACTTGCAAAGGTTGCATATTTATTTGTGGGAAATATGTTTCTTTAGGCATAGAATAAGTTGAAATACCAGTAGATATATTTTGTAATTTAGAAATTATATCTTCACTTATACCACATGAACGTAAATATGGAATATAAGCGAAACTACTATATAAATTTATAGAAATATTATTCCAATTACATTTTCTTTTTGGATGTTTTGATAATTCGTATATTTTTCCATTCATATTTCTTATATATATAGGTTCATCTGTACTATATGCTTTTTGGCAAATCAAATGTGAATTTATAATTGGTTTGCCATTATCAAATGAAGATATAAAGTATTTCAATTGTTGTTGAAGTACCTTTGAAGTTGGTTCATCAAAAAAGATTGTATTTTCATCAGTGAAATTTGGATTTTTTAAATTCTTACCTAAATTACTATTTGATACGATTAAAGATTTTACTTTTTGCAAAAATCTTAAATCTTGTGTACTTAAATCTTGTTTTGAACGGTTTTTTAGATCAAGGTGAGAATAAATCATATTTAAAAATGCTTCCATATTTGGGATTGTCATTGTTGCTAAATCTCTTACATTTGAATCAGGATGGGTTTCAGCAATATTTATAATTTCTGAATATAATTTTATATCATCCCATTCTAATAATTTATCTAAATCAATTTTATCAATACCTTTATCTTTAAAATCACTTATAAGAGTTTTTAAATCTGAGTCAAAATATTTTGATTTTGATTTAAAAGCATTAAAAAAAGCATTTATAGTTTTTTCATGTGCGAAAACTAGCGGATCAGAATAAATTAAACGATAACCTTCTAATCTCTTTTCTAGTAGTTTTTCAATTACAAATAATTGTTTTTCATCATAAACATCAATTTTGTGTTTTGAATAACATGAAGTTTTTACACTACCATCATTATTTTCAAGAGGTTTACCATTTGAGTCTAATTCCACAGAAATAGATTCATAATGTGAATAAGGTAAATGGATTGGTAAGCCAAAATATAAATAATCTCTTGAAACATAGTCACATCTATCAACATCAAAACTACTTTCATCATGTTCTTTAAAATTCATAATATGTTTATTATATAAATCATTTAATGTATCTGGAAGTTTAGGACTTATTTTTAATAATACATTTTGAATTTCTGAATCTTCTAACATTATACGTTTTCCTAAATCTTCATGTGCTCCTCTATAAGACAAAATTTCTGTTTCCATTAAATGTGATAAAGGTAAATGACCAATATCATGTCCTGCCATTTTTATTAAATCAGCTAATAAATAAAGTTTTAAATGATTTTCATCAATATATTTTCTCCAATTTGAATCTTGAAAATGATATAAAAATTCTTCTAATTTTCTATTATATACTCCTTTGGAATGTTCTAATCTGCTATGATAAATATTTTGATATATATCATTAGCAAGTGCTAATTGTGAAACTCTTCCTAAACGTTGCATGGCTTTAGTATTAAAAAAATTTGCTATTTGTTTTGGGTAGTAAATATATGGATCTGTATAATATGGTGCTAAAGAAATATCAACTTCTTTTTCTAAAATTACAGATTTATCAACTACATTGTTATCATCAAAAAGCCATCTATAAAAATCTTGTATTAAGTTTTCTTTTGTATCAATATCTTCTAAATTGATCATTTTTTTGTCCTCTATAAAAGTTTTGTTGATATTAATAAATCTCAACACTGAAAAATTTTACTCTCAAAAGTCATAAATGTCAATCAAATATTGTAAAATAATTTAAATGGTGATAAAATAAAATTGCCAAATTTTTAAGAAAAAAGGAGATAAAATATGTCAAAAGTAACATGGAAATCAGGGACATTTATATACCCATTACCAGCAGTAATGGTATCATGTGGTACAATGGAGGAATCTAATATTATAACTGTTGCATGGACTGGAATAATTAATACTGATCCAGCAATGTGTTATATTTCAGTTAGACCAACAAGATATTCATATGAAATGATAAAGAAAACAGGTGAATTTGTTATTAATTTAACAACAAGGGACTTAGCATATGCAACAGATTGGTGTGGTGTAAAAACAGGTGCAAAAGTAGATAAATTTAAAGAAATGAAATTAACAAAAGAAAAGGCAAATTTTGTTAATTGTCCAATGATAAAAGAAAGTCCAGTATCAGTTGAATGCAGAGTAAAAGAAATAAGAGAATTAGGTAGTCATCATATGTTTGTAGCTGAGATATTGGGGATAAATGCAGATGAAAAATATATAAATGAAAATGGAGCATTTGATATATCAAAATGTGATTTAATAGCATACTCAAATGGAAATTATTATTCTTTAGGAAAGAAAATTGGTAGATTTGGTTTTTCAGTGCAAAAAAAGAAAAAAACAGCAAAAAAATCAGGAAAAACAATTGACAAAAAGAGGAAAAAGTGATAAAATAGCCAAGCATATGTAATTTACATATGTTCACATCGTTTAAAAAAGTAAAGGTTAAAAAAGTCGGAGGTGTATTTAAATGGCAGCTAAAGGACCAAGAGAAAATATCATATTAGAATGTACAGAATGTAAAAACAGAAATTATATGACATCTAAAAATAAAAGAAACAATACTGATAGATTAGAATTAGTAAAATATTGTAAATTCTGCAAAAAACGTACAACACATAAAGAAACAAAATAGTATAAAGCTATTTTAAGGAGGAAATAAAATGGCTAAAAATGAAAATAAAAATGACAACAAAGTCAAAAAAAATTTTTTCAAAGATTTTAAGGCAGAATTAAAAAAAGTAATTTGGCCAACACCAAAACAATTGGTAAATAATACAGTTGCAGTAGTAACTATAGTTATAATTACAGCAATTATAGTATTTGCTCTAGATGCAGTATTTGATTTAGGAAATAAGTATGGAATTAGTAGGTTACAAAGTATTGTTAATGAAAAATATAATAATACTGATAGCACAAAAAATGATACTGATTCTTCAAACACTGAGAGTACTGATGAAATTATGACTCCAGAGGATACTTCATCAACAGAGGAAAATACTACTGAAAATGAAAATTCTGATGAAACACCATCAACAGAAAATACAGATGGTGAATCTAGTAATGAAGAATAAGGAGGTCAATTATGTCTCAAAAAGATTATGATATGAAACCAAGATGGTATGTTGTTCACACATATTCAGGTTACGAAAATAAAGTAAAAACTGACCTTGAAAAAACTGTAAAAAATAGAGAACTAGAAGATTACTTCTTTGATATAGTTGTTCCAATGGAAGAACAAATTGAAATAAAAGATGGTAAGAAAAAAGCAAATCTAAGAAAAGTATTCCCTGCATATGTATTAGTAAAAATGATTGTTACTGAGGAAACTTGGTATATAGTAAGAAATACAAGAGGGGTAACAGGATTTGTTGGTTCTGGAACAGATCCAATTCCATTAACTGATGAAGAGATTAGAGCAATGGGATTTGATGAATCTACTATAAATGTTGACTATGAAGTAAATGATTCAGTAAAAATACTTCAAGGAGCATTTAAAGATTATATAGGAAATGTTCAATCAATAGATAAAGAAAAACACAGAGCAAAAGTTTTAATATCTATGTTTGGTAGAGAAACTCCAGTAGATGTTGATTTTGCACATATAGAAAGAGTAGATTAAAGGAGGCGAAAATTAGAAATGGCAGAGAAAGAAATTTCAAATATAATAAAATTACAAATAGAAGCAGCAAAGGCAACTCCAGCTCCACCAGTTGGACCAGCATTAGGAGGTAGTGGTGTAAACATCATGCAATTCGTAAAAGAATTCAATGATAGAACAGCAAACCAAGCAGGATTTATAATACCAGTAGTTATTACAGTATATAAAGATAAATCATTCTCATTTATAACAAAAGTTCCACCAGTTGCTGTATTGATTAAAAAAGCTATAAAAATTGAAAAAGGTTCTGGAAAACCAAACAAAGAAAAGGTTGCAAAAATAACAAAGGAACAAGTAAAAGCTATAGCTGAACAAAAAATGCCAGACTTAAATGCTGCATCATTAGAAGCAGCTATGAGTATGGTGGCTGGAACAGCAAGAGCTATGGGAGTAGTTGTTGTAGACTAGTTTAAAATATAAAAATATTGGGAGAGTACATAAAGTATTCGTTAAAACCAAAGGAGGATTAAAATGAAAATGTCAAAAAGATACGCAGAAAGCGTTAAGTTAGTAGAAGCTAACAAAGAATATGATATCAAAGAAGCATTAGATGTTATAGAAAAAATGCCAAAAACAAAATTTGATCAAACAGTTGAATTACATGTTAAATTAGGTGTAGATTCAAAACATGCTGATCAACAAGTAAGAGGTACAGTAGTACTTCCAAATGGTACAGGTAAAACACAAAAAGTTTTAGTATTTGCTAAAGGACCTAAAGCTGAAGAAGCTGAAAAAGCAGGAGCAGATTTCGTAGGTGCTGAAGAATTAATTCCAAAGATTCAAAATGAAAACTGGTTCGATTATGATGTAGTAGTTGCAACACCAGACATGATGGGTGTAGTAGGAAGATTAGGAAAGGTATTAGGACCAAAAGGATTAATGCCAAATCCAAAATCAGGAACAGTTACAATGGATGTAACAAAAGCAATTAAAGAAATCAAATCAGGTAAAGTTGAATATAGATTAGATAAAACAAATATAATTCACTTAGGATTTGGTAAAGTTTCATTTGGAGCTGAAAAATTAGCAGAAAACTATGATGCTATAATGGGAGCTATTATTAAAGCAAAACCAGCAGCTGCAAAAGGACAATATATCAGAAGTGTATCTGTATCAACAACAATGGGACCTGGACTTTACATTAACCAAAAATAATATATATAATGCCATAGACAGTAGGCAATAAAATAAGTCCTACCGAGGTATAAGATTCGTGAAACGCAATCTCTATGCCTCGTGGTATAGAGATTGTTTTATAATTTATTTAAAAATTATATTTAATAGATTCTAGGAGGTGAAATTTAATGGCAAGTGAAAAAATCATAAACCAAAAGAAAGAAGAAGTAGCAAATTTAGCTGCTAAAATGAAAGAAGCTAAAATAATACTTTTAACAGATTACAGAGGAATTAATGTAGCTGATGTAACAGAATTAAGATCAGAATTAAGAAAATCAGATTCTGAATACAAAGTTATAAAAAATAATATCATAAGAAGAGCTTTAGCTGAAAATGGAATTGAAGGTCTTGATGATTTATTAGAAGGACCAACAGCAGTTGTTATGAATAATGAAGATTATTTAGAAGCTGCAAAAGCAATTTACAATTACAGCAAAGACAATGATTTCTATAAAATCAAAGGTGGAGTAATTGAAGGTAAAGTTATGACAGCTGAAGAAATAATAACTTTAGCAAAATTACCATCAAGAGAAACATTATTATCAATGCTTGCTGGTGCATTACTTGGAAATATATCAAAACTTGCAGTTGCACTTGGTGAAGTACAAAAACAAAAAGAAAACGCTTAGTTTTTATAAGTAAATTAAATAAGTTTTGCAAAACTTAAATTGCTAAAAAATAAGATGCGATGTAATCGCAAAAAATTATTAGGAGGATTTTAAAATGAGTAAAGAAGAAATAATAGAAGCAGTTAAAGCTATGACTGTTGTTGAATTATCAGAATTAGTAAAAGCTATAGAAGAAGAATTTGGAGTATCTGCAGTTGCAGCAGCAGCACCAGCAGCAGCTGGAGCAGCAGCTGCTGAAGAAAAAACATCATTCAATGTTGTATTAAAAGAAGCTGGAGATCAAAAAATTAAAGTTATCACAGCTGTTAAAAATGCATTAGGTTTAGGATTAAAAGATGCTAAAGATTTAGTAGATGGAGCACCTAAAACATTAAAAGAAAACGTTTCTAAAGCAGAAGCTGAAGAATTAAAAGCTAAATTAGAAGAAGTTGGAGCAGTTATTGAATTACAATAATTACTATAAAGAGTCTAAGAATATTCTTAGGCTCTTTTCTTATATTGAAAAATCTTAAGAAATACTTTCTTTTTTTATAAAAGTATGATAGAATGATTAACGAAAATAAAATGGCATAAAATACATTATATATGGATAATTTTTATTAGAAAGGAAGAAAAGAAATGTCAGAAGCAAAATATAAAAGAGTTCTACTAAAATTAAGTGGAGAAGCATTAGCTGGAGATCAAAAAGTAGGAGTAAATCCAGAGGTTGTAGGAAAAATTTGTGATAAAATAAAAGAAGTAGTTGATATGGGAGTTCAAATTGCTATAGTAGTAGGTGGAGGAAATTTCTGGAGAGGAAGAAATGGGCTAGATATGGAAAGAACAACAGCAGATTATATGGGAATGCTTGCTACATCAATGAATGCATTAGCATTACAAGATGCACTTGAAGCAAGAGGTGTACATTCTAGAGTTCAAACTGCAATTGAAATGAGAGAAATTGCAGAACCATTTATACAAAGAAAAGCCGAAAAACATTTAAGTAGAGGAAGAGTAGTAATATTTGCCTGTGGATCTGGTCATCCATATTTTACAACAGATACAGCAGCAGTATTAAGAGCAACAGAAATAAAAGCAGATATTATACTTTTAGGAAAAGCAATTGATGCAGTTTATTCTGCAGATCCAAAGATTCAACCAGATGCAATAAAGTTTGAGGAAATATCATATTTAGATGTTTTAAATAAAGACTTAAAAGTTATGGATTCAACAGCAACTGCAATGTGTAGAGATAATAATATTCCATTATTAGTATTTGGAATTGCAGATCCTGAAAACATTGTTAGAGCAGTAAAAGGAGAAAAAATTGGTACAATAGTATCATAAAATATATTTTTATAAAAAGAAAGGAAGATTTTATATGGATTATACAAATTTAAAAGAAAGAATGGAAAAATCAATAGGAGCATTTAAGGAGAAATTATCAGAAATTAGAGCTGGAAGAGCTAATCCTGCTATATTAAATAAAGTAAAAATAGATTATTATGGAACACCAACACCAATTAACCAAGTTGCAGGAGTTTCAGTTCCAGAAGCTAGATTAATAGTTATTCAACCATGGGATGTAAGTGTATTAAAAGATATAGAAAAAGCTATATTAGCATCAGATATTGGTTTAAATCCAAATAATGATGGAAAAGTAATTAGATTAGCATTTCCAGAATTAACAGAGGAAAGAAGAAAAGAATTAGCTAAAGAAATAAGAAAAATAGCAGAAGAAGCAAAAGTTTCAATAAGAGCTATAAGAAGAGATGGAATAGATGAAGCAAAAGCAAAACAAAAAAATAGTGAAATAACAGAAGATGAACTAAAATCAGCAGAAACAGAAATTCAAAAAATAACAGATAAATATATAGACGAAATTGATAAAATTTTAGCTGATAAAGAAAAAGAAATTATGAGTGTGTAAAATAAACCAATTTAAAAAGGAAAAATAAAAAATGGAATTTAATAAAGAAAATATGCCAAAATCTATAGCAATAATAATGGATGGAAATAGAAGATGGGCAAAAGCCCAAGGAAAACCTGTTAGTTTTGGACATAAGGAAGGAGCAAAAACTCTTGAAAAAATAGTAAGATATGCAAATAAAATTGGTTTACAATATATAACTGTATATGCATTTTCAACAGAAAATTGGAAAAGAGCTGAAGATGAAGTAAAAACATTAATGTTACTACTTCAAACTTATTTAGATGATTATTCTAAAAGAGCAGATTCAGAAAACATCAAAGTAAAAATTTTAGGCGATATAACAGCTCTTTCTAAAGGAATGCAAAAAAGTATAAGAGAATGTATGGAGAGAACAAAAAACAACACAGGAGTAACATTTAATATTGCTTTAAATTATGGTGGAAGAGATGAAATTGTAAAAGCTACAAGAAAAATAGCAGAACAGGTAAAACAAGGGAAAATAAGTGTGGATGAAATAAATGAAAAAATGGTATCTGATAATCTTTATACAGCAGGTGAACCAGATCCAGATTTGGTTATAAGAACAAGTGGTGAAATTAGATTGAGTGGTTTTTTACCATGGCAATCTGTATATTCAGAATTATTATTTGTTGACAAAAGCTGGCCAGATTTTACTGAAAATGACTTAGATGAATCGATTATTGAATATCAAAAAAGAACAAGGAAATTTGGGGCGAATTAGTATGGAAAAAATTAAGAAAAAAATAGATATAAAGAGAATTACCTCAGCATTACTTGGTTTTCCATTGGTTGTATTAGTTCTAACACTTGGAAATAAATATATAGTAGATGTATTTTTAGCTATTATTGCAGCAATTGCAATGCAAGAATATTTAAATGCAATATCGAAAGATTCAAAACCTATAAGATGGATTGGATATATTTCATGTATTTTAATTACTTTAATACATATTGGACCGGAAAAGTTAGATTCATTAGTAATTGAAAAGTTTAATATGTTAATAATACCAATTTTATTATTAATCTTATTTACTACAATAATAGTCACAGACATGAAAATCAATTTTAAAGATATTTCATATACTTTATTTGGAATTATATATGTAATAACTTGTATTTCATTTATAGCACAAATTAGAGGAATGGAAAATGGAAGATATTTAGTTTGGTTTGCCATAATAGCGGCATGGGGAACAGACACATTTGCATATATAATAGGAAAAAGATTTGGAAAACACAAGTTTAGTGAAGTAAGTCCTAAAAAATCAATTGAGGGATGTATTGCAGGAATTATAGGAGCAGTAATAATTGCTCTAATTTATACATATGCTATAAATATGGTAAATGAATTTAATTATTCATATCTTTATGTAACAATATTTACTATAATATTAAGTATAATAGGACAGATTGGAGATTTTGCAGCATCTAGTATAAAAAGATATGTTGATGTAAAAGATTATAGTAATTTGATACCAGGACATGGTGGAATGTTAGATAGAATAGATAGTTTAATGTTTTTAGCACCCTTTGCATATGTATTTTTAACAATGATTTAATTGGAGGTAAAATTGATTAATTTTATAGTTAATGCATTAAAAATTATATTTTTATTAGGATTTTTAATATTTATTCATGAAGGTGGACATTTTTGTGTTGCAAAATTATGCAAGATAAAAGTAAAAGAATTTGCTATAGGATTTGGAAAAATAATATGGCAAAAGCAAGGAAAAGAAACTAAATATACATTGAGGTTAATACCATTAGGTGGTTTTTGCAGTATGGAAGGTGAAGATGAAGAATCAGATGATGATAGAGCATTTTCAAAAGCAAGTGTATGGAAAAGAATGGCAATAGTATTTGCAGGACCAGTAGTAAATATAGTTTTTGGTTTATTAGTATATTATATATTGGTTGCAAGTATTGGAATACAATTTGCAAATCCTATAGATGATACTATAAGTAATAGGATAATATATAGTGGAAAGGCAACTTGGGAATTTATAGTTTCAATTTTTGATAGTGTAAAAACATTATTTACAGGAGAAACTTCTGTTGACCAGATGGTAGGAATTGTTGGAATTTCTGAAATAGTTGTAAAAACTTCAGGAATTGCAAATTATATAAATTTAATGGCATTGATTTCAATATCATTAGGTATAACAAATTTATTACCAATTCCAGCATTAGATGGTGGAAAAATCTTAATATTAATTATAGAAGTAATTAGAAGAAAGCAAATGAAAGTTGAAACAGAGGCTAAAATTCAGATGATAGGCTTTTCAATTTTACTTGCATTATCATTAATTGTAACATATAATGATATTATAAGAATTCTATAAAAAGAGAGTGTGTCGCAAATGAAAAATAAATATGATAAACTAATAAGAAAACAAAATGGAATATCATTAATAGCTTTAACAACAACTATATTAGTATTAGCAATAGTAACTTCAATAGTAGTATATAATGCAAAAAATAATGTAACTGTTAAAAAATATAAAAAATTAGAAAATGATATAGAAATTTTAACAAATAAGATTGATATGTATTACTTAAAAAATAATGATTTACCAGTATTTATGAAAAGTGATCAAACAAAGGCAATATATGATGCAAGTTTAAATCAAGGATCAACAAATGATCAATTTAAAAATTTTAAGCATCCAAATGATAATGAAACATATTATATTATAGACTTAAATAAAATAGGTGGAGTAGTTTTAAATTATGGAAATGAATTCTTTTCATTAAATCCTGATTGTAGTAATATGCCTTGGCTATCAGATTTATATGTAATAAATGAACAAAGTCATAAAATATACTATGTAAAAGGAGTTACAGTTGATGATAAAACATATTATACTGTAGGTAATGATACAGAAATTTCATTATATAAAACAATAATATATATAAGAGATCTTGGAGAATTAACAACATTTAGAGATAATGTAAATAATGGACAGTCATATAAAGGTTGTGTTGTTATGCAAGTTAATGATATCGACTTAGAAGGAAGTAGTTCAAACACATGGATTCCAATTGGAAAAGATGAAGATGGAAATACACGACCATTTGAAGGAGAATATAATGGAGGTGGCCATATTGTATATAATTTATATATAGATAATACAGCAAAGTCCCAAGGTTTTTTTGGTCTAAACAGAGGAACTATACAGAATTTAGGAGTAACTTATGCTGGAGAGAATTATAATGGTAGTGGTAATACCAAAATGAATGCTAATAGAGGATCAGGAGTTCTTGTTGGAACAAATGATGGTGGAACAATATTAAGGTGTTACAATAATATAAATGCAACATATAATATTACAAATGATGGAATGACAGATCAAAAGCTAAGATATTCTTCTGCTGGATTATGTGGTACTTCAACAGGAGGAAGAATAAGTAAGTGTTATAATACAGGTAATATATCAGCTAATTTTTCAAGAAGATTTTCAGCAGTGTGTGGAATTGTAGGAAGAGCTACTAATACAATAATTGAAGAGTGTTATAATTCAGGAGAGATTGTGGGAACAGCACAATATGAATTAAAACCAGACAGTTCTTCAGTGGATGGATATCAAGATGGAAACAATAGAGCTTGTGGAATTGCCGATGAAATAGATATTAATTCAGCAATTAACAATTGTTATAATTCTGGAAATATAACACTTATATCAAAAATGGACAAAGATAAAACACCTGTCGCTGCTGGAATTGTTGGACAAAATAGAGGTGGAAATGTAAAAAATTGTTATGATGTTGGAAAAATAACAGTAGATGAAGTTGAAAAAGATTATGTAACAACAAGAGAAGCTGCCATAGCAGGATGTAACTATGAGTATGGAAAAGAAAGTAATTATATTAATTGCTATTACTTAACTGGAAAGGCAACACAAGCAGTAGGATCAAATTCATATGATGGAAAAAACGGATATGCTTCAATTACAGGGAATATTATTTCTACTGAATCAGAAATGAAAAATTTGTTTGAAAAATTAGGAAGTGCCTATAAACAAAGCTCAAGTGCAAATTATGTTTATCCAATTTTTACATGGCAATAATAGAAGAAAATAGCAAGTAAAACTTGCTATTTTCTTTATTTTGTAGTAAAATAAAAATGACATTTTATAAATAAAAAAGAAATATAACCAATAAAAAGAGAGGTAATTTAAATGTACAGAACACACAATTTAGGAGAACTTAGAATAGAAAATGTAAATCAAGAAGTAGAGCTATCTGGATGGGTACAAAAAATACGTAATTTAGGTGGAATGATATTTATAGATTTAAGAGATCAATTTGGAATAACACAGATAGTAATAAATGACGAAAAAATGCAAGAACAAGTAAAAAATGTTCCGACAGAAAGTTGCATTCATATATGTGGTAAAGTTGTGGAAAGAAGTAGTAAAAATCCTAAAATGCCAACAGGAGATATAGAAGTTGTAGCAAATAAATTTGAAATATTAGGAAAATGTAAAAATGTATTACCATTTGAAATAAATACTGACCAAGAAGTAAGAGAAGATTTAAGACTTGAATATAGATTTTTAGATTTAAGAAATGAAAAATTACACAATATAATTTTATTAAGATCAAAGATTCTAAAAACATTAAGAGATAAAATGGATGAATTAGGATTTGCAGAAATACAAACACCAATACTTGCAAATTCTTCACCAGAAGGAGCAAGGGACTTCCTAGTGCCAAGTAGATTACATCCTGGAGAATTTTATGCATTACCACAAGCACCACAACAATTTAAACAATTGTTAATGGTAAGTGGTTTTGATAAATATTTTCAAATAGCACCATGTTTTAGAGATGAAGATCCACGTGCTGATAGAGCACCAGGAGAATTTTATCAATTAGATTTTGAAATGAGTTTTGCAACACAAGAAGATGTATTTAAAGTAGTTGAAGATGTTATACCATATACATTTAAAAAGTTCACAAATTGGAAAGTTGATGAAGGTCCATTTATACGTATTCCATATAGAGAAGCAATGGAAAAATACGGAATAGATAAACCAGATTTAAGAAATCCATTAATTATTCAAGATGTAACAAAAGTATTTGAAAATATAGAATTTAAAGCATTTAAAGATAAAACAGTAAAAGCTATAGTAGTACCAAATGGTGCAGAACAAGGAAGAAAATTTTTTGATAAGATGACAGAATTTGCTACAACAGATGAAGTTGGAGCCAAAGGATTAGCTTGGACTAAATTTGAAAAAGATGGAACAGTACAAGGTGGAATTGCTAAATTTATAACAGATGAAGCAAAAGCTAAATTAGAAAATGAATATGGAGTAAAAACAGGAGACAGTATATTCTTTATAGCAGATGAATTCCATAAAGCACAAAAAATTGCAGGACTTGTAAGAATTGAGCTTGGAAAGAGATTAAACTTACTAGAAAAAGATACATATAGATTTTGTTTTATAGTAGATTTTCCAATGTATGAATTATCAGATGAAGGAACAATAGATTTCTGCCATAATCCATTCTCAATGCCACAAGGAGGATTAGATGCATTAGAATCAAAAGATCCATTAGATATATTGGCATATCAATTTGATTTAGTATGTAATGGATATGAAACAATGTCAGGAGCAGTAAGAAATCATGATCCAGAAATAATGGTTAAAGCATTTGAAATTGCAGGATATACAGAAGAAGATGTAAAAAATAGATTTGGGGCATTATATAATGCATTCCAATATGGAACACCTCCACATGCTGGAGCTGCACCTGGTGTAGATAGAATGGTAATGCTTATAGCAGATTCAACAAATATAAGAGAAGTTATAGCATTTCCTAAAAATAAAAAAGCGAGAGATTTATTAATGAGAGCACCATCAGTTGTTACAAAACAACAATTAGATGATGTACATATTTTAATAAAAGAAGATTAATAAAAAAAGCACTAATTTAGTTAGTGCTTTTTCATATATAAATAATTTATTCTTCCCAGAAAGATTTATATGTTCTATAAGCAGAATATATATCAAATTTACTTGTAACTTCATAAGGAGAATGCATTGAAAGTAGAGGAATACCACAATCTATTACATCTACACCTTTATTAGCTAATATATAAGCGATTGTACCACCGCCACCAATATCAACTTTTCCAAGTTCGGCAACTTGATATTTTATATCATTTTTCTCTAAAACATTTCTTACCCATGCAACATATTCTGCATTAGCATCAGAAGCACCAGATTTTCCACGAGCACCAGTATATTTATTTAAACTGATACCTTTTCCTAAATATCCAGCATTGTGTCTGTCTGAAACACTAGCATATAATGGATCAAAACCTGCATCAACATCTGCAGAAAGCATTTTTGAAAAACAGAATACTTTATCTAATAGATTTGTTCTATTTTCCCCTGTTTTATTTAATAATTCAGAAATAAAATAATCAAATACATGTGATTCCATACCTGTATTTCCCATACTACCAATTTCCTCTTTGTCAGATAAAATGCAAATAGCTGTTGTTTTTACATTTTCAAGAGACATCATAGCTTTTAAAGATGTATAAGCACAAACCTTATCATCTTGACCATAAGCAGCAACCATACTACCATCAAAACCTAATGAACGAGCTTTAAATGCAGGAACAACTTCAAGTTCTGAACTTAATAAATCAGCTTCTGTAATATCATATTTTTGATTTAATATATTTAAAATATTTAATTTTACAGCTTCTGCTTCAGATTTATTTCCATAAGGAATATTTCCTAATAATAAATTTAAATCTTCACCATCAATTCCATTTTTTAATTTTTTCTCCATTTGGTCTTGAGCTAAATGTGGTAATAAATCAGTAATTACAAATATAGGATCATTTTCGTCTTCACCAATATTTACTAATATTTTTTCACCATTTGCTTTAGCGATAACACCATGAATACTTAATGGAATTGTTGTCCATTGATATTTTTTTATTCCACCATAATAATGTGTTTTAAAATATGCAAAACCTGTATCTTCATAAAGGGGATTTGGTTTTAAGTCAAGTCTAGGTGAATCAATATGTGCTCCAACAATTTGAAGACCATTTTCTAATTTTTCTGTACCTATTACTGCTAAATACATACTTTTATCTCTATTTATATAATAAACTTTATCACCAGGTTTTAAAAATTCACATTTTGTTACATCTCTAAAACCATTTTGTTCAGCCATTTCTTTTGCTGAAATTACAAATTCTCTTTCTATTTTTGCTTTGTTTAGGAAGTTCATGTATCCATTTGAAAAAGTATAAATAGCTTCTTTTTCTCTGTCATTAATTGAATTCCAACCAAGTTCTTTTTTGTTAAATAATTTTTCTTTTAATTCTTTTGCATTTTCTTCCATAATATATATTCCTTTCTTTTGAATTTTTTTAATCAAAGTTAGTATATCACTTTGAAACATATTTTTCCATAAAATTATCAAAATTATACCAAAAAATTATGTGATTAATTTATTTTTTATAAGACTTTAAATGTAAGTTTTTTATTTCATTCCTCGGCTTATTACGAAATTTAAGAAATTCTACTTTATTTTATGGCACCCTTCCACTAAAGTGAACTCTTTCCATAAAATTGCAAAGAATTTCTTAAATTTCTTCATTCACATTCGTCATTTCATTCAAAACTTACATTTAAAGTCTTTAATTATAATAGAATAGTTCATAATTCTATTATATGAAAATGATTAAAACTTGAATACAGAGCCTATAATTATAGAAAAAAGGAAGGAATGATGATAAAATGAGTTCATTATGGATAGAGACTACAAAAGACGAAATTCAAACAAGTTCATTAATAAAAGATGAAAAAACAGAAATATGTGTTATAGGAGCAGGACTATTTGGATTAACAACAGCCTATTATCTAAGCAAATATGGAAAGAAAGTTATTGTAATAGATAAAGATAAAATTGGTGAGAAAGTAAGTGGAAATACAACAGGAAAAATTACAAGTCAACATGAATTATTTTATAATTATTTAATTAATGATTACGGAGAAGAATATGCAAAAAAATATTTAGAAGCAAACGAAAAAGCAATCAAAAATATAAAAAGAATAGTTGATGAAGAACAAATAGATTGTGATTTTGAAATAAAACCTGCATATGTATTTGCTCAAAAAGAAGATGAAGTTTTAGATATAGAAAAAGAAGTAAATGCTGTAAACAAATTAGGCAAAAAAGCAGAATATGTAAATGAGATAAAATATTTTCCAATCCAAATAAAAGGAGCAATAAAATTTGAAAATCAAGCACAATTTCATCCTAGAAAATATATGTTAGGACTATGCAAATCTATATTAACCCAAAATAAAATATATGAGAACACAACAGCATTAGAAGTTGAAAGAAGCGGTAATAATTACATTATTCATACAGATAAAGGTGATATAGAAACAGAAAAAATTGTAATTGCAACACATTATCCAATATTAAATATGCCAGGATTTTATTTTACCAAAATGTATCAATCAACATCATATGTAATTGCAATAGAAGCAAATCAAAAAATACCATATGGAATGTTTATAAGTGCAAAAGAACCAATATATTCGTTTAGAACAGCAAAATATCAAGGAAAAGATATATTATTAATATGTGGTTCAGATCATAAAACAGGTGAAGCAATTGCGACAAATGAAAAATATAAAGAATTAGAAGATTTAGCAAAAAAATATTATCCTGATTGTAATATATTATTTAGATGGAATACAAGAGATTGCATAAGTTTAGACAAAATTCCATATATAGGAGAGTTTTCAAGTTTTATGAAAGGGGTATATGTAGGAACAGGATTTAAAAAATGGGGAATGGCATTTTCAAATGTATCTGCAAACATAATTGTTGATGATATTTTAGGAAAAGAAAATGAATACAAAGAAATCTTTAATTCTAAGAGAATGAAACCAGTAAAAAATAGATGGGAAGTAAAGAATATGGTTGTAAATACTGCAAATAATTTAGTTTTTGACAAATTTAGAATAGAGCCATATAACATAGAACAAATTGCAAATGATAATGGCGCAATAATTGAGAAAAATGGAGATATAATTGGTGTTTATAAAGATACGATAGGGAAAGTCTATGCTGTAAAACCAATATGTACACATTTAGGCTGTTTATTAACTTGGAATAATACAGACAAAACATGGGACTGTCCATGCCATGGAAGTAGATTTGATTATATGGGAAAAAATATCTATGAGCCAGCAATTAAAGGATTAAAAACTATAAAAATATAACTCAAAAATATTTACAAAAAAAGCTTGATTTGCTATAATAAATTTGTATAAAAAGAGCAAAAACTGAAGAACAATTAAAAACAAAGGAGACCATGTAATATGGAATATGAAAATACAACTGAATTAGCAAATAGAGAAGAAGCATGTAAAAGAGTTAAACAAATAGCAAAAGTAATAGAAAAAATAAAGATAAATAATTATTTAAAGATTGGCGGAATATCTGAAGAAGACAAACAAAGATTAGAACAATTAGAAAGTAGTATGAATACTGTTGCAAATGAAAATGGTTTACAAAAGTTAGCATCACAATTAAGTACAACAATATCTGAAAGATATGATATTGAAAATGACTATACTGAAAATCAACAAGGAAAACAAAATTCTATAAAAGATATACTAGAAGCATATAGAGGAGCAATTGATGCCGAAGTACAAGCATTAAAAATAGGGAAAATTTCTAAAGCAAAGAGATGTCAGAAACGTGCTAATATGTTAATGCAACAATTAGAAAAGGATGATATTCAAAGGGCAATTGAATACAAAAGAGGAGTTCTAGCAGGACTAAATGTATCATTAGATATAACGACAGAAAAAGTTCAATTATGGTTAAGAAGATTTAAAGGATGTTGGAGAGAGGAAGATTTTAATAAAAGAAAAACTGTAACTCAAGAAATAACAACTATTACACAACCAAAAAAAGAAGAAATAGCTACTAAAGAATTATTTGCGGGAGTTGAAATTTAACTTCATACGAATAATGAAAGGAGAACAAAAGAGATGGAAAAAGATTTGTCAAAAGCATTTACAGAAGTTTATGAAATATTAAAAGTTACACCTATTGAGTTAACAAGTAAGATTCCAACGAAATTTAGAAAAATTATAGAGGAAAATAGAGATACAGAATATAGATTTCAATTAGAAGAATCATTTAATGAAAAAGATTTAAATGAAGAAACAGTTATTATATTAGGATTAATATATAGAGACTTTTTAGCTGATCCTGAAGAAAGAGAAGAATTACGTTTAAAAGATACAGAAGCCATAAAAAGAGTTGAGGAAAAAATGAATCAAAAATATGATATGGAAAATGTATTCAATAATAAAAGAGCAAAGAAAAATGTAGACACTCCTCAAGAAGAAATGGGACTAACAGTTTACAAAGAAGGATTTATAAAGAAGATATTTAGTTTAATAAAAGGAATATTTAAGAAATAAAGAATCAGAGGTAAAAAATGAAAAAAGGAAAATTATTTGTAATAGATGGAACAGATGGAAGCGGAAAACAAACACAATTAGAAAAATTAAGAAAAAGACTTGATGAAGAAAACATAGAATATAAAAATGTAAGTTTTCCTAATTATGAAAGTCCATCATCATCACTAGTAAAAATGTATTTATCTGGAGAATTCGGACAAAATGCAAAAGAAATTAGTCCATATATAGCATCAACATTTTATGCAGCAGATAGATATGCAACATATAAAAAAGATATAGAAGAATTTTATAATAATGGTGGGATAATTTTAGCAGACAGATATACAACAAGTAATATGATACATCAAGCTGGAAAAATAAAAGATGATGCAGAAAGAGAAAAATTTTTAGATTGGTTATGGGATTTTGAATTCAACTTATATAAAATACCAATTCCAACAGAAACATTTTTCTTAAATATGCCAACAGAGTATGCTCTGAAATTAATTGCTAATAGAGAAAATAAATTTTCACACACTCAAAAAAAAGATATACATGAAAAAGATGAAACACATTTAAGAGATAGTTATAATGAAGCATTAAAATTAGTAAAAAAATATAATTGGAAAGAAATAAAATGTGTAAAGGATGAAAAAGTAAGAAGTATTGATGATATACATGAAGATATTTGGGAAGAAATAAAAAAATATTTATAAATCATTTACAAAAGAAGTGTTACACAAAATGTGTGACACTTTTTCTAAATAAAGAATATTATAAGATCTATTTTTTGAAATTTGTTCTAAATTTTTTCACGAAAAAGACATACACATAAGTTATAATAAGACAAAATTATGTAACTATATCTATGGGGAAAGAAAGGAAAAATAAATATGGAAGGAACATACATATTAGTAGTAGATGATGAATCAAGAATGAGAAAATTGTTAAGAGATTTTTTAACAGCAAAAGGATATCAAATACTTGAAGCAGAAGATGGAGAAAAAGCAATAGAAGTATTTGAAGAAAACAGAAATAAAATTAAATTAATTCTATTAGATGTAATGATGCCAAAGCTTGACGGGTGGTCTGTATTAAGAAAAATAAGACAAGAATCAAATTTACCAGTAATAATGTTAACAGCAAGAGGAGAAGAACAAGATGAATTATTCGGGTTTGAGCTTGGAGTTGATGAATATATTTCAAAACCATTTAGTCCCAAAATATTAGTAGCAAGAGTTGAAGCAATATTAAAAAGAGTATATGGAGATACAAAACAATTAAAAGATTATGATGGCATTGTAATTGATCAAGAAGGACGCACTGTAAAAGTAGATGGAAAACCAATTGATTTAAGTTTAAGAGAATATGAATTATTAAAATATTTATTAGATAATGAAAATATTGCACTATCAAGAGATAAAATATTAAATAATGTATGGAATTATGATTATTATGGAGATTCACGAACAATAGATAGTCATATAAAAAAGATTAGACACAAATTAGGAAAAAAAGGAAAGTATATAGAAACAGTAAGAGGAATTGGATATAAGTTTGAGATAAAGAAATGAGGATAGAAAATGGAAAGAATAGTAAAAAAAGCAAAATCAGTACGAGTAAAACTTTTTCTTATTTTATGCCTTATTGTAATATCAATTATTGCATTTTTAATAATAGTTAATAGTTTTGTCTTAGAAAAATATTATCAATATACAAAGAGTAATAATTTAAAAACTACATATGCATTGATTAATTCTTATTATACCGGTCAAATAAGTGTTGATAATATAAGTGATGAATTAGACAAAATATCAATAAGTAATAATTTTGATATAATAGTAAAAGATGATGAAAATGTTGCAATATATATGTCTAATAAAGATTTTTTATCAAGTATAAGAAAAGTTATAAATTTTTGGGGAATGGACAAAAAACAAGAAGCAACAATAATTGAACAAGAAGATAATATAGAAATAAAAAGAATTGTTGATACAGAAACTAAAATGACATATATGTTATTAAAAGGAACATTAGACAATGGATTTGTAGCGTATATAAGACTTCCAATGTCATCAATAACAGAAAGTGTTCAAATATCTAATAAATTTTTATATTTAATAGCATGTATTGTTATTATAATTGGTGGAATTGTAATAATATATATATCAAAACAATTTAGTAGTCCAATTTCAGAAATAAGTGCAATAGCTAAAAAAATGGCAAATTTGGACTTTAGTCAAAAATATGTAGTAAAAGATGATGATGAGATAAATGAACTTGGAAAAAATATAAACATAATGTCTGAAAAACTAGAAGGAACAATAAATCAACTTAGGAGTACAAATATAGAGCTTGAAAGAGACATTGAGAGAAAATCAAAAATTGATGAAATGAGAAAAAGTTTCATATCAGATGTATCACATGAATTAAAAACACCAATTGCTTTAATACAAGGATATAGTGAGGGACTTTTAGAAAATGTTAATACAGATGAAGAAAGTAGAAAATTTTATGCAGAAGTTATACTAGATGAAGCTACGAAAATGGATAAAATGGTTAGACAATTAATAGAACTTACAAAATTAGAGTATGAAAATAGGGAATTTAATAATAGAAACTTTAATATAGTAGAATTAGAAAAAGAAATATGTAGAAGTTCTAAAGTTATGCTTGAGGAAAAAGGAGTAAAAGTTGAATTTGAAACTGCTGATGTGATAAATGTATATGCAGATGATTTTTTTATTAGTCAATGTATTACAAATTATTTAACAAATGCAATTAAACATGTTGAAGAAATTGATGGTGAGAAAGTTATAAAAATAACTAATACTATTATTAAAGATAAAGCGAGAATTACTGTATTTAATACAGGTGAAAATATAGAAGAAGAAAATTTATCTCGTATTTGGAATAGATTTTTTAAAGTAGATGAATCAAGAAACAGAGAAGATGGTGGAAGCGGAATAGGTCTTTCTATTGTTAGAGCAATTATGAATAATTATGGAAATGATTTTGGTGTAGAGAATAAACAAAATGGTGTTGAATTTTATTTTGATATAGATTTGGAAAGAAAAGATAAGAATTAGAGGTTGTAGCTTACAACCTCTAAAATATTTTATAATTTAATTTTTGGTTAATATTTTTCAAGTCACATATTAACCTGACACAAATATGCCATAAGTTGAGGACCAGTCATAGGGGCATAAAACAACACGGACAGATAATCATTGATACTGTAAATGGTGAAAAAACATAATGTACAAAAATGAAGTTCTTTATAAAAAATAATATAAAACATGTGATTACAAAAAGAAAAAGAGATAATGTAAATTTTGAATATTAATTTTAATTTAGTCAAATTTGATAATTTAAGAGATTATATATCTTTAAATAATTATATAGAAAAGCATTATATAGTAGGAAAAAATAATTTTGTATTAATAGATGAAGTTCAAATGTGTAAAGAATTTGAAAGAACGATAAATAGTTTACATGCAGAAGAAAAATATGATATATATATAACTGGTTCGAATGCTTTTTTATTAAATAGTAATTTAGAAACATTATTTACAGGTAGAACATATGAAATACAAGTATATCCATTTTCTTTTAAAGAATTTATGAAATACTTTAATTATGAGAGTGCACAAGATGCTTTTGAAAAATATGTTCTTGAAGGAGGAATGGCTGGCTCATATATTTATAATGATGTGAACAAAAAATATAATTATATAAACGAAGTGTATAATGCTTTAAGTGTTAGAGATATACAACAAAAATATAATATTCAAAATATTGGACTAATGGATAGTTTAACTGAATTTATGATGGATAATGTTTCAAATTTAACTTCGTATAGAAAAATTGCAAATATTTTAAATCAAGCAAGTATAAATACTAATGATAAAACAATAGCTAACTATATAAATTATTTGTGTGATGCTTTTGCTTTTTATAGAATAAGAAGATATGATATTCAAGGAAAAAGATACTTGTCATCTGTGGATAAATATTATAAGGAGAGGGTATGAAATTTATGTTGGTGAACTCTATAATGCTGAAGTAGATTTTGTTGCAATGAAGATGAACGAAAAAATATATGTTCAAGTTTCTGATAACATAAGTGATGATAAAACTTTTGAGAGAGAAGTAAGAACATTACTAAAAATAAAAGATGCATATCCTAAGATATTAATTGCAAGAACTAGACATGATGATTATCAGTACGAAGGTATTCAAATTTATGATTTAGCCAATTGGCTTTTAAAATAGGAAATATAAAATAATTTATTTAAATATGAAAAAAATTAAAAATAAAATAGAGGTTATCTTAAAACCTCTATTTTAAACTTAAATCTCAATTTTAGGTTGATATTTTTCAAGCCACATATTAACTTGGCACAAATAAGCCATAAGTTGAGGACCAGTCATCAATTGACCAAACCAAGGACGAGAAAAAGCCGTACCATCAGTTTCTAAAATATTCAAAATATATTCTCTGTTTAATAAATAATTAATAGGAGCATGGGGATTAGACATAATATCTGTAAGCATAGATTTAACTTTTGTAAGATAAGTTGGATTATGAGTTTTTGGATAAGGACTCTTCTTTCTATCAACAATTTCAATAGGTAAGAATTTACGAGAAATATATCTCAAAAGACCTTTTTCTCTACCATTCAAAGCCTTTATTTCCCAAGGAATATTCCAAACATATTGAGCCAAACGATAATCACAAAATGGAACACGAAGCTCAAAACCATTATACATAGACATTCTATCAGATCTATCAAGAAGTGTTTGCATAAACCAGTTTAATGTAAGATAAGATATTTTTCTTTTTTCAGCAGTTTCAGAAGAATCAGAAGCCAATATTTCAACATTTGATAAAGATTCATTATATCTAAAATCAATATATTCTTTTAAATTAATTTTCTTTGCAATAGACGGATTCAATAAAGTCTGACGCTCATTTATTGCAATTGACCAAGGAAATGTTCCACTTTGTAATGCGTCATCTCTAAAGAACCAAGGATATCCTCCAAAAATTTCATCAGCACATTCACCAGTTAAAGATACAGTTGCAGTAGGTTTTACATTTTTACAAAATAAAAGTAAAGATGAATCAACATCAGCCATACCAGGCATATCACGAGCAATCATAGCATCATATAAACTATCAGCTAATTCAGGGGTATCAAGTACAATTGAATGATGATTTGTTTTTAAATTAGATACCATCAAATTTATATAATAATTATCAGAATTTGGCTGAAAATCGCTTTTAACAAAATTTTTATCATTATCAACGTAATCAATTGAATAGGTATCTAAAACTGGTAAATTATTATCCTTACAATAATCTGATGCAAATTTTGTAATTATACTTGAATCTAGCCCACCAGATAAAAATGTACATAGAGGAACATCAGAGATCAATTGTCTTGTGATTGAATCTTTTAAAAGATATTCTAAATGTTCACAAGTTTGATTAAAATTTTCTTCATGTGGTAGACTTTTTAAACTCCAATATTTTTCTATATGTAATCCATATCTATTAAAAATTGCATAATGAGCAGGTTTTAATTCAAATATATTATTAAAAATTGTTATTCCAGGAGTGTGGGCAGGGCCAATGCCAAACAGCTCTGATATTCCTTGAGAATCTAATATTTTTTCAACTCCGGGATATTTAAAAATAGCTTTTATCTCAGACGCAAATATAAACGAATTATTTTGCATAGTGTAAAATAAAGGTTTAACACCAAAATGGTCTCTTGCTATAAATAGTTCTTCTTTTTGACTATCCCAAATAGCAAAAGCATAAATTCCATTTAAATGTTTTACAACTTCTTTTCCATAGAAGATATAACTTTTTAATAATATTTCTGTATCACAGTGTCCATCAAAAGAAAAACCATTTTCTTCTAAAGTTTTTTTAAGTTCCTTTGTATTATAAATTTGACCATTATATGAGATTATAAAATTAGATTGGTAACTAATAACTATATTTGAGTTTTCTTTTGATAATGGGATTGAATTGCTATATTGTGCGACCATAGGCTGTTTTCCACATTCTGGATCGATAACAATTAATCTTTTGTGAGCTAGTGCTATATGTTTTCTTATGTAATATCCTTCTTCATCAGGACCTCTTTTAGAAAGAGTATTATTCATATTAATTAAGACATTTCTAAAACGAGAAATATCTTGTTTGTAATTTACAAAACCAACAATTCCACACATAAAAAGCCTCCATATATATAATATATGAAGGCAAAGTTCATTTATGTATAAATTTAACTAATTTTCTTATAAAAATTACAATATTGTTTTACAGAGCAAGAATCACAATGAGGATTTCTTGCATCACAGGTGTTTCTTCCAAGCCACATAAAAAGATGATTAATATCTTTTAAGGTTTCTTTTGGAAAAATCTTAATTAAATCTTGTTCAATTTTTTCTGGTTCAGATTCATTTGAAAGACCTATTCTATTAGAAATTCTTTTGGCATGTGTATCAACAGCAATACCTTCTGCAATGCCAAAAGCCTCTAACATAATAACATTAGCACTTTTTCTACCAATACCAGCTAATGTTAAAAGTTCGTTCATGGTATGTGGAAGTTCACCATTAAAATTTTCTATAACTTGTTTTGCACAAAGTTTAATATTTTTTGCTTTGTTTTTATAAAATCCACAAGGGTGTATAATATCTTCAAGTTCATTAATATCTATATTTTCGAAATCTTCAATGGTTTTACATCTTTCAAAAAGAGTGGGTGTAGTTTTGTTTACTCTTTCGTCTGTACACTGTGCTGAAAGCATAACAGCAATGGCAAGTTGAAATGGTGTTTCAAAATCCAAACTACATTTTGCGTCTGGATATGTTTGTTTTAAGATATTTACAAAATCTATTGCTTCAGATTTATTCATTAATATTGACACCATCCTTGTTATTAGAAAGTAATTCCAATATTTTTGGGTAAAGTATTGTTGCATTTGATTTCCAATTATCAGAGATTTGTTTAGCTTTTTTTCTTGATGCTGCATATACAGATACTTCAAAAATAGTTTCATTCTGTTCAACGATTTTGCAAGTAATTGTATAATTGTTTTCATCTTTTGGTATAAATTCTGTTACAACAGAAGATTCTTCAACAATATTAGAATTTTCTTCTTTAAATATAGTATCAGCTTTTAATTTTAATAATCCTGGTAAAAGAGACTTTGTAAGATCAAGTGCATTTTTTCCATCAGTAGTTATTTTTATAAAAGATTCATTATCTTGTTCAAAAGAACAAATTAAATTTGCTGACATTAAATCTGCAATAAGTTCTTGAAAATAAAAATAGTTTATATCTTTTGAACTGGAAACTATTTTATATAAATTATCATTTTTTATTCCATCAAATATTTTATTTAATAAATATAAGATTAAAACTTTATCTTCTGCTAACTCTTTATTTTGTTGTTCCATAAACTGCCTCCTTAAGTTAGAATTTTCTTCAATATTATATCACGGAATTTTCTGGAAGTAAAGAAAAAAGTATTGCATTTTTGGCTTGATATTGATATACTTTTATTAAAAGAAAAATAATGTTTTTAAGGAGAAGTAAAATGAAGTTAGAAAGTAATAGAGGATCAATTTCATTATATGTATTAGTAGCATGTACATTTTTTGTGACTATATTAATGGCTCAATATGCAAGAACATTAAATAAAGCTAAAGCTGTTGAAGAAGAGATAACACAAATAAAAAGAAATTATGAGAGAAGAGTATAAGAAACTTTATAAAATAATTTAATATAATATAGTGAGGAGAACATAAACTCTTCACTATATTTTTTTATAAGGAGAATACTAAGAAATTAGTAAAGTAAAATGAAAGAAATAAAAAAAGGAGATAATGTAACAAGAAAATCATATAATAATGATATAGTATTCGAGGTTGCTAAAATAATTAAAGTATCGAATAATTTGAAAATAGCTATATTAAAAGGAATAGATATTAGAATAGAAGCAGATGCACGATTAGAAGATTTAATAATTGTTGATAAAAAAAGCAAAAAAGAAAATAGAATGAACTTTGAAAATAAAATACAAAGAATTACTTATGAAGAAAGATTTAATGAAATAATTCGTAAAGGAAAGATATTGCATTTAGATGGAGACAAAAAATATGCAAATAAGTCAATAATATATTATAAAAAAATTGGATTGAATGCAGTTGTAAAAAATATTCCTGAAAATAAGCAAGCAAAGATAATCAAACAATTATTGATATTATATAATCCAGATATATTAGTAATAACTGGTCACGATGGAATGATAAAAAATGGAGAGTTAAATAATATATTTAATTATAGAAATTCAAGACATTTTGTTGAAACAGTAAAGCAAGCGAGAAATTTTTCAAAAATAAATGGAAAAGATTTAGTAATATTTGCAGGAGCTTGTCAAAGTTATTTCGAAGCATTGATTTCTGCAGGAGCAAATTTTGCATCATCTCCGGCGAGAATTTTAATTGACTTCTTAGACCCTTTAATTGTTGCAAAAAATGTTGCAGAAACAGATAATATGAAATATGTAACAATAGATGATTTTGCAAGTGAATTAAGAGATGGAAAAAATGGAGTAGATGGAATTGGAGCAAGAGGTAAAAAAAACATAATAATTATATAAAATATTTTTTGTAACATAAATGTAATATAAAAGTAATAATAATGTAACAAAACGTAAAAACGTTGCAATTCTAAGAATGTAAGTTAACGACATAAATTTACAGTCTTTGACAAATGCCCTTTCAGATGATATACTTGGCTCATCTTAAGCAAAGTAGGTGAATCTAATGATTTGTAGAACTGATATTTCAAGTTTAAAAACAGACATTACAGACAAAATTGGTCAAAAGATTATTGTGAAAGGCTCATTGGGCAGAAGCAAGGAATTTGAAAAAGAAGGAACAATAGAAAAAGTATATAGCAACCTTTTTGTTGTTAAATATGAGGAAAACAATAGAACCGCATCATATACATATACTGACCTACTAACAAGAACAATAGAGTTAGATGTATTTGATGGCGAAGGATTTAATCCGATAATACCACCAGAGGTATTTCAAACAAAAAAAAGAAAATATGTAAGGGAGCAACTTTAATTAGTTGTTTCCTTTTTTGAATTTTATAGCAATAAAAATGAAAAAAATCCTTAAACCCCTTGACAAATTAGCAAAAAAGGTGTAAAGTATATTAGCATTACACCTTATTTAATATTATAAGGTATCACTTTAGAAAAATAGGAGTGGTAGAAAATGGATAAAAAAATTGAAATAAGTATGTTATGGCAAATATATGGAGCACTATTAACAGAAAAACAAAAAGAATACATAGACTACTACTATAATGAAGACTTGTCATTAGCAGAAATAGCACAAAATGATGGAATAACAAGACAAGGAGTAAGAGATATCATAAAAAAGGGGGAAAAGAAACTTTTCGAATATGAAGAAAAGCTATTGTTTATGAAGAAGACAATGAATCAAGAAAAACAAATCGAAAATATATTAGCACAACTTAATAAAATTCATGAAGATTCATCAGATGAAAAAGTTAATAATATATTAGAAGAAGTTAAAAAAGAATTAAATTGTTTAGTATAAACAAAAGATAGGAGGAAAGTATGGCATTTGAAGGATTATCATCAAGATTACAAGAAATAACAAGAAAAATCAGAGGAAAAGCAAGAATAACAGAATCAGACTTAAAAGAAATGCTAAGAGAAGTTAAACTTGCCCTACTAGAGGCTGACGTAAACTATAAAATAGTAAAAGAATTTATTAGTAGTATACAAGAAAAGGCACTAGGTCAAGATGTAATGAAATCATTAACACCAGGACAACAAGTAATTAAAATTGTAAAAGACGAAATGGTAGAATTATTAGGAGGAACAGAAAGTAAAATTAATTTTACTCCAAATCCACCAACAATAATAATGCTAGTAGGTCTTCAAGGATCAGGAAAAACAACAACAGCTGGAAAACTTGCAAATTTATTAAGAAAACAAGGAAAAAAGCCATTGCTAGTAGCATGTGATATTTATAGACCAGCTGCAATTAAACAATTACAAGTTGTTGGTAAACAATTAAATATACCAGTATATGCTAATGAAACATCAAGAGATGTTGTACATATTGCAAAACAAGCGATAAGTGTAGCAATATCAAAATTAAATGATGTAGTAATACTAGATACAGCAGGTAGATTACATATTGATGATGAATTAATGCAAGAACTAAAAAATGTAAAAACAAGTGTAAAACCACATGAAATCTTATTAGTAGTAGACTCTATGACAGGTCAAGATGCAGTAAACATTGCACAGACTTTCAACGAAGCAGTTGGAATAGATGGAGTTGTACTAACAAAATTAGATGGAGACACACGTGGTGGTGCAGCACTTTCAGTAAAAAAAGTAACAGGAAAGCCAATAAAATTTGCAGCAACAGGTGAAAAATT
>OGFF01001215.1_pt1 | contig 28958 bp, 32 predicted proteins | sample 1570751 | NCBI WGS metagenome assembly OGFF01 (sample SAMEA2581951, study PRJEB24529) | metagenome | biome: Human gut stool | place: China | collected 2011 | reverse complement strand
TAGCAAGAATAAATGCTGCTGCAAGAATGAATGGAACAACATATAGCAAATTAATCGCAGGATTAAAGAAAGCTAATGTAACAATAAACAGAAAAATGTTAGCAGAAGTTGCTGTAAATGATCCAAAAGCATTTACAGAAATAGCTGAAATAGCAAAAAAAGCATAAGTGATATAAATTAAAAATACTAGAAAGTAAAGTTGAATCTTAATTTTCTAGTATTTTTGTTTTGAACTATTAAAAAGGAGGAAAATATGAATATAGGAATAGATATAGATGGAGTACTAACAGATTTAGAAAAATTTATGATAGACTATGGTACAAAATTTTGTTTAGAAGAAGGATTAGAAATAAATATAAAACAATTTGACTATAGTGAAGCAATAACATTTAATTGTACACAAGAACAGGCTGATAGATTTTGGGAGAGATATTTTACAGGATATGTTATTAATGAACCTCATAGAAAATTTGCTCCAGATGTAATAAATAAGCTTAGAGAACAAGGTAATAAGATATATATTATTACAGCGAGAGATGAATATGGTTTATCAAAAGAGTATTATGGCAAAATACAACAATTAACCAAAGAGTGGCTAAGCAAACAAAATATTACTTATGATAGATTGATTTTTGCAAGAGATGAAGAAAAAATATCACAATGTTTAGAGAACAATGTTGATGTTATGATCGAAGATAGTCCAAGGAATATAAAGGATATTTCGAGAAAAGTTAAAGTTATTAAGTATTATTGTAAATATAATGAAGATGTTGAAGGTGCTAATATTATTACTGCATATAGTTGGTGGCATATTTATGATTTAGTTAATAAACTAAATGAACATATATAAAAATTACATATATGCCAATACTTGTATGTTATTTAAAAGCATGCTATAATATAGGCGTAACAGGTTGTTTTGAATAAAGAAGAAGGGAGATTCATAGAATGTATATGAATCAAGAAATTCTAACAGAAGAAGAGATAAATCTAATAAAAGAAATGGAAAAACCTAATAATCATGGAGGTTTTGAAAGAATGTTCCACTTTTGTGGAGAAGAAAAAGAAGAATTTTCACTTGAGAGATTTCTTTTGCCTTTTTCAGATGTACATGTAGAAGATTTTATACTGGTTGTTTCAGATGTAGATGATGGTATTCCTCAAATGTTAAAAACTTTGTACAAGGAATATGGAGAAAAACAGTTCATATATCGGATAAAATACTTGGCTCAAGTTTCTATAAAAAATAGAGTTTTATCTGGCAAAGTTACAGATGAATTTATTAAGAATGTTGTAGATATAACTGATATCAGCTGGGTAAAAAAAGAGTTGGAAACAAATCCGCAAGTAAAAGGGCTAAAAATTTTATATTTTTTTAGAAGGTTTTATGATGTTTTTTGGCATGCTGATTATCGGTTAAGAGCAAGTAATATACAAAGAAATAAGCTTAGAAGAGAGTATATTAAAAGTGCTCATGTAATATCAATATATATAATTGATTTGTTTAATACGGATGATATGAGAATTTCAGGTCAAATTGCTGAAAAAATTTTAAGAGATTTGAAAAATAGTTTCTAAGTATCATAAAGTTGCTATTTCTTTTTCAAGTCCAAATTATACTGATATTTGTATAATTTGGACTTTTTAATATAATGAAATAAAACTGATGAATATAAAATGAAAAAAATCATAAACTATTAATATAATTATTATATTAATAGTTCGGTGAAAAGTATATTTGCCGAAAGATTAATATCTTTAAAGGAGAACCTGTATTCAGTGATGAAATTATTACCAGTGAAGTAAGAGAAACCGAGAATATTGGAGGCAAGTTATTCAAAATTACTACTTGCGACAGTGTTTACATTGTAGACATTTGTTAAATCATCTAAAAAAGATATATCTTTCTCTTGCCGAATGGCAAGAGTTTTCTTAAATTTAAAGGATACTAATTATTAAAAAAATTCAGTGCATGGAACTAAAAGAGTGTTGATAGCAAATAAAACGGTAAAGGAATGAGTGTTTTGAGAAAAATTGTGTACAAAGTATTAATTGCTATTTTAACATATATAAATATGAATTATTTAAATAAAATAAAAGTTGATGTAAATAATGAGCAATATACGTATGAAAATATTTTTAACCAAAAAAAGAATATTACAAATTTAGAAAATGATGATAAAAATAATCAATTGGTTGAATATAAAAAAGTAAGCTGGTTTGAACGATTATTTAATAAAATATTTAGGAATTTTAGGAAAGGATTTTAAGAACAGTGTAAATTACAAGTTATAAAACAAAATAGTGTGTTTGTGTACTGTTATTTTGCATTAAAGAAGATGTAGATAGAGGATATAATGAAAGCAGTCATTGAAGTGTAGGATATTTAAATATTAAGGAGAGTAAAATATGTGCAGTAATTTAATTGAAAAATCTTTAGAGAATATCAAATTTAGTAATGGAGAAGTAATAGATGCTAAATATGTAACTATTAATGAGTTTAATAATATGATAAAAAATGGAGAAACTCATGAATGGTTGGAGTACTTTAATGAATTATATAAAAAAATTATATAAAAATATGAATGAAAAATATCAAAAAGAAAATGTAATATAGATGTTATAAGTACAGATTTGAGAATGAAAGATAAACCAATAAATAAAATACAATTTGTATTAACATTTGCAGAAGTTCTGGGAAAATTATTACAACTTGACATAAAAACTTGCAACTTATAGAAAAATATGGTATTATATAGATATAAAACAATATTAGGAGGTTAACTTTTATGGTAGACTATGAAGAAATGTCACGGTTCTTGTTTGACTTAGAAAGAGGAAGTACTTATGGACGTTATACAATAAAAGAAGCGTATGACAGCAGGAAATCTGAGTACTTAATGGGAGTTTATTATCCCACGCCTGAGGAAATAGAACAAATCTATACTTATGCAGTCAATGAAGTCAAAAGTAAACTTATGTATTGGGAAGTATCCGACCGAAAGAAAGAGGTTGACCATTATTGGAGGTATTTTCATGGGTTGACCATACTGGGGATTTCAGAGAAATCTCAGGTTATTTCCGAATCATCCACGAATGTAAAACAGCGAATAGCGTATGAGCTGTGGAAACTTGATGATGGAGAGGATGATACTGAAGAAATCCTTACAAATGTTGCTTGGTGTTTTGCTGAGGCATTCAAAAACAGAAAGGACATGAGCCATATGTTACAAGCTGGCTGGAGACACCAGTATGGCCGGAAAAAAAGAGTTCATAAGTCATTAATGGAGAATAAATTCTTCATTAGAGCAGGTATCAATCTTCAAGATAAGGAAGTAGTAGAGAAGTATGTAGACGGTGTTTGCAGTAAACTTGAAAGTGAAAGAATGAACTTAGAAAAGTATACTCAATATTTACATGCTTTGACACTATTGGGAGTTCCCAAAAAATCAGAAAAGGTACCAGCGATAGACACTAACAATGCAATGTATGACATTGCGTATGAGCTGTGGGCATTAGACACTTCCGAAAAAAACTGGAAAGTGATCGAAAGAATTGTAGCTATGTATTCTAAAATGCAGATTGCAAGATAAAGAAGAAGTAGCAAAGTTATCCGAAGGACAGAGACAAATGTTTCTGTCCTTTTTAAGCAATTTGAATGATTTTTATATAAGTGTTTATAGATATCATGTTAAAAATCTAAATATATTATATAAGGAGAACATGGTGTATTTAAGTTATTAAATATATCATACAAAAAATAATGGTAAAAGTAATTGAATTTAATACAGAAAGAGAAGAATTAAAGAAATATCTAGAAGAATGTTTGAAAGAAGAAAATGTATATTATGAAATGAAAATTGAGGAGAGATGGCTTGAAAGATACAAAGAAGCAAGTAAGTATTATCAAGTATATTGTTTATATGTAAATGAAAACAATTTAGACAAAGTAAAACAATTTATAAAAGATTATGAAAATGCAACAATTATTACTGATGGAATTGAAGAATTAAAAAACATAGAAGGGGAAAAAGATGATAATAGATTCAAAATATTTACTAAAAAGAAATTTTTGAAATATTATTATGTTGCCATGATAATAGTTGGAATATTAATAATTATGGCAATTAAATTTACATTATAATTGTAACACATAATCTCTTTTTTCTTTTTAAGTCTAAATTATACTAGTATGGGTATATTTGAATCGATAATAAAAAGGAATATGGAAATCAATTAATTAAAAAATTTTTAAATAAGTGTGAAAAAATATATTGAATACTATATAATTTTATTACATAAGAACTTAAAAAAACTTGCACTTTATGTAAAGTTGTGGTATAATGGAAATGTAACTAATAGTTTAGCAAAAGAGAAAGGAGATTCATATGTATATGGATCAGGAACATCTTAAAGAAAAAGAAAATGAACTGTTAAAGGAGATGAAAACAGAAAAAAACAGTGATGGCTATTATGAGTTACTGTTTTCTAACTTTTCTGACTGGAAAGAGCTTGAGAGAGAATTGTCTACTGAAGACGAAAAAACCTTCAAAATCTTGAAATCACTGTATGAAGAATATAGTGAAGAAGAACTGAAGAAGGAGCTTCGGAATATAGCAGAAATCTCCGTAATAAACAGAGCAATTGCAGGAAATATGACTGAAGAATGGTTTGATGCGGCTGTATTTGTAGTAGAAAATAAAGATTTTAAGGAGGAAATTGAAAAAAATCCGCAAGCGAAGGATATAAAAATTTTATATCTTTATAAAATCTTTATGGGCAAGTTTTCTCAAAAGGAAAGATTTTATCCTTCTTTTAAAACAATAGAATTTCTCAGAGATGAATACTTAAAGTATTCAGAAAAAAAATCTGAATATATCATGAATTTGATTGAATTAAATTATGATACGCTTCCAGACTATGTTGACGAGGAAATTTTAAAAGGGATAATGGAAAGCTTCTAAAGGTAGTTTAAATCTTTTTAGCCCCAATTATACTAATGTTTGTATAATTGGGGCATTTTTCTTTAAATTTATAACACAATTAAAAATTTTATTCCTTCTTCATTTTAGGCTTAGAAATCAAAGAAGCAATATATCCAAAAAACACAGCAGCAGCAATACCACCAGCAGAAGCGGCAACTCCACCAGTAAAAGCACCAACAATACCAGACTCTTTAACACCCTTGATAGCACCTTTAGCTAAATTATAACCAAAACCAGTCAAAGGAACAGTAGCACCAGCACCTGCAAAATCTACAAGATATTGATATATACCAAGACCACCCAAAATAGTACCAGTAGTAACAAAAATAACTAAAATTCTTGCAGGAGTGAGTTTAGTTTTATCAATCAAAATTTGACCAATAACACAAATAAGTCCACCAGTAATAAAACATTTTAGTAATCCAATCCATGAAATACTTTGTAACCAATCCATAAGAACACCTCCAATATTTTAAAATTACATTTCAATACTAATTGCATGTGCAATCCCAGGAATAGATTCACCCTGTTGAGAAGAAGTTGAATTTGTCAATGCACCTGTAGCAATTAAAAGTAATCTTTTTATTTTTTTATCTTTAAGTTGTTTAAAGAAATATCCGGAAAATACACTAGCACAACAACCGCATCCACTACCACCAGAATGTGTATCTTGTTTTTCTTTATCAAAAATCATAACACCGCAATCATTATAATTTGATTTAATATTATAACCTTTATCTAAAGCAAGTTCTATTAAAATTTCCTTACCAATATGTCCCAAATCACCAGTAATAATAGCATCATAATATGATGGAGCACGACCAGTATCTTTAAAATGACAAACTAAAGTATCAAGAGCAGCAGGAGCCATAGCAGAACCCATATTATTAGCGTCTTTAATTCCCATATCAACAATTTTTCCAGAAGTGATATGTGTTATAAATGGTCCATTACCAGTTTTTGATAATATTGCAGCACCAGCACCTGTTACAGTCCATTGTGATGTAGGTGGACGTTGATTTCCTAATTCTAATGGAAATCTGAATTGCTTTTCAGCACTACAAAAATGACTAGATGCAGCACATAATACATGTTGAGCACATGCTTCTGTAACGATAGAGCCAAGACTTAGACCTTCAACAAAAGTTGAACATGCTCCAAATATCCCAAGAAAAGGTATATTAAGTGCTCGAAGTCCAAAACTTGAAGAAATACATTGATTTAATAAATCACCAGCAAAACAATATTCAATATCACTTGAAGAAATTCCGGATTTTGAAATAGCCATATTAACGGTTTCTTTTATAATTTTACTTTCAGATTTTTCCCATGTTTTTTCACCCCAAAACTCATCTTCTATACATTGATCAAAATACTTTGCAAGTGGTCCATTAGCTTCTTTAGGACCAACAATAGAAGCAACTTCTGTAATAACTGGGGGAGTATCAAATTTAATTGTTTGTTTTCCTAATTTTTGCATAAAATTCATTCCTTTCTTTTTATACTAAAGTAATAGATTGAGTGTTAAAAATTAAAAATACAAGTCCAACAATAATAGAAGCTGAAATACCAAAAACAAGAACAGGACCAGCAACGGTAAACATTTTACCACCAACACCCATAATATAACCTTCTGACTTATATTCCATAGCAGGAGAAACAATAGAATTAGCAAAACCTGTAATAGGAACTAAAGAACCAGCACCGGCAAATTTTCCAATTTTATTAAAAATATTAAGACCTGTTAAAAATGCACTAATTGCAATCAAAATGATAGAAACAATTGTACCAGAAGTTTCTTGTGAAAGGCCTCTATATTTACATATATTCATAATTATTTGACCAATTGAACAAATTAATCCACCAACCCAAAATGCATTAAAGCAATTTTTCCATATAGGGGAATTAGGGGATTTTTTATCAACATAATTTTGATAATCTTTTTTAGAATCTAATGGTTTCATTTGTGACCTCCTTAATTTATTATCAACAGTATTTCCTAAAAAAAGAAAAATATGCAAATCAATATGACAAAAATATTACAAAAAATACAATTAAATGACAAATTATAAAAAAATCTTGACATTTTAATTAAAACATATAAAATATAATTAGTATAAAAGAGCCAAAAAGCTTTTTGTGTGAGAAAGGAAATATTTTAACATGAAAAAAGAAAACGGAAAAACAAGTCTAGAAATATTGATGACACTTGTTATATCAATAATTATAGTAGGAGTAATAATTGCAATGGTTTATGAAAAACCAAAGAAGTTAACAAACACCAATAATACAGTTAATACACAAAATACACAGAATATTGCAAATAATTCTATTTAATACAAAAGAAGGGAATGAAAAAAATGAATATATTATTATATGTAGTACTATTTATAATAGGAATTGGAACTGGAGTCTTTTGCCAGGTAGCAATATATAGAATTCCAAGAAATATAAAAATAATGAAAAAAGGTGTAACAAATATTGAACCTGAGGGCAAGCAAAAAATTTCAAAAAAAATAATAAAAATATCATATGAAATATTAATAGGAATCTTATTTGTTCTTTTTTGCAAGGCTTTAGGAATAGATATTAATAGTTTGAAACTATCACAAATAATCATGTACGTATTTACAATAGTATATTTAACAATATTGTTCATAATAGCAGGAATAGATAAAAAACATATCAATATAGACAAAAAGGTTACTACATTTGGAGTAATTGTGTCAATGATATATATTGTATATTCATATACAATTGATCCATCAAGTATATATTTTAATACAGTATGTTTGGGTTTATATATAATATTACTAGTAGTAGACACAATTTTTCTTAGAAAATATGCTCAAAATAGTTATACAATTGGAATGCTAATGTTATTTAATATGATGTTAGTATTTTCAGAGGTAGAAATATTTGCATATACGATTGTAATTACAGCAATTGGAATATTATTATATTTATTAAAATTAAAAATAAATCAAAAAAATAATGGAAATAAAAAAGTTAAAATTGATAATGTTCCAGTCGGATATTTTTTGTCAATTAGTAATATAATTATTTTATGTGCATCAGCAATAACACAAATTGTTCATGTTTAATTGTATACATTTTCGAAAGGAAAAAGTAAAATATGAAAATAGGAATTGATATAGGCGGAAGTCATATTGCAATAGGGTTAATTGATGAAAATGGCTCTATTATTTTAAAAGAAGAAAAGTTTATAATTGAAAGAAACAATGTAAAAGAATTAATAGAATTATTTATAATAGAAACAGTTAAAGATATGATGTCAGAATTTGAAATTGAGAGTATAGGAATAGCTGTTCCAGGGACTATATCTGATAATAAAATTATTAAGTCAGTTAATTTAGATTTAGAAAATTATGATTTAGTAAATAAATTAAAAGAAAAATTAAATCTAGACATTAAATTAAAAAATGATGCAAAATGTGCGGCATTAGCAGAACAAAAATATGGAGAACTAGCACCATATAAAAATAGTGTATTTTTATGTATAGGAACAGGAGTTGGAGGAGCTGTAATTTATAATAATAAATTAATGGAACCTACAGAATTTCCAGGATTTGAATTTAGCCATACAATAATTCATAAAAACGGAAATATATGCAATTGTGGAAAAAGAGGCTGTTTTGAAACTTATGCTAGTTTAAAAAAATTTAAAAGAAAAATTGCAGATGAATTTGAATTAAATACAATGGATGGTGGAATTATAAGAGATTTCATAAGAAAAAATCTAGATAATTGTACATTAAAATATATGCTAAATAAATATATAGAAGACTTAAGTATAGGAATTTCTAATATTATTAACATATTTGAACCAGATGCTATATGTATCGGTGGAAGTTTTGCAGAATATAAAGATATATTATATAATCCATTAAAAAATGCGTTATTACAAGGAAACTTGCTATTTAATAAGAGATGTGATATAATAATAAAACTTGCAAAATTTAAAAATGATGCAGGAATAATCGGAGCAACACTAATATAGTGTTGCTTAATAATAGTTAATTGATAATTGACTGAAAGTGAGATATGAAATTATGGATAGCAATAAAAATGGTAATAAAAAAAGGGTATCTTTCCTTACATTGCGGATGTAAAGTAAATCAATATGAAACAAATGCAATGATACAGAAATTCAAAGAAGCAGGGTATGAAATAGTAAATATAAATGATGATATATCAGACATTTGTATAGTAAATACATGTACAGTAACAAATATGTCAGATAGAAAGTCAAGACAAGCTTTAAGAAAAGTAAAAGAAAAAAACTACAATGCAATAATTGTAGCTGTTGGTTGTTATGCACAAGTAGCAAAAGAAGAACTTGAAAAAATGCCTGAAATAGATGTGGTACTTGGAAATGAAGAAAAAAAAGATGTAGTAAAATATGTTGAGAACTTTATAAATGGAAACAATAAAGTTGTTGAAATAGAAGATATTGCTACACAAAAAGAATTTAAAGACATGGGGCAAATTACATATACTGAAAAAACAAGAGCAGTAATAAAAGTACAAGACGGATGTAATCAATTTTGTTCATATTGTATAATTCCATATGCAAGAGGTAGAGTAAGGAGTAGAAATCAAGAAAGCATTATTAAAGAAATAACTCAAATAGCTCAAAAAGGAATAAAAGAAGTAGTAATTACAGGAATACATGTTGCATCATATGGAAGAGATTTCGGAAATGAAAATGGGCTAATAGAATTATTGGAAAGAATAAATGAAGTTAAAGGAATTTCACGAATTAGATTAGGCTCATTAGAACCTAAGATTATTACAGAAGAATTTATGCAAAGATTAGTCAAATTAGAAAAAATATGTCATCATTTTCATTTATCATTACAAAGTGGATGTGATGAAACATTAAAAAGAATGAATAGAAAATATACAGTTTCAGAAGTAGAAGAAATAATAGAAAGATTACGAAGATATTATGATGATGTAATTTTAACAACAGATATAATTGTTGGATTTCCAGGTGAAACTGATGAAGAATTTAATAAAACATATGAATTTTTAAAAAAAGCAAAATTATATAAAATGCATGTATTTCAATATTCACCAAGAAAAGGAACAAGGGCTGCTGTTATGCCTGGACAGGTAGATGGAAACATTAAAGAGAAGAGAAGTAAAAAATTGATACAATTATCAAATGAGAATGAAAAATATTATCATGATAAATTGATTGGAAAAACTGTTGAGGTTTTATTTGAAGATAAAGAAAATGACAATGGAGTTACTTATTATAAAGGCCATACTCAAAATTATATTTTGATTAAATATAGATCTGATGAGAATTTGGAAAATACTTTAAAAGAAATTAAGATTTTAGATGATAACTTTTTTGAACACTAATAATGAGTGTGTCAAGTGGAAAAACACCCACCTTAGAAAAATAATTCTAAGGTGGGTGAAATTAATAGAGTTGGTTATATGGATCGATAGATGTTTCAAGACCAACTTTGTCCTGAAGTATTCCATTAACAAATCCATAACCGTGAATATTGACATGTTCTCGGTCAAGAATTACTTGGTCAAACTCAACTCCATCATATCTTCTTGAATTATATTTGTCATGAAGCGAGTCAACCCGTAAATCTGTTGCAAATGTACGAATTTGTACTTCAATAGGAGAATATCCATCAAATACTATATGAAGTGATTGGTAGCCATCCGATTTAGGAGTAATGTAATAATCTTTGACGTAACTAGAATAGGTTGGCTTAAATAAGTCAGCTATATCTTGAGATTGAGGTACTACAACTTCTGGGTGTTTTTGAGATTCAAAGTTTAAATCAAACATATTTCCTTTTTTGCGAGGATTATATCCTTTTTTGAAAGTGAAAAAGTTGATTGTTTCATCAAGAATCTTATAACACATTTTTATAGATTCAAGTGTATCAATATTTCCAAAACAAGGCATTATTCTAATACCTAATGTATCCTGTATAGAATCCAATGTTACATCTTCACCATAAATATATTGCTTAGTTAAAAGCAACCTTATTTTAGTGTGACACTTAGTGTCACTTTTTTTCCTTCTTTCGAAGTAAATAGGAAAATTGTAGCCCATTTGTTTTTTCCACACTGTTAAGTGACGAATAAGTCCTTCCAGATCTTTTTTGACTAGAGATAGATTATGAGGCTTTAACATATTTCTAATTTCTAGTAATTTATTAGAATAAAGAACATTATAGTCACTTTCGGTTTCTAATAGCATTTGCCGGTAAACATTTTCTGCTTCATAAATTGTTTTTATGTCTTTGCCACAAACAGCTAAGTTGAAGTCTGGAAAGATTAATTTTTCGTTTGTACTATTCATATTGAAATCCTCCTTAATTTTTTATCAAAAATTTTATATGAAATATTATACCATATTTTGGCAAAAAAGGCAACATAAATTAAAAAACAAAGCCTTTATTGCTAAAAACTTTGTTTTTATAATAATATTATTAAATTTTATTTTACTGGTACTAATTTTTCTTTTCCACCCATATAAGGCCTTAAAACTTCTGGAACAGTAATACTTCCATCTTCATTATAATTATTTTCTAAAACTGCAATTAATCCTCTAGGTGAAGCAACAACAGTATTATTTAATGTATGTACAAAATAGTTACCTTGTTCTCCTTTAGCACGAATACCTAAACGTCTTGCTTGAGCATCTCCTAATGTAGAACAACTACAAACTTCGAAATATTTTTGTTGACGAGGACTCCAAGCTTCGATATCGCATGACTTAACTTTTAAATCAGCTAAATCTCCTGAACAACAATCAAGTTGTCTAACTGGAACATTGAAGTTTCTAAATAAGTCAACACTTAATTTCCACATCTTATTATACCAATTCATAGAATCTTCTGGTTCGCAAAGAACTATCATTTCTTGTTTTTCAAATTGGTGAACACGATATAAACCTCTTTCTTCTAAACCATGTGAACCAATTTCTTTTCTAAAACAAGGAGAATATGATGTCATTGTTATTGGTAAATCTTCTTTTTTAATAATTTGATTTTTAAATCTTCCAATCATTGAATGTTCAGAAGTACCAATTAAGAATAAATCTTCACCTTCAATTTTATACATCATTGCATCCATTTCTTCAAAACTCATAACACCTGTAACAACATCTGAACGAATCATGAATGGGGGAATACAATACGTAAAACCATTGTTTATCATATAATCTCTTGCATAAGCAAGCATTGATTCATGTAATCTTGCAATATCACCAACTAGGTAATAAAAGCCCATACCACTAGTTCTACCAGCACTTTCTTTATCTAAACCATTAAATTTTTCAATAATATCTGCATGATATGGAATTTCATAATTTGGAATAACAGGATCACCAAATCTTTGAACTTCAACATTTTCACTATCATCTTTTCCGATAGGAACAGTTGAATCCATAATATTAGGTATTTTCATCATTCTAGATTTTATTTCTTCAGAATATTTTTCTTCAAGTTCTTCATTTTCTTCTAATGCAGAATTTATTTTTTGAACTTCTTCTTTTAAATGGTTAGCTTCTTCTTTTTGACCTGATTTCATAAGTTGACCAATTTGTTCACTTAATTTTTTTCTATCAGACCTTAAATTATCACCATTTAATTTAGCTTCTCTATTTTTCTTATCTAATTCTAAAACTTCATCAACTAAAACTAATTTTTGATTTTGAAATTTCTTTTTAATGTTTTCTTTTACTAAATTTGGATTTTCTCTAATTAGTTTAATATCTATCATTTTATTCACATTCCTTTCTTAAAGCACAGATTTTCTTAATAAATCTTAATAATTTGAACATTAATGAAAATATTATATAATAAAAGTTAAGAAATATCAATAAAAATCAAATAATTTGTGAATAATATGTTTACGTTAGTAAGAGAGTTAATGGAGGAACAAAAAATGGAACTATTATGGGAAATAATACAGTTTATATTTTTTTCAGGGCTCATAGTAATAATTTCGAAAAATATATTAGTAAAAACACTTAGAAATTTGGCAGAGAATTTGAATTTAAAGCCTAAAACAGTAGGAGATATTGCTGGAATTGCAACATCTGTACCTGAACTACTTACAATAAGTGCATCAAGTTTTAATGGATTACTAGGAGCAAGCATTTATAATGTACTAAGTTCAAATGTAATTAATTTTATTCAATATGATGCTGCAATAATGCTGAATAAAAATCAAAAAGCATTGAAGAACAAAGCAATTAAAATTGATATAATACTTGTAATTATAACAATAATATTACCAATCTGTTTTATATTTGTTAAAAGTGAACTTCAATTTGCTATGGTGCCTGTGTTAATATTGTTATATATTGGTTTTAAAAAAATAAATAGTAATGTTCATAAGCTATATTTGCATGATGAAGACAAAGAGATTGAAGAACAAGAAGCAAAAGAAAATAGATGGAAAAGAGGAAACAAAAAGAAAGTTGCTAAAAATATATGTGTATTAATAATAACTGGATTACTTTTATTTGTAGTTGGAGACTTATTGGGAGATACACTTGAAACACTTTGTAGTAGGTTTAATGTACCAGAATTTATAGTTGGAATTGTTTTAGGATTTGTAACAAGCATCCCTGAATTAATAACATTTTTTGAAGCTCAAAAACACCATAAGAATTCACAAAATGATATGCTAGGAGTTATTGAAGCAACTAATAATTTGTTAATGTCTAATGTCATGAATTTATTTATAATCCAATCTGTAGGGATTACAATTTATTCTTTATTTAGTTGAATGGGACAAAATGTACCGGGTACATTTTGTCCCAAATTTATTTTATAAAAAGGATAAAAGGAAAGGATATGCATATAATATTATCAAAATATAAAATTATTGGAGGAGATAATTTATTATGCAAGAAGAATACTTGATAGAAAAAATGGTAAAAGGAAAAACAGATAAAGAAAAAGAAGTTGAACTTATGAAAACAATTATTGAAACAAAAGAAATGCTTAAAAATGCAAGATGTAATTTTGAGTATGCTGAAGATGATATGATAGATTATTATACGTATCAAATAAAGGCAAATCAATCTAAACTAGATTACTTAATAAAAATAGCTAAAAGACAAGGCATGGAGTTAAGTAGAATTGATGAATTAAAATATAGATTATTTATGGAAAATAATAAAGCAGGATAATAGAATATTTGTCCAAATTACAACATAAAAATAGTAGTAATATATTACTACTATTTTTATGTTTGGGGTGATACAATGAATATAAATATTCTTATAGTTATATCTTGTGTATGTATGTTATTTGTTATTGGAAAAATTTTTATAATGCCAATAAAAAAAATTCTGAAGATAGTTTTTAATTCTATTTTGGGTGGAGGAATTATTGGGATTATAAATTTAATTGGAGGTGTATGGGGATTTCATATTGGACTTAATATATATACTTCTGTTTTAGTTCGGCATTCTTGGTGTGCCTGGGGCTATAATTCTGATTATTGCAAAGATTATTTTAAAGTAAAAATGTACCGGGTACAAAATTCCCCAAGATTTCTATTAAATTAAAATAAAACAAGAGCTAACAACTGATGTTGTAGCTCTTGTTTTTGAGATTTAATTATCGTCTCTGTTAAAAAGTATCAGTGATGTTACCAAATTTGCTGCTTCGTGTGAAAAAATCATGTACTCTACGTTTATAAAGTAACTTTTTAATTTCTTATAAAATTCACTTTCATATTTAAAAAAGTTACCCCGAAATTCAGAAGATGATACTACTACTTTTTGACCTGAAGCCAAATTGGTAATGACAAAAGAGTCCTTTACCCGATTTACTGTGATAGTCTTTTTGAAATTTGTAACAGAATACATAAAAAAATCCTCCTTAAAATTATTTGATAAATTTATTATACTACAAAACTTGACATAATGCAAATATTTTGCTAAAGAAAATAAAAATTTTTAAATATATAATATTGCTAAAAAAATAATAATAGTGTAAAATATAATTGTGTATTTATAACAAAAGATAAAATTATAAAATAACAAATGAAGGGAGAAATAAATAAAAGATGAATATTCTGCGTAAGCATAGAAAATCTAACAAGAAAAACAAACTAAAAAAATACATACTATTTATCTTTTCTCTTATAATGACGACTTTTGCGTGGCTTACATATTCAAAAGTATTAAATGGAAATTTGAATATACATGTTGCGGCGTGGGATATGGAATATTATATTGGAGATGAAAAAAAAGAAAATCCTATAGGTATAACGATTCCTACACTATATCCTCAGATGCCAGAACAAACAATAAAGGTCGATATAAAAAATAATGGTGAAGCATTAGTTGATATAGATTACCATATACAATCAATATCTATTGCAGGGGTAGATTATGAATTGGTAAGTGATGGAAATCAGAATACTACTGAAAATTATATAAATATACCCAATTCTACGCTTGAAACTGACCCAGAAACAGGGGTGTTAGTTGCAAAAGGGAAGATAATAGATGATGCTACAAGATTTCCATTTACAGTAGAACTTGAACATTCATTACAAGTTGTAGCAAAAGATAAGGGATACTTAACTTTAAAAGTTAAGTGGAATGGTGATAATGATGAACTAGACTCTGAGTGGGGATATAAAGTTGGAAAATATTTTGCAGATAATCCTACCGCGACATCTGCAATGAGTATAACCTTAAGTATTGATTCTTATCAGGCAGACAGTGAGATACAAGGCGGTGTTGGTAACTTACCTACAGGACCAGGAACCAGACCATATTTACCAAGTTCTGACTTTACACAAGTCGAAGGAACTGATTTAGACACTGGACTAGTAATAAAAGATTCAGCAGGAAATGAATATGTATGGATAGAAGTTCCAAAACTTGCGAGTGTATATCCAAAAGCAGGTATAAGTATAACAGAATTTACTGATGATGAGTATGTAAAAATTGAGAAAGATTTACAGTCATATGTATCAACATATAGAAATGAAATCACGTCAAGTGATACTTACAATTCAGACGATACAACAGGTTTGACAAATTCTGAATATAATACATTGAAGAAAAAGATGTTAAAGAGTGTTTATCAAAATGGAGGATTCTATATAGCTAGATATGAGGCTGGAATAGATAATAAGAGAACAAATCATGCATCGATATCTGGATTAACTCCAAAATCACAAGCCAATAAATATCCATTAAACTGGGTAACATGTAGCGAAGCTCAAACATTGGCAAGTAAAGCAAGTGTAAATGGACATTCAGGTAGCTTAATGTTTGGTATACAATGGGATTTAGTACAAAAATATATAGAAGCAAAGGCTGTGACACAGGGAACAGCAATAGGAACAATACAATCACAATTAATTACAAATAGTACATCATGGGGAAATTATAGTTCTAGTAAGTATAATATAACAAATGAAAATGCTCAATATTCAATGAATAATGGAACAACTTGGTTGCCAAGTCCATTAGACAAAACATCAACAGAAGATATATTACTAACAACTAAAGCAAGTAATAGTTTTGCAAAACAAAATATATTTGATTTAGCAGGAAATGTATGGGAATGGACATTAGAATATTCTTCTAAAGCAAGTACTCCTTGTACAATTAGAGGAGGTTCTTATGACAGTACATTAGCAGAAAGCAAGGCTAATTATAGAAACAACGGAAATACAACATTCTCATATTACAGTGTTGGATTTAGAGTGACAATATATTAAAAATTGAATAAAGGACAGTTACAAAAGGTGACAGGTACAAAATTACATTTTTAAAAATGATAATTATATACCTGTTACCTTTTTATGTATCTTTTATTTTGATGTCATTCTACCATTGATAAACTTTATAAAATGTAGTATAATACCAATGGATAGGGGAGATTAAGAATGAATGACAAAATAATAATAAAGGGAGCAAAAGAGCATAATTTAAAAAACATAAATCTAGAAATACCAAGAGATAAATTAGTTGTAATAACAGGACTTTCAGGTTCAGGAAAATCATCACTTGCGTTTGACACATTATATGCAGAGGGACAGAGAAGATATGTAGAAAGTCTATCATCATATGCACGTCAATTTCTGGGATTAATGGAAAAACCTGATGTAGAATCAATAGAAGGACTTTCGCCTGCTATATCAATAGATCAAAAAACAACTTCTAGAAACCCTCGTTCAACAGTTGGAACAGTTACTGAAATATATGATTATATACGTTTATTATATGCAAGGGTTGGAACACCGTATTGTCCTATTTGTGGAAAGAAAATTGAAAAACAATCAATAGACCAGATTGTTGATAATGTTATGAAACTAGAACAAGGAACAAGAATACAAGTTTTAGCTCCAGTTGTACGTAGTAGAAAAGGGGAATACACTAAACTATTTGAAGATTTACAAAAAGAAGGATTTGCAAGAGTAAGAGTTGATGGAGAAATTTATGATTTGGCAGATTTAGAAGAAATCAAGTTAGACAAAAATAAAAAACATGAAATCGAAATAGTTGTAGATAGATTAGTTATAAAAGAAGAGATTTTAGGAAGACTTACAGAATCAATTGAAGTAGCACTAAAACATGCAGATAATTTAGTTCTAATAGATGTAATAGAAGACAAAACAATTTTATACAGCTGTAATTATGCATGCCCAGATTGTGGATTTAGTTTTCCAGAATTATCTCCAAGAATGTTTTCATTTAACAATCCATATGGAGCTTGTCCAAAATGTTCAGGAATTGGATACTTAATGAAAATGGATGAAGATTTGATAATACCAGATAAAGATAAAACATTATATGATGGTGTTAAAGCATTTGGATCAAGCACTATGAAAAAAGGTGACACAATGGCTAGAATGTATTTTGAAAGCATAGGGAAACATTATGGTGTTGATATAAAAAATAAAAAAATAAAAGATTTGCCAAGGAAATTTTTAGAGAAAATCTTATATGGTACTGGTAATGAAGAAATAGATTTTGAATTTTCATCTTATGCAGGTGTAAGAAAATTCACAACACCATTTGAAGGAGTTTTGCCAACACTTGAAAGACGTCATAATGAAACTAAATCACAGGGAATGAGAGATTTTTACGAATTATACATGAGTGAACTTCCATGTGATGAATGTCATGGCGCAAGACTAAAAAAGGAAATCTTATGTATCAAAATCGGTGGAAAAAACATAAATGAAGTTACAGATATGTCAATAAGACAATTACAAGAATTTCTTAGAAATGTTGAATTAACAGCATCTCAAAAGATTATTGCAGATATGATTTTAAAAGAAATAGATTCTAGGTTGCAATTTTTAATAGATGTAGGACTAGAATATTTAACACTTTCTAGAAGTGCAGGAACATTATCAGGAGGAGAGGCTCAACGTATTAGACTTGCAACACAAATTGGTTCAGGATTGACAGGAGTGTTATATATATTAGATGAGCCAAGTATTGGATTACATCAAAGAGATAATGATAAACTGATTGCAACTCTAAAAAAATTAAGAGATTTAGGAAATACACTTTTAGTAGTAGAACATGATGAAGACACAATGTATGCTGCAGATCAAATAATAGATATTGGTCCAGGGGCAGGTGTTCATGGTGGACAAGTAATGGCTCAAGGAACTGCAGAAGAAATAAAGAATATTCCTAATTCAATCACAGGAGATTATTTAAGTGGAAGAAAACAAATTCATGTACCATCTACTAGAAGAAAAGGAAATAAAAAATGTATAGAAGTAGTAGGGGCAACTGAAAATAATTTAAAAAATATAAGTGTTAAATTTCCACTTGGAGTATTTAACTGTGTTACAGGTGTATCTGGTTCAGGAAAAAGTACTTTGATAAATGAAGTATTATATAAAAATCTTGCACAACAATTGAATGGAGCAAGTGAAAAACCAGGAAAATGCAAAAAAATAAAAGGCTTAGAAAATATAGACAAAATAATAAATATTGATCAATCTCCAATAGGACGATCACCTCGTTCAAATCCAGCAACATATACAGGAGCATTTGATTTAATCAGAGATATTTTTGCTGGAACAAATGAGGCTAAAATTCGTGGATATGAAAAAGGAAGATTTAGTTTTAATGTTTCAGGAGGAAGATGCGAAAGTTGTAATGGAGATGGAGTTCACAAAATAGAAATGCACTTTTTACCTGATGTATATGTTCCTTGCGAAGTGTGCAAAGGTAAGAGATATAATAGAGAAACATTAGAAGTAAAATATAAAGGAAAAAATATTGCAGATGTACTAGATATGACTGTTGAAGAAGCTTTAGAATTTTTTGAGAATATACCAAAAATAAAACAAAAAATTCAAACATTATATGATGTAGGATTAGGATATATAAAATTAGGTCAACCATCAACTACATTATCAGGAGGAGAAGCACAACGTGTAAAACTTGCAACTGAATTATCTAAAAGAGCAACTGGAAAAACTTTATATATTTTGGATGAACCAACAACAGGACTTCATATTGCTGATGTTCATAGATTAGTTGATATTTTACAAAGACTTGTTGATACAGGTAATACAATTATTGTTATTGAACATAATCTTGATTTGATAAAAACTTGTGACCATATTATTGATTTAGGTCCAGAAGGTGGAGATGCAGGAGGAGAAATTGTTGCTGTTGGTACACCTGAACAAATTTGTAAAAATGAAAGAAGCTATACTGGTAAGTTTTTGATGGAAAAAATGTACCCGGTACAAAATTGCCCATAAAAAATACTCGCTTAATTAAATTTAATTAAGCGAGATTTTTGTACACAAGAGTTATCTGATTATTGTATGCTCAAAAAATTTTTCCTGAAATTCAGTCAATGCATTTATCTGAGCATCGGTATAATTTTCATCATTTGGTACAATGATTAGAGTGTCCTTCTTATCATGTAAATGATGTAGAATTGCAATACATGTTCCTTCAAATACTTCAACAGGTTCATAAAAGCCAAGCACATAAGCACTCAATTTTTTCGAACCAATAATTAAAAATCCATAGTTAATTGGGTAGAAAAAATTCCCAACAGGATGTTTACTGCCTAATGGCCGATTGATTTTTAAAGCTACTGTTTTGTTTAAGAAATTACGTGCATTCATTTTCAATACCTCCTATTGTAATAATTCTTGCTTTTACTTAACAAATATATATTACCATTAACTGGAATTAAAGTCAATATATGGAAATGCTTTTTTGGAAAAGTTATTGCAAAAAATGTCGAAAATTAGATATTGATAAATACTTCTGTGAAGTATATAATAGATATAATAATAAAAAAATAAGGAGGAAATTTAAATGAAAGAAGTAAAATTAAATATAGAAGGAATGCATTGTACAGGATGTTCTACAAGATTAGAAAAGGTATTAAATAATGTTGATGGAGTAGAAAGTGCAAAAGTAAGTTTAGAGGAGAAAAAAGCAAATATAAAATATGATGAAACACAAGTAAATGAAAGTGAATTAAAAGAGGCAATTGAAGATGCAGGTTTTAAAACAAATTAAGAAAGGTAAAAAATAATTATGAAAAAAGTATTATTAAAAATAGATGGAATGACATGTTCAGCATGTTCATCAGGTTTAGAAAAATACTTAAACAAACAAGATGGAATAAAAATAGCAACTGTAAATCTTGTTATGAATAATGCAAATATAGAATACGACGATAAGAAGTTAACTCTAGAACAAGTTGAAAAGTTCGTTGAAAAAGCTGGTTTTGCAAGTTTGGGGATAGATAATTTTGAAAAAGAAGAAAAGAAGAAATCAAATGAAAAATATAAATTAATATGGATAAGTGTAATATCAATAGTAATATTATATATTTCAATGTCTCATATGGTGGGCTTACCAGTTATTTCATTTTTAAATATGATGACACATCCTATTAATTATGCTATTTCATTATTAGTATTAACAACAATTGTATTATTATTTGGAAAAGATATAATAAAAAATGGATATAAAAATCTAATTCATAAAACACCAAATATGGATACATTAGTAATGATAGGTGTTTTAGCAAGTTATATATATAGCATTTATGGAACAATACGAATTTTACAAGGTCATACAATGTATGTTGAAAAATTGTATTATGAATCAGCTGCTATTGTAATATTTTTTATAAAAATAGGTAAATTTGTTGAAAACAAAAACAAAGATAAAACAAAAGAAGCATTACAAGAATTAATGACAATAACACCAAATAATGCAACAATTATAAGAGAAGGAAAAGAAGAAGTTGTAACATTAGACGAAATCCAAAAAGAAGATGTTGTGATATGTAAACCAGGAGAAAAAATCGCTGTAGATGGCGAAATTGTAGAAGGAATAACACATATTAATGAAGCATTTATAACAGGAGAAAGTAAGCCTGCAAAAAAGGAAGTCGGATCTAAAGTTATAGCTGGAAGTATTAATTATGAAGGTACAATAAAATATAAGGCTGAAAAAATTGGTAAAGAATCAACAGTTTCAGAAATTGTAAGATTAGTGGCAAATGCAACATCGACTAAAGCTCCAATTGCTAAAATAGCAGATAAAATAAGTGGATATTTTGTTCCAGTAGTATTAGTCATATCTGTCATAGCATTTTTAATATGGTTAATTATTTCAAAAGACATAACACTTGCAATAAATATATTTGTAAGTATATTAGTAGTTGCTTGTCCATGTAGTTTAGGGCTAGCTACACCACTTGCAATAGTAATAGCTTCAGGAAATGCAAGTAGAAAAGGAATATTAGTAAAAACAAGTGAAGCATTAGAAAACTTTCATAAAGCAAAAACAATATGTTTTGATAAAACTGGAACATTAACAAAAGGAACATTGAGCATTTCTAAAATTTATAATTATAGCAATTTAGAAGAAAAAGAACTTTTGAAGAATATAGCAAGTATAGAAAAGAAATCAGAACATCCAATAGCAAGAGCAATTGTAAATAAAGCTGATGAAGAAAAAATAGAACTAGAAGATTTAAAAGAGTTTAAGGCAATAGCAGGTTTTGGGGTTGAAGCAATAATGCAAAATGATTATAAATATTTAATTGGAAATAGAAAATTAATGACTGAAAATGGAGTAATAATCCCAAATGAACAAGATGAAATACAATTAGTTAATGAAGGAAATAGCATATTATTTGTAAGCTTAAATAATAAATTAGTTGCATTAATAGGTGTAAAAGATATCTTAAAAGATAATATTGAAAATGTAATAAAAGAATTAAAAGATAAAAACATTAATGTTGTAATGTTAACAGGTGATAATGAAAAAACAGCAGAAATTGTTGCGAAACAAATTGGCATAGATAAAGTAGTTTCAAATGTCACACCAAAGGAAAAAGCAGAAAAGATAAAAGAATTCAAAAAAGATGGAATTGTAATAATGTGTGGAGATGGAATAAATGATAGTATAAGTTTAGTAACAGCAGATATAGGTGTTTCAATTTCGTCAGGTACAGATATTGCAATGGATTCTGCAAGTGTAATATTAATGAATGATAATATAGAAAAAATAAATGAATTAATAGATATTAGCACAAAAACAATAAGAAATATAAAACAAAATCTATTTTGGGCATTTTTTTATAATATTTGTATGATACCAATTGCTTGTGGAATACTAGAACCTATTGGAATTGAAATGAATCCAATGGTTGCTGCTTTTGCTATGACGATTAGTAGTTTAACAGTTGTTTTGAATGCTCTAAGATTAAAGAAATAATAGGAGAGTTGGAAATTTAATGTTTCCAACTTAATCTATGTTAATGAAAGGAATTGATACATATGAATAAGAAAAATATATATATTTAGATTATGCAGCAAATACACCAGTAGATAAGCAAGTATTAGATGTTTTTAATGAAAATACATTAAAATATTTTGCCAATCCTAATTCAACACATAATCTAGGAAAAGAAGCAAATAAGAAAATAGAAGAAACAACAAAAAATATAATGGAACTATTACATAAGAATACTAAACTAGATGAAGATACTGAAATAATATATACATCAGGTTCAAGTGAATCTAATAATTTAGCAATAAAAGGAATTGCACAAACATACAAAGAAAATGGAAAACATATAATATCAACATTTTTAGAACATTCGTCTGTAAGTAGTCCTTTAACATATTTGAAAGAACAAGGATATGAAATAGATATTGTTAATATAAAAAATGATGGAACAATTGATTTGGAACATTTAAAAAGTTTGCTAAGAAATGATACTGTATTAGTTTCTGTATGCTATGTCGATAGTGAAGTCGGTACAGTTCAGCCAATACAGGAAATTGCAAATATATTAAAAGATTATCCAAATTGCTTTTTACATGTTGATAGTACACAAGCAATAGGAAAAATTAATGTTGATTTTTCAGGAGTTGATTTAATATCATTTGCACCACATAAGTTTAATGGATTAAATGGTTTTGGAGCATTACTAAAAAAGAAAGATATTGTTTTAGAACCATTAATAAATGGAGGGGCAAGTACGAGTTTATATAGAAGCGGAACACCTGTAATAGGACAAATTTGTGCCTTAGAAAAATCATTAGAACTAATATTTGCGAATTTTGCTGAGAGATATAAATATGTATCTAAATTAAATCAAACATTGAGAGATGAGCTATCAAAATATAAAGATGTAAGTATAAATACAATTTCTAATGAAAATCCATTTATATTAAATATAAGTGTTAATGGAACAAAAGCTGTGGAATTTAAAAATAAATTAGAAAAATATGGAGTAAATTTATAAAAGGTGTAAAAGAATTTGATATGGTTAAAGAAGGTGATAAAATAGCAGTTTGTATATCTGGCGGTAAAGATTCAATGTTACTTGCAAAATGTATGCAAGAATTGAAAAAACATAGACAAGTTAATTTTGAATTTGTGTTTCTTGTAATGGATCCAGGATATAATCCGATAAACAGACAAAAAATAATGAGTAATGCAAAATTGCTAAATATTCCAATAACAATGTTTGAAAGTAATATTTTTGAAGTTGTAGAAAAAATTGATGATCATCCTTGCTACATTTGTGCAAGAATGAGAAGAGGATATTTATATAAAAAGACTCAAGAATTGGGTTGTAACAAGATTGCATTAGGTCATCATTTTGATGATGTTGTAGAAACAATTTTGATGGGAATGTTATATGGTGCTCAAATGCAAACTATGATGCCTAAATTGCATAGTACATATCATGAGGGAATAAAAATTGAATGTGGAAAAATAACTCTAAATGAAAATAAAAGTTTTAGAGACATTTATGAAATAATGAAACAAATGAATATAGGAGGGGATAAAAAGTGAAAACAGGATTTGATGATTTAGATAGTATTATGCAAATAAATAAAGGAGACTTGATTATAGTTGTATCAAGACCTGCAATGGGGAAATCAACTTTAGCACTTAATATATTAAGTAATGTAGCAATTAAAGAAAAAAAGCCTGTATTAATGTTTAATCTTGAAAGTAGTAAAGAGAATATAATTAATAAATTAATTATAAGTAATTCTATGGTTGAAGCTGATAAATTTGAGATATATGATAAATATCAAAAAGGAAAAATAATGAAACCTGAATTAATAGATGATGACTGGGACAGAATTTTTTATGGGTTAAATATATTAAAAGATGCACCAATTTTTATAGATACTACTGCACCATACACAATAGAGGATATTTGTAAGAAATCACGTGAACTAAAATTAAAAGAAAATATTGAACTTATTATAATTGATTATCTTCAACTTATACAATTTGATAAAAGTAAAGCACTAAGTAGAGATAACGAGACTAGAGAGATATTAAAGGAGTTAAACATATTAGCCAAAGAATTAAATATTCCAATAATTGTTACATCACAATTATCCAGAAAAGTAGAAGAAAGAAGTGACAAAAGACCAATTATAGCCGATTTCTCTAATACTTCATCTAGCATTTTTACATATTCTAATAAAATTTTATTTTTATATAGAGATTCATACTATAATAAATCCCAAAAAAGCAATATAACTGATATTATAATCGCCAAAAATGAAAATGGCAAAATACGGTACAATAAAATTAGGGTGGATGCCAGAATATTGTATGTTTGGAAATACTATTGTTTTTGAGTAAGAATAGAGATATTGAAAAAATATATTGTTTAGCAAATTGGGTTTTGAAACAACAAATTATGTTGACATCTCTGCAATGCGATGGTATAATACTACTGTAACTTTAATGTATGTAAATAAACAGGAGGTCTATTATGGTAATTAAAGAAGAACTAGAAAAATTACGGAAGGAACAAGAGCAACTAGAAAGAGAAATAGAAATGAAAAATAATAAAAAAGAAAATGAAATGAGGAGTTTGCAGAAAACAGAGCAGAGATTAATTCAATTCGAAGGTAAAAATTCAAAGATTGCAAAGAAAATTTATGAAGAATTATACCAAGAAACTATGAAATCTAAAGAAAACATTAAAAGAATTGAGGAGTATATAAAAAAATGCAAAAATAAATATTTAACAATCAAAAGTAGAATTGATGAACTTTGTTATGATACCTCATTATATATCAATGAACAAGTTAACTATTTGATTTTAGAATTCATGAATTATGTTAAAAAAAATGAAATAAGACTAGGCAAAAATATAATAAATGAATTTAGAATAGAATCTTGTAAGTATTGTGTAGGTAAAGTACCTTATCATTATATGGAACCTGATGGATATTTTGAAATAGAACAAGGCTCTGAAAGAGTTGCTGTAACAAAGGACTATTATTTTAATAATGAGATTATTGTAGGACATACTGATTGGGACTGTGTATTATCTGATTGGTATAAAAAGTACGAAAATGATTTCATAAAATCTTTTTTGAAAAGTTTAAAAAAGGACTTTTATTCTGAGAATTTTAAAGTAGTTGATGTGGATGATAGACTTGGAAAATTTACAATTGAATTAATTTAAATAAGTTAGTTTATTGATGATAACAAACTGATGGTCTTATAATAAGAACCAATATAAAGAGGTCGCAAATTGTGACCTCTTCATCATTTACAGTATAATTTTAGGTTGATATTTTTCAAGCCACATATTAACTTGGCAAAGATAAGCCATAAGTTGAGGACCAGTCATTAATTGACCAAACCAAGGGCGAGAAAAAGCTTTACCATCAGTCTCTAAAATATTTAAGATATAATCTCTATTTAGAAGATAATTAATAGGTGCATAAGGATTAGACATAATTTTTGCAAGCATTGACTTAACTTTAGCAAGGTAAGTTGGGTTATGAGTCTTAGGATAAGGACTTTTTTTTCTATCTACAATTTCAGGTGGTAAGAACTTACGAGAAACATAACGAAGTAGTCCTTTTTCACGACCATTAAGAGCCTTAATTTCCCAAGGGATATTCCATACATATTGAGCTAATCGATAATCACAAAATGGAACACGAAGCTCAAAACCATTGTACATAGCCATTCTATCAGATCTATCAAGAAGAGTCTGCATAAACCAATTTAAAGTAAGATGTGAGATTTTTCTTTTTTCAGCAGTTTCTAGTGAATCAGAATCTAATATATCTACTTCAGATAAACTTTCTTGATATCTATAATTAATATAATCTTTTAAATCAACCTTTTTAGCAATACTAGGATTTAGCAAGGTTTGACGTTCATCAATTGCAATTGACCAAGGGAAAGTACCACTATTAAGTGCATCATCTCTGAAAAACCAAGGGTATCCACCAAATATTTCATCAGCACATTCACCTGTAAGAGAAACAGTCGCAGTAGGCTTAACATATTTGCAAAATAGTAAAAGAGAAGAATCAATATCAGCCATACCAGGCATATCACGAGCAATCATTGCATCTTCAAGATATTCAGCAAGTTCTGGTGTATCAATAACAATAGGGTGGTGGTTAGTATGCAATTTATTAACCATTAAATCAATATAATAATTATCAGAATTAGGTTGGAAGTCACTTTTTACAAAATTCTTATCATTATCAACATAATCAATAGAATAAGTATCAAGTGGAGGCAAACCATTTTCATGACAGTAATCAGATGCATATCTTGTAATAATACTTGAATCTAAACCACCTGATAAAAATGTACATAAAGGAACGTCAGAAACAAGTTGTCTTGTGATTGCATCTTTTAAAAGAAAATCTAAATGTTCACAAGTTTGTGCAAAATTTTCTGTATGTGGTTCACTTTTTAATTTCCAATATCTTTCTATATGTAATCCTGAACGATTAAAAATAGCAAAATGAGCAGGTTTTAATTCAAAAATATTATCAAAAATAGTAGTTCCCGGTGTATGAGCAGGACCAATTCCAAATAATTCAGAAATTCCTTGAGAATCAAGTATTCTTTGTACACCTGGATATTGAAAAATTGCTTTAATTTCAGATGCAAATATAAATGAGTTATTTTGCATTGTGTAAAATAAAGGTTTTACACCAAAATGATCTCTTGCCATAAATAATTCTTCATTTTTTGAATCCCAAATTGCAAATGCAAAAATACCATTTAAATGATGAACGACGTCTTTTCCATAATAGATATAGCTTTTTAATAATACTTCTGTATCACTATAACTATCAAATGTAAAACTATTTTCTTCTAGAGTTTGTCTTAATTCTTTTGTATTGTAAATTTGACCATTATAAACAATGGAAAAAGTTGAATTGCTATTTGTGTCTATAGCTTGCATGGGTTGTTTTCCTCCATCAGGATCTATAACAATCAATCTTTTGTGTCCGAGTGCTACATGAGATCTAAGATAATAGCCTTCCTCATCAGGACCTCTTCTTGAAATTAAATTATTCATATTAATTAAAGTGCTTTTATATTTTGAAACATCTTGTTTAAAATTTACAAAACCAACAATTCCACACATAAAATTCCTCCGTTCTTATTTATTGCCTTTTAAAATATATTCTAAATAAATGAAAAGTTGCATAAATTATCAAAAAAATGTTGACAAAATTCGAAAATGCTTGTATAATTTTATAGTGACAAAAATAAGGTGAAAAATGATGGATATATACATATATCTTATATGCGAGGAGGGATTAAGATGGCACAACCAAAAAGAAGATGGTCAAAAGCTAGAACACATTCTAAAAGATCAACATGGAAAGTAGAACAACCTAAATATGCTACTTGCCCACATTGTCATGAACCAGTAATGCCACATAGAGTTTGTTCAAAATGTGGATATTATGATGGAAAAGAAATAGTTGCAAAAAAAGTAGAAGAATAGTAAGACAGCAAACGCCGACTTAGTGGGCGTTTTTGTGGTGGAAAAGTTATATTATAATGAATAAGTTTTTAACAAAAAGGTATAATAACAATAATTGTAAAAATTAGGGAGGAATTTAAAGTGAAAAATTTAAGAAAAACAAAAATTGTAGGAACAATAGGACCAGCAAGTGAAAACAAACTAGAAGAATTATTTAAAGCAGGATTAAATGTATGCAGAATAAATTATTCACATGGAAGTTGGGATGAACAATCAGAAAAATCAGAAAGAATCATAAAATTAAGAGAAGAATTAGATTTACCAATTCCAATGTTATTAGATATGAAAGGTCCTGAAATAAGAACAGGAATGTTATATACAGGAAAAAATACAAAAATCCAATTAAAAGATGGACAAAAATTCACACTAGTTAATGAAGACATTACAGGTGATGAAGAAAAAGTTTCTGTAACATACAAAGAATTATATAAAGATGTACAACCAGGTACAAAAATATTAATTGATGATGGAGCGATAGAATTAAAAGTTGACGAAGTTGTAGGAAAAGACATAGTTACAACAGTTGTTCATGGAAATGGATTAGGAAGCAGAAAAACTATGAACTTACCTGGAACAATAATCAGATTACCAGGATTAGCTGAAAAAGATATAG
>OGFF01001206.1_pt1 | contig 29234 bp, 29 predicted proteins | sample 1570751 | NCBI WGS metagenome assembly OGFF01 (sample SAMEA2581951, study PRJEB24529) | metagenome | biome: Human gut stool | place: China | collected 2011 | reverse complement strand
AATTTCCATTCTTGCTTGCATATCTGGTGGCATAAGTAGAAAGAGTACTGTCTATGGTGTTTACAATACCATGCGTGCCTGTGAACAGGTCTGATACCTTTTCCGGATCACTGTCCATGGCAGTTTTAAACTTTTCTTCATCAAATACGATCTTTCCACCTGCTGTGTAATCATCTGAGAAGGAAATTCCGATCTTTTCAAGATCGTCATAAGAAACACCGTTTATCATCATTGAAGAGAAAATGCCCTGGGTAGCATTGTCCAGATCTTTTAAAGCGCTGCTGTTGTACAGAATACCCTCTTTTGCCTTATCCTCCCAGTTTTTAATGGAGGTTTCATTCATTTCATTTTTCTGGTCATCTGTCAGAGGCTTATAATTACTGTCCGGCTTGGTTGTTGCCTGGGTGCGGACCTCATCGATCATGGCATTATAAGCTTCAATGAATTTCTTTACAGTCTCCGTTACCTTTTCTGTATCTGCTGATGCAGTAAAGCTGACGCCTCCTTCAGCAGTTGCCGAGCCTGTATTAAATGTATTCGTGGCTCTAATATCCAGACCGTCAATGGAGAAGGTATTGCTGCTGCTGGTAATGGTGGTCTGTACCCCATTATAGAGAATACTCATCTCACCATCTGTGCCATCTGTGCTAACCCCGCCGAAAATGAGATTTGCTGCATCAGTAGTATCTTTTGGATCTGCACCAAGGGTGATCTTACGGCCCTCACCTTTTTCATTGGAAGAAAGAACAAATTTATTTTCACTGCCCAGATAGATGGCAGTTACTCCCGCATCTTTATTATTATTGATCGCAGTAAGCAGTCCGTCTACTGTGGTATCTGCAGTGATATTATCTATTTTTGCACCATTGACTGTAAAGTTTTTTAATGCGTCGTTTAATTCCTCTTTTGTATTGTATTTTCCCAGTCCCAGTTTGACCCTGTTCTCCCACAGGCTGCTTCCTGTACTGATCTTATTTGACTGGGTAGATGTGATACCCAGGGCATTCTGGAGTTCCTTTGAGTCTGCGGATATCTGTAATGTCTGTTTGTTGTCTGTTGCAGTAAACGTCAGGCTGCCATTTTGACCCTCACCTACAGTAACCTTTCCTGAACCGAAGGCTTTATCCAGCTTATTCTGTAAGCTATCCTTAAAAGCTTTAAAATCTTTTATCTCTTCCTTATCGCCGATCAGTTCAATATTCTTTGTCTGTCCGCCATAAGAAACAGAAATTGATTTTCCCTTAAGATAGGCGGAAAGGGGCTGCTCTGTTATAGCTGCAGCCTCGAATGAAGATGTATTGTGGTTAAATTCATCAAGTGAAATGCCGTTATCTATATCATCCTTATTCATGTTGCCGGAATTAAAGCCAAGACTCTTTAAAGCAGATGATGTTTCCCTGATCACACAGCTTTTTCCTTTATCGGTAATACTGCCTGTCTTCTGCCTGATCTTGATCTCATCACCATCCAGTGTAAATTCAATGCCGCTCTTTCCATCTTTTCCGAGAAATCCCTGGGAATCAAGGGCTTCATTCAGCTGTTTTACTACATTTTCAGATTTATCCGTATAATCAATGGTGACTGTCTCTGTTTTTCCACCGTCCACCTTTTTTTCATAACTGGTGGGGAACGTAAAGGTTGCTTCCTCTGTGAATTTCTTATCTGTAATACTGTAGGTTCCAAATGTCAGCTTCGTTCCGGAAAGATTGGAGGTCTTTACTTCTTTATTGGTAAAATCAGACTCGCTGATGCCGCCTAAGGTAATAGGTGAATCTGTTTCATTTTCTATTTTCTTTTCGCCGGAGACCAATGTGGCAGATGTTGCTAATTGTTTTACTCCCAGAACTGACACTCTGGATGCAGTGTCTGCGTTTCCTGTCGCTGATATATATTTTGTATAGTCAGGATTTCCCTGTACACTGACCTGGTTTTTTGCAAAGAAATCACTGTTTTTTAAGCTCTTTGTTGCTGAATAGCTAAGGTAATTGTCCTGAAGATCTATGATCTTATTGCTGATAGAACGATATGCATCCCGCTTCCATTCCAGTTTGGTCATAGCCTGTTTCTTGGATGTGATCTTGGATGTTGTTCTTGCTGTCATCTGTTCGATCAGTGCATCCCTGTCAATACCGGAAGCTAAACCACCAAATCCTCTTAAAGCTGTATTTCCAAGACTGCTGCTTGTTCTTGATACACTTGACATATCTGCTGCTCCTTTCAGTCATGTGATGTCGCGGAGTACATAAAATGCGCCGCTTCTGTATACTTTATCCCTGTGATTCTATAGATTCTATATAAATATTTCGGCGCAGCATGAAAATTTATAAGATATGGCGTGGATGTTCTTTTACTTCCATACAGGCTCTCATGGACTGACTTAAAACAGCCACACGGAATTTATTGCGGTAAAAGGTTAACAGCATCGGGACTGTCGTATTATCCGCTACAATATATTTGGGCGGCAGCCTGGTAAGCATCAGCGCCTTCACATCTGCCTGACAGCGGCTGCAGGTACAGGTATCATTGCTTTTCAGTGCGTCAAGGATCAGTTCCGGAGTAAGGATCTCCTCCATGATATTTACGACCCGGTAACTTGGACCATCTTCCTGCTTCTGCTCTTCCTGTTGTTCCGGTTCTTTCTGTACAGGTGTCCCTGCGTTTGTTTTGGGCTGCTCTGTCTGTTCTTCTGTCTGTTCTTCCTGCTGTTCTTCTGTCTGTTCTTCCTGCTGTTCTTCTGACTGTTCTTCCGACTGTTCTTCCTGCTCCCCGGGCTGTTCTGCCTGCTCTTCTGTCTGTTCTTTTTCCAGCTCCTGGATCAGATTCTTCTGGATCTCTTCTGCCAGCTTTCCTTCTTCTCTTGGATCAACTACAGTCACATTAGCGGAAGGCACTCTTACCGGTTCTTCAGCAGCTGATCCTTCCTGCTGTGTTTCACCGGAAGCTGAAGAAGACGGCTGTGTTTCGCCAGAAGACGCAACTGGCGGCTGTGAACCTGTGATAAGGTTCAGCACATGTGAGGTTTTATTTGTTTTTTTTGCCATATTATTTCTCCCTGAAACCTATGATCTTTTCTACCTCATCTAAAAACTTTCCATAATCCTTTACAGCTGATGCTCTCGGACTGTACTCAAAAATACTTTCTCCATGGGCCGGTGCTTCCGCAATCGCCACTCCGGACCTTATTTTTGTGTCAAATACCCGGGTTTCCAGCTGCGCGGCCAGCTGCCCGGCCATTTCCAATACATCCCTGCAAAGACATGTTCTTGGATTAAAGCGGTTTAGCAGGATACCCATGATCTTAAGGCCGGGATTGATCTGTATGCGGACAGATTCTACTGTTTCCTTTAACTGTGACAGTCCAACCAGACTGAGGATATCCGATGCCATTGGTATAATAAGATAATCAGAAACTGCATATGCGTTAACTGTGAGAAGATTTAAGGCAGGGGGTGTATCGATCACAATATAGTCATAAAAATCCATTACCGGCTTTAAAACATTTTTTAAAATAGATTCTTTTTCTTCTCCCGGATTATACTCCAGACCACTGCTGCTTAAGGTAATATCAGAAGGAAGGATATCGATCCCTTCTGTGCGGCTGATAGCCTTTTGTATGGATATATCTCCTTTTAATACATCCAGTATAGTAGATCCTCCTTCGGTATCCAGACCAAGGCAGAATCCAAGATTTCCCTGGGGATCCAGGTCTATACACAGAACCTTTTTACCTGCCATCGAAAATCCTGCAGCCAGCGCTGCTGATGTTGTGGTCTTTCCCACACCGCCTTTTTGATTTGAAACCGTAATGACCATTTATGTATCTCCTTTTATCCTCTTTTCTGCATACAATGACACAGGTGCCAGCCGTTTTTCTGGCACCATGATATCAGAAAAATACACTGTATTATTCGCCAAGGCGTTCCATGGATTCCTCTACCTGTTTTACCAGCTCCTGGATTTCCTGATATACAGCGGCTGACTCATTTGCCATACGGCCGATCTCATCTGCCACAACACCAAAGCCTACACCTGCTTTTCCGGCACGGCCTGCTTCAATGGCCGCATTCAGGGAAAGCATTTTTTCCATCGTGGCTGTCTGCTCCAGTCCCTTTGCCTTATACTTGATCTGTCCTACTGCATCCCGTACTTTCTTTTCCTCTTTTGCAAATGCTTCTACGCTGTCCGCATTGCTCTTCCGGTAATAAAGGGCATTAGCCCACAGATTCAGCATCTCAGCTAAAAGCTGTCCACCGGCACTTACTACTTCCTGGCTTGGGGCTGAATCATCCGGGTAATCTCCAAGGACGATACCGCCGATCACTGTACCTGCACGGAATCCTCCTACTGTAAGATCCTGGGTAAACTCTCGCAGCTCATTATGTTTTCCATTGGTATACCTGCTGTAAAAGCTGGTAAAGGAGTTTCCTCTCGTAATGTATTTTCCTTTCATATCCACTACTGCTGCTGTCATGCCTGTGACCGTTAAAAACAGATCCTGGATCCGCTGAAGTTCTTTTATATCCAGGATCTGACGGATATCCAGATTTTCTGTACTTTCATCTTTTGTAACGGTATCCATATAGGAAGTTTTCCCTGATACAGCTGATCCTGTTGCCACTTTAGAAGCTGTAACTTCATTTTTGGCTCCATTCTGGATCCACTGGGCCAGCTTGCGGTCTGTTTCCCGGATATGCTTAACCAGCACGCTTACCATATAGTTGATCTCGCCCAGGGAATTGATCGTCGGACCTTCCTGCTCCAGTTTTATAATGGCATCCCCCAGTTTCTGTTTATACCATTCATGAAATTTATGATGTTCTGTATATTCCGGATATTTTGACTGCTTCTGGAGATCCTCCTCATCTGAAAAGTGTTTCGTTACATATTCAACAAGAAATTCTCCCAGACTTGAGAGATTTTCTCTTCCCTTTCCTTTTGAGCATGCATCCAGAAGGGTATTGACTTCGTCAAAAATCTTCCTGTGCTCACTGTCGATCAGTTCATTTCCTGTTACAAGATCCTGTGTTAATACATATTTTTCCATCCTTAGAGTCCTCCTTACTGCTGACTGTACTGTTTTTTAAAACGGGCAAGCAGTTCATCCATTACTGTGATCAGATGCCCGATCTCCGGCTTGGAAAGCTGTTCGTCTGCACCTAATTCTTTCCCCTTCTGCCTCATCTGCTCATTGATCAGGGAAGAGAAGATGATAACCGGGATCTTCTTTAAATGTTCGTCATCCTTGATCAGCTTTGTAAGCCTGTGGCCATCCATTTCCGGCATTTCGATATCTGTAATGACCAGATTGACCTTATCATACAGATCAGAATCATTATGTATTTGTGAAAGGTAATCCCATGCCTCCTGGCCATTGGAAAAATTCTTTACATTGGTAAATCCGGCCCTTTCCAGGGAATCATCGATCATTTTACTTAAAAGAATGGAATCTTCCGCGATCACAATAGGACTGTTGCAGATAGGGCGGTCTCCCATCTTATCTACATCTGTCACCTGTATAGTTGTTTCCGGTGCGATCTCTGCCACGATCTTTTCAAAATCCAGGATGATCACCAGCTCTTTTCCGCACTGGGCAATACCGGTAGCAACACTGTCATCTCCATTTGCAATGGTCTTATCTGGCTTCTGTATATCTTTCCATGAAATCCTGCTGATACCTTCGATACTGTCTACCCGGAAAGCGACCGTCATTTTATTAAAATTTGTTACGATAAACAGATCTCTTGGCCCATTTTCCCGGTCATCTCCTGTAAGATATTTTGCCAGGTTGATCACTGTGATCAGCTCATCCCTTGGTTTAAAGATGCCTTCTACTGCCGGGTTTGCATGAGGCATCGGTTTTACCTTTTCACTCATGATGATCTCCTGGACTTTTGCCACATTAATGCCATAAAATTCACCCAGAACTGTGAATTTCATTACTTCAATCTCGTTTGTTCCTGATTCTAAAAGAATCCCTTCTTTTTCATTTTTGACCATGATCTTCTCTCCTTTTTTCTGTAAACAGGCATGTCACAGATGGTGACACCACCATAAATGAAAGCCCTGGCTATAGATGGCGTTCCGGTCGTCCCACTGTACGCACGATCACATCGCCTGTTGCAAGATCTAAAAGCATGGTACGGGCATAATTTCCTCCTGTATCCTCTGCTGCGATACAGATTCCTTCCTGGGCCATGACTTTTTTTACACTTTCTGCATTTCTCTGCCCGATATTTCCAAAGCTGCTGTTTCCGCTGATCTCAAACATCTTGGCTCCCCCTGCGATCTTAACTACCATCCGGCTTTTTACCATACCGAATATTTTCAGCTTTCTGAGGGTTTCCCTGATGCCGCTGTCTGCAAATTTAAATGGATTGGAATCCTTTCCTTCAAACTGTGCCGGAAGCATGATGTGCAGAAGTGCTCCCAGACGGGTAACCGGATCATAAAAGGTTATCCCGATACAGGAACCCAAAGCATAGGTTATGATCCTTCCTTCCCCTCGTGAAAACTTCATATCACCGATTCCTACTTTTAATTCCGTGCCTCCGATCATTATGAAACTCCCAACCTCTCTAAAATATCGTTTAGAGAACGAATATCCGGCAGCATGAGCAGCCAGTCAGAAAGTGCTTTTCCGCCGATCACAAAATCTGCATTGCAATACATCAGTTTATCTGTTTCATATCCATACTCAGCAATAGGTACCATTAAGATCCCACCCAGCATGTTGATGGTAGCACTTGGAACAGACAGTTCCACCTCTACATTTACAAGTTGTGAAAAAGCATTTATATAAGAACAGATAATGATGTTTCCTACTTCTACCAGTGCTGATCTGGCCATTTCGTCCATATCCAGAAAGGACTTATAACGGCTTCCAAGCAGTTTTTCCAATACCTCATTTGCAAAATCCAGGTCGAAAAGGAACAGCATCAACCCCTCAATATCACCTGACATTTTTACAAGGGCTGCCGCAACAAGCTCCTCTGCATCACCGATCCGGTTCATGGCATCATTGTATCCAAGGATATTCACAGATGGGATCGAGATCCGGACTTCTTTCTGCAGAAGCTTGGAAAGAGCAGTTGCTGCATGACTAGTACCGATACTGCCGATCTCCCGCATTACATCCAGAGCCTGCAGGTCCATATCTTCATATCGCTTTATTTCCATTTTTTACCTTATCCTCTCAGTGAATTGATCGTTCCCTCTATATCATCTGATGTAGTGATCATTTTTACAGCATAAGAAAAGGCTCTCTGACATTCGATCACATGGACCATTTCTTTTGCCATATCGGTGCCTGAATTCTCCAGTGCCCCTTTTTGCAGGACCGCATCTGATTTTAAAGAAGCTTCCATTTCATCCTGTACTTTATATTCATTATCTCCTACGCTTAAGAGACGGCTGGGGTTTGAAAATGTGTATACACTTACCTTAGGAAGGTCAGTATCATCCTCTGTGCTGTCTGTATCATCTGTATCGTAGTCATCGTCTTCTGACTCTGATTCCTCCTGCAGCTTTTCTACATCTGTTACTTCCAGCTTAAGAGGCTGCCGGTTCTGGTCCAGCACCAGCTTTCCATCTTCTGTTGTAAGATAAAATCCATCTTCACGTTCTCCCCTGTGAAAATGACCGTTTCTTGTATAGGTGATCTCACCTGACGCAGGATCCTGTATCATAAAAAATGCATTAGGCTCCATAATTGCATAATCATATTCTTTTCCGGTCTGAGTAGCACCGGCTGTACTAAAATCCGTCCAGGTACGCTCCACTCTGGCTCCTGAACCTGTCTGCAGCTCTGTCTGGGCATTTTCAGAATCATTAAGATTATAGTGGATCAGTTCAGAAAAAGCCGCTGTTTTAGGTTTAAAGCCTGTATTGTTGATATTGGCCAGGTTATTGGATACAACTGACAGTTTTTTTGTAAACTGTCCGGCTCCTGCTGCTCCTGTATAAAATGACATATTCATTTCTTTATCCTCCTTACAGCTTACCGACATCTGACACAGACTTACTCATGATCTGATCATACATTTTCAGTGACTGGGCTGCGCTTTGAAGCGCTCTCTGGGATGACATCATAGCTGTCATCTGCTCCACCATGTCTACATTGGATTTTTCCAGCATTTTCCATTGAACAGTTGTATCTGCAGGCGTTGTTTCTGCCTGTGCAGTAGAGAAAAGTCCATTATCCTCTGCATGAAGCTGCCCCTGATCTGGAAAATCCACTACTTTCAAAGTTCCATAATCCTCTATGGTAACTTCCTGGCTGCCGCTTTCTTCACCATCAGACTGTTTTGTAATAGCAGCAGTAATGTGTCCTTTGGAATCAACTGTAAAGTTCTCATTTTTGATCTGGACAGGCTGTCCTTCTTTGTTTAAGACTCTTCCTGCCTGGTTTAAAACCAGATATCCATCTTTATCTACTGAAAATGAACCATTCCTTGTATACCGGATGCCCTGTGATGTCTGGATGCAGAAAAAGCCATTTCCATTTAAGGCAAAGTCATAGATCCCATCTGTCTGTTCCAGACCGCCCTGGTTATAATTGGTATAAACCTGCTTTGCTGTCTTTATTTTTGAAACAGTTGCCAGCTGGGTTGGATTTTCTTTGCTATACTGTCCTGTACGATAAAGCATTTCTTCTTTGAAAGTACTGCTTACCATTGTTTCGTTTTTATATCCAGGAGTCTGGATATTCACCATATTATTGCTGATGGTATTTAAGTTCCTGCTCTGGGTCAGCATGCCTGACGCCAGATTATAAAATCCCTGATACATCTGACTTTATCCCCTTTCCATTTTTTGTTTCTATAAAATGGCGCAGCTTACGCAAGGCGATCGTGTGGATCTGGGATGCTCTGGGCTGGCTGACACCTATGACCCGGCCCACCTGTTCCATTTTCAATCCTTCCATATAATGCAGTGCCAGTGTTTTTTGCTCTTTTTCATTTAGCTGGGCTATGCCTTCTGCCAGCACCCGCATATCCTCTTCCCACAAGCATGCCTCCTCAGGCTGTACCTGGGTATCGTTGTTTGTGATCTGGAGTCCATTGGATGTATTCTGGTTTTCCAGTAAAAAATCAAGAGACTGGATATTTCTCCTGTTTTTCATGGAAATGATCCTCTGGCAGCGTTTTTTTTCTATTCCAAGATGCTTTGCCAGTTCATCAACTGTTGGTGTTCTTCCTAATTCACGCTTCATGTCCTCGCATGCAGATTCTATAATCCCCAACTGCTTGTAAAATCCCCGGGGCATCCACTCCTGTTTTCTTACATAATCCAGCATTGCTCCTCTTACCCGCGTTGTAATGTAAGTGGAAAACTTAATGTTTTTATCCGGATCATACATATCGATCCCTTTTATGATCGCCACCACACCTTCATTCACTGCATCTTCCATCTGCATGGTGGTAGAATAAAGATCATATAGTTTCGTTGCCGTGGTTCTGGCTATGTACAGATACTGCATTGTGATCTCTTTCTTTATTTCCGGATCTTTCGTTTTTTTATAAAGCGCAAATAACTCCTTCTCTGCCTTTTCCTGCTTATCTTCCATAACTTTACTCACTCCTGTTATCTGCTGTTTATATCATTTGACCGTACACTTATGATCCTTTTTTCATTGTACTTATATTTCCAATTGACTGGATCTGCACATTATTTGCGATCTCATTAAATGAAAGCACCCTGATATTAGGATAAAAGGGTTCTACCAGATGGTAAAAATGGATCCTCATAACCTGTGAAGTCAGGATCACCGGATTCTGTGATAAACCACTGAACTTTTTTATCTGCTCTGCCAGCTGCCGGATCACATGCTGGAGCATTTCCGGGTTTAATGCCAGATATAAGCCATTTTCCCCTTTTGACAAGGATGCGACCATTTCCCGTTCCAGCTGGGCATCCAGTGTGATGACTTTCATGCATCCGTCTGTACAGTACATGCGGGTAATGGTACGTTTAAGAGCTGTCCTGATCTTTTCTACTGTCTGGTCCAGCTCTCTTGGAGGAAGACCTGTTTCTGAGGCTGTCTGCATCAGATTCTCTACAATGGTCTCCAGGTCGCGGATCGGGATTCCTTCTTTTAGAAGGTTTGTAAGAACTCTCTGGAAATAACTGTAGCTGATCATCTGTGGTATTGCCTCTTCCACCAGTTCAGGAGCTGTTTTTTTCAAATTTTCCGTAAGCCTTACCACTTCCTGTCTTGTAAGCAGTTCGTATGAATGCTGCCGGATGACTTCTGAAAGATGCATGAGCAATACAGACAGAGGATCAATGACCGTATAACCATATAATTCAGCCCGATCTCTGTTTTCAGGCTTGATCCACCTGCTGGGTATACCGTATGCCGGTTCAATGGCCTCAATACCTTCAATTTCTTCTTCCACCTCCTCTGGTTCCAGAGCAAGGAAATAATCAATCAGGATCTCTCCTCCTGCAACTTCTTCTCCTTTTATGCGGATACTATACTGACTTGGTCCCAGGGAAGAACTGTCCCGGAGCCGGATGGATGGGATCACAAACCCCATATCCTGGGCATATTGGCGGCGGAATATAACGATCCTGCTGATCAGCCTTCCGCCTACTGACTCATCTGCCAGAGGGATCAGACTATAACCAAACTCGATCTCCACTGGCTCCAGTGTAAGAAGGCTGTATACATTATTTACATCTTTAAAATATTCTTCCTCACTTACTTCCTCTTTTGCAGCAGCCGCCTGAGCCTGTGGGGAATCCTGAAGCTGGGTAGAAGGAGCCATTGCCATTTGTGACAATGCCTGTGGCTCTTTTTTTATCTTTCCGGAAAGATAAAATCCGCTTCCCATAAGACATGCAGCCACAACCAGAGTCCTTACTGCCGGCATTCCAGGTATCACAGCCATAACCGCCACTGCTGCACCACTAACGATCATAGCATGAGGCTGGGCCAGAAACTGCTTTGATACATCTTCATTTAAGCTGCCTTCTGAAACAGCTCTTGTAACGATCATTCCTGTTGCAGTAGAAATAAGAAGAGCCGGTATCTGGGATACCAGACCATCACCTACTGTCGCAATGGAATAGGTACTCAGCACGGCTGAGATGCTGCTGCCGGACTGTACAATACCGATGATGCTGCCGCCGATCAGATTGATGGCAGTTGTGATAAGTGACATAACTGCATCACCCTTTACGATCTTAGTCGCACCATCCATTGCGCCATAAAAATCTGCTTCTCTCTGAACCTTGGCACGCCGTTCCTTTGCCTGTGTTTCATTGATCAGGCCAGAACTAAGGTCTGCATCAATAGCCATCTGTTTTCCCGGCATGGCATCCAGATTAAATCTGGCTGCCACCTCTGCCACTCGTTCTGCACCTTTTGTGATAACAATAAACTGCATCAACACGATGATCAGGAAGATGATCAGACCTACTACTACGTTTCCTCTTAAAACGAAATCACCAAAGGCAGCAATGACACGGCCTGATGAACCTCCCTGAGAAAGGATATTTCTCGTGGTTGAAACATTGATACCCAGACGGAACAGCGTGGTAATAAGCAAAAGAGAGGGGAATATGGAGAATTCCAATGGCTCCCGAATGGTCATGGTTATTACCAGGATCATCATGGAAAGGGACATATTCAATATGATCGCCACATCCACCAGTCCCGCCGGAAGGGGAATGATCAAAAGCAATATGATCGTGATCACAAACATAACCACTGAGTAACTCAATAACCGTTTCATTCGTCCATTAATCTCCAACTATTATTTTTTATCTTTATTTTTCCCGTTATCCTGTTTATACAGATATACCAGGATTTCTGCTACTGCCGTATAAAATTCTGAGGGGATCGGCCTGTCCAGTTCACAGGAATTGTACATAGCCCGTGCAAGTGGTTTATTTTCAATGGTATAAACATTGTTTTCTTCCCCCACCTTTACGATTCTTAACGCCAGTTCATCTAATCCCTTGGCAAGTACTACCGGAGCATTGTCATGATCAGGATCATATTTTAAAGCAATGGCCACATGGGTAGGATTTCGTATGATCACATCTGCCTGGGGAACCTTCTGCATCATCCTGCTGGATGCCATCTGACGCTGCAGGCTTTTGATCCTGTTTTTAATCTCAGGATTACCTTCTGTCTGTTTATACTCATCTTTTACTTCCTGCTTTGTCATACGAAGCTCTTTTTCGTATTCCCAGCGCTGATACAGATAATCGCCAAAGGCAATGACCATAAAGGCAATACATACACGTATCAGCAGATCAAAGATCATTTTCATCATATAAGCCGCAGATGCTGCAGGATTCATATCGATCATTGATGCCATGGGCTGCAGATCCTGCTTCAGTATGTTGTAAAGCAATACCAGCAGCAGTGTTATCTTGATGGAGTTTTTCACCAACTCTACTGCATTTTTCATGGAAAACAGACGTTTTATACCTGAAAGAGGATTAAGCCTGTTCCATTTTGGCCGGATGGATTTAAAGGATACATTAAAACGTGTTTGTACTCCATGCGCCACAATTCCAAGTAAAAGGGCTAAAAGCAACAGAGGAAGCGCACATTTTAAAAACACAGACAGTGTAACAAAAACAAGGCTGGCTGAAAGCATATCTTCTGAGGACCGGGCTGCTCCATCTATGACCCAGGTCATATAATTTTTCATCTGTCCATATATAAAAGGAAGCCATATGCGGATCCCGAAAAATATGCCAGCCAAGATCACTACGGTAGCTACATCCCTGCTTTGGAAGATATTTCCTTCTTTTCTGGCATCCCGCCGCTTTTTGGCGGTAGGCTGTTCGGTTTTCTCCTGGCCACTCTGTCCCATCTTCTATGACACTCCTTTCAGACTGGTTTCATATTGCTTAAAAGCTTCCACATCATCTGATACATATATGTAAAGATGGTATCTATATAATCTGCCATTGGCGAAAACAGTAGCAGCATCATCAAAAGCCCCATTATGATCTTTACCTGGAAATTTACCGTAAAAACATTGATCTGGGGAATGATACGCATCAGAATCCCCATTGCCAGTTCTGATACAAGCTCAATTGCTATCATTGGAAATGCAAACTGCATACCAGTAAGGATCCCCTGGCAGAATCCATCTGTGATCACATGGACCAGCATGGGATTAAATGTCACTTTTCCAAAAGGGATCAGCTGTACCGACTGGTAAAACAATTCTAACAGCCGCAAATGACTGTTGCTGGCAAAAAAGATCAGTACCATAAATGCATAATAAATACCGGAACTGACCGTTGACTGGGTTCCATACTGGGGATCATAAACCTGAGCCATGCTAAGTCCCATTGAATAATCCATAATGGAAGAAGCAAACCGGATCGTAAGGAATGCCAGTTCCATTGCAAAGGCTAACACTGCCCCAAGAAAAAGCTCTCCCGCAAGCATCAGGATGTATTCTGCCATTGATCCCGGATATGCCATCTGGGTCTGGTCTGCAGACAGATACAGGAGCAGTGACAGGGCAAAAATAAAATATGCCCTTATTTTTACAGGAAAATTACTTTTTCCAAAAAGGGGATTGAATCCGATGGCTCCGCTCATACGCATCACTGCCATTGAAAATGTGATAAACATAGATCTTCTTTACCCCTTTGCGATCAATTCCACTATGTATTGAAAAAATTCCTGAAGCATGACCAGCATAGAACTTCCTAAAAAACCTAAAAGCACCATAATAGCCAGCAGCTTGGGGACAAATGTCATTGTCTGTTCATTGATCTGTGTGGCTGCCTGAAAAACAGCAATGACCACACCTACGATCATACTGATCAACAGAAATGGCAGCGACAGCTTCATTGCCAGCTGGAATGCTTCATACATGATATCCAGGATCTGCACTTCTGTCATATTCCCACCTCTTTCCTACCGGAAGCTTTGTACCAGACTGGAAAATAAAAGTTCCCAGCCATTTACTGTAATAAATAAAAGTAACTTAAAGGGAAGAGAGACCATAGTTGGCGGAAGCATTACCATACCCATGGACATAAGGGTGGTAGACACCACTATATCTATAAGCAGAAATGGAAGATAAATCAGAAATCCTGCAAGAAACCCTTTTTTTAATTCGCTGGTCATAAAAGCTGGTACAACAACAGTAAGAGGATATTCTTTCACATCTTTCTTAACTTCCTGTTTTGACATCTGTACAAAATGATCCAGCGTATCCTTCTCTGTATTGCGAAGCATGAATTGCTTCAGTGGATCTGCCATGCGGCTTACTGCCTCCTGCTGTGTGATCTCCCCATTTTTATAGGGCTCGTAGGCAACCGTATTGATCTGACCTATAACCGGACTCATAATATACAGCGACAAAAAAAGTGCCATGCCTGTTAATACCATATTAGGCGGTGTCTGCTGGACTCCCATTGCATTTCTCGTAAAAGAAAGTATGATTATAATACGCATAAAGGAACTCATCATAACCACAATGGAAGGAAGCAATGCTGCAAAGGTAAGCAGCATGATAATATCCAGCGCAGGAACATTTCCTCCATTTAAGCCTGTAATCAGCTCATTCATTCGTTTTCTCCTCCTTAAACCGTTCCAGAACCTGGATCCCCGTCTGACTAGTCCCAAGCAGATATTGGTTTTCATCCAGTTTAAGAAGAATAATGTACTGATCATTTCCTACTTTTAGTTGTTCCAGTATCCGCATCTTTCCCCCTTTATTTCCATAAGGGGCGTTCTTCCCCAGGTACCGGCTTGCCTGCCATGCCATAAACAAAATGACTACAAAAGCAAGCAGCATACCTGTTGTAGAAACAATATCTGTTATCATATTAAGGGCTCTCCGGATTGATATCCCTGGTTACAATATCGGTAATACGGATACCAAAATTATCCTCTACTACTACAATATCTCCCCTGGCAACACACTGTCCATTTACATACAGGTCTGCCTGTTCTCCTGCCATTTTGTCCAGGACTACAAGAGATCCCTGGGTAAACTCCAGAATATCCTTTACCAATTTCTTAGTGCGTCCTATTTCCACTGATATCTCCAACGGCACCTTCATGAGCATTTCCTGGTTGGCGCTTTCTTCTCCATTTTCACTTCCAGAAGATTCAAGACCAGGCGCATTGGCCGGCCGGATCAGGGCAGGTTCCCTGGATTCCTTTTTCCCTTCCTGTTCCCGTTTTTCCATATCCTGCATCAGCTGCATCATCTGCACCTGTGACTGCTGCATCTGATTCAAAAGCTGTAAAATAGCCGGATTCATATCTGCAGAAATACCAGCTGGAATCTGGGAATATACCGGCTGCGATGTAGGTGCTGGCTGCGGTGTAGGTACTGGCTGCGGTGTAGATGCTGGCTGTGGGACCGGTGCTGGCTGCGGGGCCGGTGCTGGCTGTGGGGCCGGTTCTGGCTGTGGGGCCGGTTCTGGCTGCGGTGTTGGTGCTGGTTCTGGATCAGGCTGCGTTTTTTCTTTCTCTGCTGCCTCTTCTATTACCTTCTCTGCAGTTTCTTCTGCTGCCTTTGATCCTGACTCCTTATTTTCTGTCTGAACCTCTGCTGCTTCTTCCAGGGATATCTCAAATGGTTCCAAAAGCCTTTTGGCAAGCTTTTCCGGCATAATATTTAAAAACTCACTTTTCAGCTTTCCTTCGATCTCAAGGGTAAAGGAAATGACCACCATAGGAATTGTTTCCGGAAAATACTTGTTTTTAAAGCTTTCTGCGTCTGTGATCTCAAAAGAAACTGGTGTGGATATATTAACTGTAAATTTCAAAAATTCTGAAAGTGCCGTTGCTGAAGCACCCATCATCTGGTTCATTACCTCACAAATAGCACTTCTGTTGATCTCATCCAGTTCAAATTTATCATCTGGTACCTCTTCGCCCAGAAGGGTTCCTACTATGATGCGCACGTCATTTCTGCTGAACATCATAATATTGCTTCCTTCCAGGCCCTCTACATAAGCGATTTCTACTCCTACTGCCGGTTCCAGCTTTTTAAACTCAAACTGATCCCTTGTAAGGATCTTTACCTTTGGAGTCGTGATGTGAACGGTAGATCCCAAAAGGGTAGACATTGCTGTCGCTGATGCTCCGAGGCTGATATTCATCATCTCCCCAAGAGCATCTATTTCCATCTCATTAAAGCTGAGTGCACCCATTCTTATTTTCCTCCTGTTTTCTACTTACCGATTTCCAGTGCTTTCTGAGCCATCAGCTTAATTGCGTTTAATGCTGTTACATTTGCTTCATAAGACCGGGTCGCTGACATACTGTCTACCGTTTCTTTCAGCACATCCACATTTGGCATAGTCACATAGCCGTCTGCATCCGCATCCGGATGATCCGGATTGTAAACTTTCTTAGCTTCTCTGTCATCTTCCACAATGCCAGAAACTCTTACTCCTGCATGACGGCTGGTTATTCCTTTTCCCCGTGCTGCATTTTCCATTGCCTGGGCAAAAGACGTATCTGAATAGCTTTCAAGAAGTACATTTTTCCTTCGGTATGGACCACCTGACTCTGTCCGCGTTGTGTCCATATTTGCTATGTTTTCTGCCGCAATATCCATCCTGACACGCTGTGCGCTCATTCCAGAAGCGCTTATATCGAATGAACCTAAAAATGCCATAACAGTTCCCTCCTTATGGATCATTTTCCTAAAATGTCATTTACAGTTTTTACAATTCTCTGTGCATCAAAAGGCTTCACCACAAAATCACGGGCACCTGATTTGATCGCATCTACAACCATGCTTTCCTGTCCCATTGCTGTACACATAACAACTTTGGCATTTGGATCACCTTCACGAATTTTTTTCAAAGCCTGAAGCCCGTCCATATTTGGCATGGTGATATCCATAATTACCATGTCCGGTTTTTCCTCACTGTATTTTTTTACTGCTTCTGCCCCATCCTGTGCCTCGATAAAATCGTTATATCCACTTGAACTGAGAGCTTTCTTGATCATCATCCTCATAAAAGCAGCATCGTCTACCAGCATTATCTTAGCCATTTCTTATTCCTCTTCTTCCTTCATTCTTATTTATACTCCCGTATTCCGGAGCGTATTTATCCTTGTTCTTTTACAGATCCGTCACTGTTATCAGGATCTTCTTCCTTCTGCGGCATTATATCCGTTTTCTTTTCTTCTATTTGTGACGCAATGCATTTTTCAATCTTCACAGCCACATTTTTCTTATAACATCCCATTTGTCCTGTAAACCAAGGCTGACGTCCTACAAAAAGTCTGACCGGACTGTCTTTTGGCTTTCCAAGATCGATCACATCTCCTACCTGGATCTGATAAAGTCCTTTCAGATCCAGCTGTACCGTGCCAAGCTGTCCTGTAATAGGCAGTTTGGAGTAACGGATATTATCCATGATCTTCTCTTTATTATCCTGATAAGAAAATCCTCTTGCCAGGTGCTTGCGGTTGTCAATACTGTGAAAGATCACCGTAAGAAGATTGCCCGGAAGGCAGATCTTTACTTTTTCCTGTGCCTGTCCAGATATGTCCACATTTAAAATGATAATGGCTACTGTTTCATCCAGACCTACATCCTGGACCATGGTTGGATTTTCTTCTACATGTTCTACGGAAAAAGCAATGCTCACATAATTTGAAAATCCATCCTTTAAAGCACCTGTCATATATTCTACAATCCGCCTGTACAAAGCACGTTCCACGTCGGAATACCGGTAATCATCCTCTACTGCTACAACATCTTCGCCCCCCAGCATATGGTTGATCAGTGTAATCACCATACCCGGAGTTACAAACAGCATCAGTGGAACACTCATTTTTTCTTCTCCTGCTATTGATGCGTCTATCATTGTCATGCAGTCGTTTTCGTGAAGGGCATTTACGTATTCGTAATACCTTCTTTCCTGTACATCCAGCACCGTTATGTCCGTCATCACGCGGAAAATACCGTTGATCTGGGAAGTAAGAATACGTGCATAATTCTCAAATACACTCCTGAGGATCTTCATTTTTTCTTTTGTGAATTTCCTCGGGCTGAAAAAGTCGTATTTAATATAGTTCTTTTCTTCTGGTGACAGAGGCTGTACAGATTCGGTTTTCTTTTCCTGTGCTGGTGCATCTGCACTCATGGATTTTAAAAGTGCATCTATCTGGCTTTGTGATAAAACATCTGCCATTCTTCCTGACCTCTCTTATTCACTGGTATTTTGCATTTCCTCCACAGACCCTGCATCTTCTGCACCTGCATCTGCTGCACCGGTATCTACCGGTGCCTCTGTATCTGCCGGTACGGTTTCACCACCCTGGGAAGAGCTTTGTGACTCTCCTACTGTTACTACTGTAGTATTCGCATATTCACCGCTCTTAAACTCTTTATAATACTCATTCAGGTCTCTTTCTTTTGCCCCATTATCTAAAAGCAAAAATTCAATCCTGCGGTTTTTTATCCTTCCTTCTTCTGTGGAATTATCTGCTATAGGGCGATATTCACCATAACTTATATCCACCAGCTTCTCCGGCTTTATTACATTCTGCTGCTGAAGATAAATACATACTTCTGCAGATCTCATCGCCGAAAGGATACGGTCTTTTCGTATAATCTGTGGATTGATCTGTGAATTATCTGTTACTTTCGCAGTGTGGGACATGATATTAACCTGTTCAATCCCACCTGCTGCAGGAGCTATGGCTTTTGCAAAGGAATAAAGGACTTCCTGGCCTTCCCGTGTAAGCACGGAGCTGTTTGCACCGAAAAACACATTATTTGCAAAAGAAACATAAGTATAATCATCTCCCCTGATGACCGTAGCCTCCTTTACACCCGCCTGATTCAGGCTTTCAGCGATCGTAAGATACAGCTTATTTACATCTTCTGCCTGAAGATCTTCCTGGCCGATCTCCTGGCCTTTGCTATCCACCTCTGGGGTATCTGACATCTGGGAATTAATGGTAATATTCTCTGATCCCTGGTTCTGTATGTTTGGGATGCTTTTCACAAAAATAGTCCATTTCTGTGCGTCCAGGTTAGACATGGAATACAGCATGATAAAAAATGTAAGCAGCAATGTTACCATGTCTCCATAAGTATCCATCCAGTTGCCGCCGCTGTCTGTGGGGCGATTTTTCTTACTCATTTATCTTCCTGTTCCTTCCCCTGAAAATCTCCAGCTTCTGCTTTTGCAAGGATCTTCCGCTGCTGTGACTGTTTAATCGATGCAAGAAGATGTTCCCTCAGGTATTTTGGATTTTCTCCTGCCTGTATGGCAATGATCCCTTCAATGATAGTAGAACAATACAGTTCTTCCTCATCCTGACGGATCCTCAGTTTCTTTGCGATCGGATTAAAAATAACATTTGCAAGAATACAGCCGTAAAAGGTTGTGATCAATGCTACTGACATGTCACTGCCGATAGTAGATGAACCGCCTGCATCCATATTCATTCCCTTCAGCATGTTGATCAAACCGATCAGGGTACCTATCATACCAAAGGACGGTGCATAAGATGCAGCTTTTTCATAAAGACCTGCCGCCTGGTCGTGACGGATCATCATATTATCCAGTTCTCTTTCCAGAACCAGCCTTACTTTGTCCGGATCGTTTGCATCTACGATCATCAGGACACTCTGCTTAAAGAAAGTATCCTTGATCTCCGCCGCTTTATCCTCCAACGCCAGAAGGCCGCTCTGCCTTGCTATGGTTCCCAGATCTACAAGCTGTTCGATCAATTTGGGGATATTATAGCGGTTTCCCCTTATAAGTACTGCAAAATGCTTTGGGATATCCTTTAATATCCCTAATGGATAGCTGGACAAAGTTGCTGACAGAGTCCCACCAATTACAATGACCATACTGGGGATATTAATAAAGTTACCAATCTTGGCAAAACCGATTCCGTTTACAATTAAAGCAAAACCCAGGATTATACCTAGTAATGTTGTAGGATCCACCTGCTTTTCCTCCTAAATCTGCATCTCTTTTTTTATGCTGACACACCTTTGAAAGAACCCGGTCACCTGATCTTTGATGCTTTCTACACTGTCTTTTACCAGATAGTAATCTCCATTCATCATACGGATCTTTGTTTCCGGAATCTGTTCGATCAATTCAACCTGAAGCCAGTTCAGATATAAAATCTCTCCGTTAAGTCGTTCTACACAGATCATATTCCTTACCGCTTCATGTTGATCAGATCAGACAGGATCTCATCACTGACTGTGATGATCTTTGAATTGGCCTGAAAGCCTCTCTGTGTTGTGATCATATCAGAAAATTCCTTTGCAAGATCCACATTGGAAGCCTCCAGATATCCGGTCATTAAAGAAGAGGTGCTTCCTCCTGGGATCGTAGCGGAAGCATTACCACTGTTATCGCTTTCTGCTGCCCCATAGTAAAAAGAACCCTTTTTGCTTAAGCCCTCCGGATTCTGGAAGGTGGCAATGGCAACCTTACCGATGCTGACGGTTTTTCCATCCTTATCCGGATCCGTTGACTTTACTGTACCTGAAATCTCTCCCAGACTGTTAATCTTTACATTTGTCAGCTGCAGCGGATCATCACCAAAATCATTGCCTGTTACATCACTAGGAACCTTGATGGCTACAAGATCTCCATCAAATCTCGTTGGCTTATCTACCTCATCCGGACGGAAACCATAAACAAAATTTCCGTTGGCATCTGTAAGATATCCATTTCCGTCAATTTTGAACTGACCAACTCTGGTATAATCAAAGTCCGTTTTCTTCATATCCGCTACTGTAACCGTTTCTGTGCTCTTTGGGAATGTAATAAAGAAGCCTTCTCTGTTTACACTTGCATTAAGACCACCTACATAGGTTGGTGTAGAGGCACTCATATCCGTACTGATGGAACCCATCATGGAACCATATCCATACTGGGCTGCATTTACACCACCGGCATTCTCGCTTCCCTTTGTGGAGGTGGTGGAAGTCTGGTACATCGCCTCTTTAAAGCTGTAGCTCTGGGACTTAAAACCAAATGTATTTACGTTTGCAATATTGTTGCCGATGACGTCCAGTTTGTTCTGATGCGCCCGAAGACCTGATACTGCTGAATCCATTGCTCTTAACATATTCTTTTGCTCCTTTTTACATTTCTTCTGTTTCTGTATCTTCAGATCCTGTGTCTTTCAGATCTGCATTTGCTAACTGTTCTGTGATCTTATCTGTTTTTTCAGATCCTCTGTCAGGATCTTTTTCACCTGCTTTCTCTGGAAGCTTTCCTACTCCCAGGACACTGGACATCTTATAGCTGGTATCATCACCTTCCAGACGTACCACCGGATCTCCCTGGGTAAAATCAACAGAAATTACCTTCCCATATTTCACGCCATTTGCTGCCCCGGTATCAGGATCCGTAACCGCCACTGTTATCTCCTGACCGATCAGGCTGCCTGCATATGTCTGAGTTGTAACAGCAGCTGATGTATTTAATGACTCTGTCATGGCAGTAAGTGACTGGACCATTGCCATATTTGTCATCTGGGACATCATTTCGCTGTTATCCATAGGGCTTGTCATATCCTGATTGGAAAGCTGTGCTGCTAACAGCTTGATAAAGCTGTTTACATCCATCGTGTTCTTGCTGTTGGATCCGGCACTGTAAACACCTGCCTGATACGGGTTTGCAGTGCTGCTGACTGTTATTTGATCTGCCATATCACTTTAATCCTCCTTCTAGGCCAGTCCCAGCCTTAGCTGTTGGGCAAAGCTGTCATCCTGCTTCTGGCGCTGCTCTTTTTGATCCTGCCTGCCGTTTCTGCCATGACCGGGATCCTGATCCATGTTTTGCCTGTTTTCAGTCTGTTCCGGTGTGTAAATAACAGTAGGAGTTCCTGTTTTTTCTTCCAGGATCTGTGCCAGATGCCCTGCTTCTTTGCTTAATATCTCCAGTGTTTTTGCACTGGTTGAAAAAATAGTGACCTCTGTTTTTCCTTTTTCATACTCCAGCCGGATAGTCAGCTTTCCAAGCCTTTCCGGCTCCAGGGAAAGCTCCAGCTTTCCTTTTTTTTCACTGATCTTTGTATCCAGGTAGTTTCCCAGATCCTCTGTCAATGTATCCTGGGCTGTTGGCAGCCGGTCTGCCGGTCCTGTATCAACAGCAGCTGGTTTTGCTGCTGTGCCAGCTGAACTTTCAACAGTTCCTGTATAACCGGGCGATGCCAGGGCTGTCATTTCCTTTCCGGAAATATGTTCCTTCTGGTCTGGTATTTCTTCTTCCCGGTTCATTTTGGCAGTTTGCTTTGACTGCCCGGCTTCTCCGGTCCGTCCTGCAGCTTCTGTCTGTGCCGGTCTGTTCTGGAGCTTTAAGTCATCTGCATGGACAGCTGTTTCTGTGTGGGGGGATTCTGTGTGGGGGGATTCTGTCTGCTGTATGGTAGTGACAGCTGCCGTCTGGTCCTCCATTCCTGTTTCCGACGTTGTCTGTACAGCCAGATCTTGTATTCCATTTATTTCATTGTTGTAAACAGCAGGCGTTTTACTATTTTCTGCTGTTATCTGTACAAAGGTCCTGTAGCAGGCTTCAGAAACATAGGCAGCTGCCAGTTCCTGCTCCTGCTCTTTTTCTCCATCCTGGCTGTTCTTTCCGTCCTGTATGTCTGTTACTTTTATTTCTGCTTTTATTTCATCTGTTTTTACGTTTTCTCCGGACTGCCTGCCATTAACCTGTTTTTCATTTCCCCTGTTTTTGGTTTCTTCTGGCTGTGTTTCTTTATTTTTTGTTTCCCCTGTTTCTGCTTTTTTTGTTTCGTCATTCTGGGCTGCTTTTTTCTGGTATTTTGTCAGCATCGATGCAAAATCTGACCCATTCTCCACTTTTTCTTCTGGGTTCGTACCTGACTTCACAGAATATCCTGTTTTTATCTGACCGGTATTTTCAATCCTGCTCAACCTAGATTACCTCCCTGTTTTGAGAATATCTGGCTGTTCTTGAAGCAAATTCTTCTATAAACAGCTCCTGTGCCTTTTTAGCAGCTTTTTCATACTCACTCTGCCGCCTGTCCTTTAACTTTTCATAACGGGACGTATCTATCTTTGCAGCGATCACCTGTACTTTTTTCTTTTCTTCTTGCTGCTGTAAAAGCTTTAACTGTTCCTGTTTTTTCCGGATCTGATTTTCCATTTCACTGATATACATACCATAAAGACAAATATCTTTTATCTGTACATCCTGTTTTTTCAAATCATCCATCTTATTCTGGGCAGATACCAGCTTGTTCTCCAGTTCCTGTATCTCTGCTTCTTTTTTCCGGATCTGTGCCAGAAGTGTACCATGTTCTGCCTTAATGCTGTCCAGAATCTGTTCCTTATAATGAAGTACATTTTCAAGACTGTATTTAAATCTCTTCATCTTAAGTATCATCTCCTATAACTGCTAACCCACGATTTTTTCCATTCTCCTTATGCTTTCCTCATAAGGGATATTTTCATTTGTTTCCTGTTCCAGAAATTTATTCATATCACCTATGCGGTCAACTGCTTCATCCAGAGCACTGTTTGCACCTTTTTTGTAAGCGCCAATGGAGATCAGGTCTGCATTTTTCTGATAAAGACTTAACATGTTCCTGAACCTTGAAGCTGCTTTCCTGTGTTCTTCCCCGGCTATATCATTCATAAGACGTGAAATACTCGCACTGATATCAATAGCCGGAAAATGGTTTGCATTAGCCAGCTGCCTGCTTAAAACAATATGACCATCCAAAATACCTCTGACTGTATCAGCCACCGGCTCATTGGTATCGTCTCCCTCCACCAGTACCGTATAAATCCCGGTAATGGAACCTTTTGCAAAATTCCCGCTTCTTTCCAGAAGCCTTGGAAATTCTGCATAAATAGAAGGTGTATAACCTCTGGCTATAGGCGGTTCTCCAATAGCAAGACCGATCTCCCTCTGTGCCATGGCATATCTGGTAAGAGAATCCATCATCAGCAGCACATCTGCTCCCTGATCCCTGAAATATTCAGCGATCGTTGTTGCAACCAAGGGACATTTCATACGCAGCATTGCCGGCTGGTCTGATGTGGCTACAATAAGGACAGAACGTTTCATGCCCTCTTCTCCCAGATCCTTTTTAACAAATTCCAGAACCTCCCTGCCTCGCTCTCCTACCAGGGCGATCACATTGATATCTGTTTTTACATTCCGGGCGATCATTCCCATCAATGTACTTTTTCCAACACCGGAGCCTGCAAAAATCCCCATTCTCTGACCTTTTCCAATGGTATTTAAACCATCAATGGCCTTAATCCCAAATTCCAGATGTTCCCTGATAGGAGGACGGTTAAGGGGGTTGATATAGGCACTGTCTACTGTATAAAGCTTCCCTGGGGGAAACTCTCCTTTTTCGTCAATGGGATGCCCCAGCGCGTTGATGATACGGCCTTTCAGGAAGTCTCCCACCGGTATCTGCAAACGGCATCCGGTATTGCGGACAAAACTTCCCGCTGTGATCCCGCTGATATTTTCATAGGTCATCAGCTGTATTTTGCCATTTTTGAATCCTACCACTTCCGCAGGAACCTGACAGTTCTCAGCTTCATTGTAGATCATAACAATATCACCAATACCGGATCTGCCTCCGGAAGCTTCCATTGACATTCCCACTACATTTTCAATTTTTCCAATGCGGTCTGCTGTTTCTGCCTGCTGTATTAACTTCAGGAGATTTTCATACATGGTTTTCACCTCTGTGTACTTTATGTATCCATAAAATCTTTATGTATTGGCGTTGTCTACAAGTCTGTGTATATTTTCAAGCTGGGTATCTACACTCATATCTATAATCCCGTCCGGCATTTCGATGATACAGCTTCCGCATTTTCCGTCCTCCATTACTATAAATTTGACGTTGTCAGAGAGCCGTGACAGTTTCTCTGCCAGATGTCCATCTGCCTGAACCATGGTCTCATAGTCTTCTTTTTCCATATAGATCTTGACCCAGTCCATTTTCTGCAGTTTTTCTGTTTCAGCTTCTATCATCCTGCTTATAACAGAACCGCTGGATCTCAGGCTGATATGGATCACTTTTTCAGCCACTGCCACAGCAATATCTTTTAATTCTTCCAGATATTCTCTGAGGCATTTTTCTTTTTCTTTGTTGATCTCTATTAAGGCTTTTTCCAGGCTTTCTTTAAAAAACCGCTGATTTTCACGATGTTTCGCCTCATTTTCCTCTTCTGCCCTAATCAGTCCCTCTTCATAGCCTTTTTGTCTACCTTCTTCAAATCCTTTCATCTGGGCTTCCTCAGAGATCTGTTCTGCCTTTTCGTTTGCTTCCTGTTCAATGGCTGCCGCTTCTTTCCGGGCTTCTTCTAATATTTTTTCTTTTTCCCTAAGCACCAGCTCTATTTGTTCCTGACTGCATTCCAGACCATTGCATGTATCATTGCCCGCATTTAAAGAAGCTTCCGTTTCTTTTTTATTCTGCTTTTCTGTTTCTGGTTTCTGTGCATCCGGTGCCGTAAATACCTGTAAGGGAAGCTTCCGGACTCTGGCTTTATTTTCAAAGCCTGTATCCTGATCAGACAACAATGTTATCGTCATCTCCTCCCTTATTGATTATTACTTCTCCTGCATCTTCCAGTTTACGGATCAGATTAACAATACGCTGCTGTGCCTCTTCCACTTCCTTAAGCCTTACATTGGTAGTGATCTCCAGGTCTCCCTTGACTGTTTCTGCCATACGCTTGGACATATTTGCAAAGAATACGTTCTTCATATCCTCTGATGCAGTCTTTAATGCATATACAATATCCTTGGAATCGCAATCCCTGATAAAACGCTGTACAGATCTTGGATCCATATCGATGATATTCTCGAACATGAACATCTTGTCCCTGATGCTTTTTGACAGTTCCGGATTATCTTTATCCATTTCATCAAAGATCTGTTTCTCGTTTCCTCGGTCAACATGGTTCATCACATCTGCCACATAATCAATACCGCCCAGGTTCATATTATCCTCACTGGTAATGATCGTAGCGAATTTCCTCTTCATTTCCTCTTCCACAATAGCTATTGCCTCAGGAGATACACGGCTCATATTTGCCATGCCTTCCAGTACCGGTATCCTTTTTTCATTTGGAAGCTGTTCCAGTATCTGGGCCGCCTGCTGAGGATCCATATAAGCCATGATCAGAGCGATCACCTGGGGCCGCTCATGCTGGAGCAGGGCAAGAAGGGATTTGGGATCTCCCTTTGTAAAAAAGTTAAATGGCTTGGACTGGAGAGTCTTGGATACTTTTTCCAGAAGATTTCTGGCTGTGGTTTCTCCAAAAGCTTTTTCCAGTACACTTCTGGCATAATCCAGACCTCCATCTGTCATCATCTTGTGGGTAAGGCACATTTTATAAAACTCATCTAATGCATTCTCCACCTGGGCATTATTTGTTTTTCCAAGTTTTGCTACCTCATAAGTCAGGTCTTCAATTTCCTGTTCACTGAGATATTTATAAATCTGGGAAGCGCGGTCTGCTCCTAAAGACACAACTACCACTGCTGCTTTCGCCCGCGCATCCATTTTATCCAGTTCGGATCCCCCGGTAATATCTGTTATCTTACTTCCCTCTATTTCTGCCATCGTTTCCTCCACCAGTAAGCAGCCAATTCTGGATCAGTTTTGCTGCGATCTGCGGATTTTCATCCACAAAGGAACCGATCTCCTGTTTTAATTTCAGACTGTGCTGCATTTTCAGATTTAAAATTTCTTCATTTTTCTTAAGTTCATCGTCCTGTCCCTGAAGCGCCGACTGTTCCTCTTCAGTTAACAAGGATATATTCCCATCATTTTTAGTTTTACTGTCGGCGGCAATGGCATTTTGAGGATTTTCAGTAATCGCATCTCCATCCGGTATCTGTTCCAACAGTGCCTGTCTTTCTTCTTCTGACGCTTTCAAATGCTGCCTGCTGAGTATCAGCAAAGCAATCAGCAATACCAGAAGCAGCCCACCTGCCCCTATGGCGATCAAAAGAGGCAATGGAAGCTTTGCTTTCTGTGCCGGTGCTGTTACCGGCACTGCATCTGTGTTTTTACTGGCTGCTGAAAGGGCTCTTATAACCGTGATCTTTGAAGGAGCGTCCTCCTGGGTAATACCTGCTGAATTAGCTACAAGACTGACCAGATCTGCGTCTGCAATAGATGTATCATCTGTATCAATAGTAACGCCTACTGTTGTATTTTCCAGAACACCAGGATCGATCTGACGCTGTTCTTTTGTGGAATTATACAGCCACTCTCTTATTGCGCTGTTGTTGGAATATGTATCTGAACCTGCCTGTGTGCCTGTCTGGCCCGTATAACGGGGTGTATCTGCATTAGCATCTGCGCCTGCTGCGCCTCCATTTCCCGAAGACGTACTTCCTGTATTCTCCCCTGCTGTTTCTTCTTTTTCCAGCAGTCCTGTTTTATCATTCTGGTCAACCTTATCCGGAGTGGTATACTGGACTGTTTCCTGGATCAGCTTCTGCATATTCAGTGTGCCTTTTACAGAAACTGCAACTTTTCCCTGTCCATACATTAATTCCAGGACCCGGCGCACATTTCCTGCTATACTTTTTTCTACCTGACTGGTAAGCTCTGCTACATCTTTTCCTGTACCGGCAGTATTACCTGCCTCATCTTCACCGCCGACTTCCATCATGGTAGCAGCATCAAATACAGAAACATTGGTAAAATTCATTCCCTTTACAGCTCTTGCGATCAGGTTCTTGATAGCAGCTGCCTTTGTATCTGTCAGATCCTGTCCGGGATCCATTGTCACCACAACAGAGGCTGATGCATCTGTCTGCTGTGTATCATCCAGTGCATATTTCTGGGTTCCGCCTTCTGCTATGGTCACTTTTGCATCACGTACCCCTTCAAATAATCCGATCTGGGCACCAAGACGATCCTGAAGTTCATACAATGTATATTTTTCCTTATCCTTTTCAGTGCTCATGATTCCCGCATTATTACGGTACATATCATAAGTAAAGCCGCTTTTAGGATATCCTTTGCTTAGCAATTCAGCCCTGGTCTTATCTACTGTATCTGACATTACCTGGACAGAGCCGTTTTTGTCATTGTATCTGTAATCAACACCTTCATCCTGAAGAAGACTTACAACTGCCTGGGCATCATCCGAGCTCATTCCTGTAAACAAGGTACTGTATCCTTTTTTCGTGCCTATATTCAGGACCAGAAGTCCGGCTGCCGCCAGGATAATCGTCCCCGCTGCAATGACTGCGATCATTTTTTTTGTTTTCCCTGGCATCTTCTGCCATGCTTCTTTTAGATTCTGCACTGTTCCATTCATCCTTTGCATTTCCATATATAGCAAATATTAAAAATCTACTGTTCCATTCCATGGCCAGCAGTATTAAACACTCATCTTTAAAATTTCGTTATACGCTTCCATTGCTTTATTTCTAAGAGAGATCATAACTTCCAGGCTCAGTTCTGCTTTTGCCTGGGCGATTGGAAGACTGTGGGCATCTTCTAACTGCCCCGTTGCCAGAAGATACTGTTTCTGTTCTACATCCTTCTGTGTGTCGTAAACATTTTGCACTGTATCTTCAAGCACTGACTGGAACACAGATTTTGTGCCATTTTCTGTTCCTGTTATTTTTTTATCATTCTTTTCAACAGCATCCCACCCTTTCATAGGGGTAATAAACCCATTCACCTGTTCAATCATTTTATATTTTCTCCTTAACTGTATAATTTGTATGATTTAAAAGTTTTTAGCTGCGCTGCGCAGACGTGAAAGATCGCTACTTACAGAACTGATCATAAACTGGTATTCATAAGCTGTTCTTGCCAATTCAACCTGTTCCTGATCCATATCCACATTATTCTCATCCAGTCTGGTTGATTCATTTAAGGTTGTATGGACAGACGGTCTCATATTTTCAATCCCTCTTGCCACATTTTTCATAGAAGTCTTCTTCACAGTAAGAGCAGACCGGATCTTCTGTGCCAGTTCATTCTCAAAGGTCATATATTGTGACTTAAAACCTGGCGTATCAACATTTGCAATGTTGTTCATAGTCAGGTTCTGTCTCATCCATAAGCTGTCCAGGGTTTTTTCTCCAAGTAATAATCCATTTCCATACAAGTCCATCATAAATGTTCATCCTCCTGTGTGGCCGATATAATTTTCTTCAAAAAATACATACCGTTAATATCCCTTGATGGAAGGGGTTACAATTTTCGTATTTTTATCATTATCTATACACTCTATATAATATATAATTCTTAT
>OGFF01001202.1_pt1 | contig 29274 bp, 26 predicted proteins | sample 1570751 | NCBI WGS metagenome assembly OGFF01 (sample SAMEA2581951, study PRJEB24529) | metagenome | biome: Human gut stool | place: China | collected 2011 | reverse complement strand
GCATTTCCTTCACTTTTTCCAAATTTCTTTCCTTGTGAATCTGTAACTAATGGCATTGTAAATCCATATACTTCATCACCTGTTGATTTTCTTATTAAATCAATTCCTGCTGTAATATTTCCCCATTGGTCAGATCCAGCACATTGTAAGTCTACTCCATTACATTCATGTAAATGTTTGAAATCTAATGCTTGTAATATCATATACGAAAATTCTGTATATGTAATTCCTGAGTCTAATCTTCTTCTTATAATGTCTTTGTCTAACATATAATTAACATTAAAATACTTTCCATAATCTCTTAAGAAGTCTATGACATTGATATCTTGATACCAATCATTATTATTTACAACTTCAAATCCAAATATATCTTCAACTTGTTTTTTTAAACATTCAAAATTATGTCTTACTTGTTCTTTACTAATCATTGCTCTTTCTGTTGTTGGTCTTGGGTCTCCTATCATTCCTGTTCCTCCACCAACTAATAATATTGGATGATGTCCTGCTTCTTTTAGTCTTTTTGAAATTAAAAAACTTGATAAATGTCCTACATGTAAGCTATCTGCTGTTGGGTCTGTTCCTATATAAAATGTTAAACCACCTTGGTTTAGTTTTTCTTCTAATTCTGGGCTTGATATATCTTTTATTAGTCCTCTCCATTTTAAATCTTCTACTAATGTCATATTATTTCTCCTTTATATTTTACTTTTTCTATTTTGAAATTATATCACTTTATTAGATGAAATGTCAATATAAATCATAATAAAGCCAGAAGGAGCAAGATATTCATTCTCACTCCTTCTAGCTTTGCTATTTTCCTAAATTACAATTAAAAGTTAGTTACTTGTACTCGAGCACATAGATATACTCAAGCTTTTCAGTGCGAAGTGGCAAAGTGTAGCGCACAACTCCCCGCTTGTCATAGATTGTGGTAATAATACTCTCTACTCCTTTGCATTTGTCTGCATCAAACAAATCAAACGGATAGATAGTATATGCTACTTTGTCAAGCAACATAGAACCATGAGTAATTACCATGCAAATTCCATCGTCAGCGGTGTAACCTTCTGTATAGTATTTGCAAAGACCTTTCTTCGAAATTTCATGCAAAACTTCAGATTTAAACACAAATGCTGCCTTGATACCCAATTGCTCAATTACTTTCGAAACTTCGCTTTGGAAAGTATTACAATTCACTGCCAAAGTCCGAAATTCGATGTTTTCTCTTAATTGCATTTTCATGGATAAACCTCCTTACATTTCATTGTAATGTAATGTGTGTAAAACTAATACTATTTGTACCAGTCACACTGATTATAACACTATTTTTTAAAAAAATCTATAGTTTTATATAAAAAATAAGGCTAGTAGTATGAAAATCTTCAATACTTCTAACCTTATTTTTATAAATTAAACTTCCGAGTTCACATAAGCAACCCCAGTAGAATCAGCGGGAGTTTTCGGAATCTGATACCAAACTTCATCAAAGTCTTTGTTACTCTTAATTTGGTATACAAATCCCCAATGGTCTTCTACTTCATTCCAAACAAACACCATATTGGGTGTCGAAAAGAAATAGTGTCTCCCATCATTATTTCTATTCAACTTGTTTTTACGCAAAAATTTCTTGAGGTCATCAAGATTTACAACAATCAGCCAAGATTCTCTTGCGTTCAAATTACACCAATTGGATACCTGGCGTTCCAGATCTTCAACATTCAAATCAAACCAGTTGGAAATCCAACTACTAGCGTTCATAGCCATAGCTCTCTTCTCCTTTTGTTTTAGAGTGTTAATTCGATCATTCCAGTGAAACTTCTTACTGATTTGGGATTATTATACACATCCTTTCCATCTGTCAAAACTCTGAAAATAACATAAAAGCTCTTTTCAGGAAAGTCAACATAATAGATTTGTACATGTGATTCCTTATAAGTTCCACAAGCACATTTTACTTTACCTTTAAAACTTATATTATCAATAACTTCGCTGGGCAATAAAGTACAAATTTTCAATCTATTTTCAGATAATACTTCATCCAATTCATTTTTGTTGATAATGAGTTGATATTTATCATCTGAAGTAAGATCAATCATTTTAAAGATACAATCAACGCTACCTTCTGCTTTAGATTGCTCTTCGCCTTCATTTGTCATTGCACGAATCCTAGCCACCATCAGCCCCCCTTGATGTCTATTTAAGTGTGAATAAAACGAACTGAGTGTATAAAATAACTCTTTTGCAAGTTTTTATACAAACAAAAATGCAACACGTGCACTTAGCACATATCGCATTTTATTATAACATATATTATTAATTTTGTCTATTATTTTTTCTATTAATTAGAATGCTCTTCTAAATAATTCAATAAAGTCTTCTTTTGATACTTCTCTTGGATTTCCTGGTTTGCAAGGATCTTGCATTGCTTTATCTGCTAACATTTCAAAATCTTCTTCTTTGGCTCCAACATCTCTAACTCTTTGTGTAATTCCTACTGATTTTGATAATTCAGATATCATCCATACAAATGTATTTATAACATCTTGATCATTTAAGTTTGCAGCATCTGGTCTACCAATTTCACATAAGATTTCTCTAAATCTTTGTGCTGTTGCTGAGTCTTCACCATTAAATCTCATAACTGTTGGTAATAAAATAGCATTTGCAAGACCATGTGGTGTATCATAAACTGCTCCTAATTGGTGTGCCATTGAATGTACAATTCCTAATCCTACATTTGAGAATCCCATACCAGCAATATATTGAGCTAATCCCATCATTTCGATTGCTTCTTCATCTTTTTCATTTACTGCTGCTGGTAAATATTTGAATATTAATTTTATTGCTTTCATATGGAACATATCTGACATTGTATTATGTGCTTTTGTGATATATCCTTCAACAGCATGTGTTAATGCATCCATTCCTGTTGCAGATGCTAATGATTTTGGCATTGTTGCCATTAAGTCTGAATCAACAATCGCCATAATTGGAATATCATGTGGGTCAACACATACCATTTTTATTTCTCTTTCTTCATCTGTTATAACATAATTTATTGTTACTTCAGCAGCTGTTCCTGATGTTGTTGGTAATGCTATTACTGGCATACCTTTATTTACTGTATTTGATGCTCCATTTAATGATACAATATCAGCTCTATCTGGGTTTGTCATAACTATAGATATTCCTTTTGCTGTATCTATACTTGAACCACCACCAACTGCAACTATTACATCAGCACCTGATCTTTTACAAGCTTCAATTCCATCTGTTACATTTTTAATTGTTGGATTTGGTTTTACTTCTGAATATACTTCAAAAGGTATTCCTGCTCTTTCTAAAACATCTGTTACTTTATTGATAACTCCGCATTCTGCTAATGATTTATCTGTAACTACAAATGCTTTTTTAAATCCTCTGTTTTTTATTTCTGGTGCTAATTCTTCTCTTGCACCTTTTCCAAAATATGATGTTTCATTTAACATAAATCTAACTGACATATTTTTTTACACTCCTTCTTTTGAATCTTATTCCTCTTTTATAAGAGGTTTTTTATTTATATAATCGCCTATTGGCGCAATTATATACCACTGTATATTTAATTTTCTGCATATGTTGATGGTACTTCAAACAATTTGCTGTCTATTTCTTGTGTTATTTCTATTTTTTGTAACTCTTCTGTTCCATTTTCATATATTGTTTTGATATATACTAAATCTTTGCTATTGTCAAAATAAAACCTTGTTCTTGTTTTACTTTCATCAATGTCTAATGAAGTTGTTTCTGAAAACATTGTTGCCCCTGTATATTCTTCATATTTTAATTTTCTACCTCTTACTTTTTCTTCACCAATAGTATGTTCTTTGTCCATAACATCTTTTATCCAATCTATTACAATACTATTTTCTATATTTGCACTATTATATATGTAATATTCTTCTTTGTCATGGATGATATAATATGTTTTATTCTCATTTATTATTGTTGTTGTGTGTTTTCCATCAGCATAGCTATCTATTGCTGTCTTATTACCATCTTTAACAATTATTGTTTTATTTTTAGAATCTTTTTCTTTTGTAAATTGATATGATTGTAATGAACTTAACTTATTATATTCTTCTTGTAATAGTTGTTCATCTACATTTTCTTTATTTTTACTAATTACTACTACAATTACTATAATTGCAATTATTGCTAATATAATTGGTACTATTGGTATTCTTATTTTTTTCTTCATTCTTACTTCACATTCCTTTTTTCTTTTTTTTGAATATTTAGTAGACTTTGTCTATTTGTTTTTTAGTTTTGATTATTATCAACATATTCTAATGTTCCTGGTATCATTCTATCTATAAATACTATTCCATCTAAGTGGTCAACTTCATGTGCAACTGCTTGTGCTAATAAATCTTTTGCTTTTAGTTTGAATTTTTTTCCATCTCTATCTAGTGCTTCTACTGTAAGTTCTTTTGGTCTTACAACTTTTGCATATTCATTTGGAAAACTTAAACAACCTTCTTCTACTTCATGTTCTCCTTTTGTGCTTGTTATTTTAGGATTTATAAATACTCTTGCACCTTCTCCATCTTCTATATCTATTACAACTACTCTTTTTAAAACACCTACTTGTACAGCTGATAATCCAACTCCATTGTATTTATACATTGTTTCTATCATATCATCTATTAATGTTTGTATTTTATCATCTATTACATCTACTTCTCTTGATTTTTTTCTTAGTATTTCGTCTTTTTCAAGTCTCATTGTTCTTATTGCCACGTCTATATTCTCCCTTCTATACACTATTACCTTAAATATCATATCCCAAATAAATTTATTTGTCAATTATTTTCGACTAAAATCTATTGGTAATTACATCATGTTATTTGGGTTTATTTCTATTGTGACTTTAGTGTTTTTATAATTGCAATTATAGAATTTTTGTAAATATTCATTTAAAATTCTATTTGCATTTTCTGTCATAATTCCTTTTATTATTATTCTCCACCTAAATCTATTTTGAATTTTATCTATTGGTGATGGCATTGGTTTTAAAACATTAAATTCTTCTGTATCAAACTTTTTTCTAAAATATTGATATGTTTTTTCAGCAATTTGTTTTACTTCATTTTCATTTAAACTGCTAAATCCAATTAAAATTATGTCACTAAATGGTGGATATTTTAATTGTTCCCTTAATGCTATTTCTGTATTGTAAAATTTGTCATAATTTTGTTCTTTTGCACATTGTATTGCAAAATTTTCTGGATTATATGTTTGTATTATTACATTTCCTTCTAATTGTTCTCTTCCAGCTCTTCCTGCAACTTGTGTTAAAATCTGAAATGTTCTTTCATTTGCTCTATAGTCATCTATATTTAAACTACTGTCTGCTGCAATTACTCCTACTAATGTAACATTAGGAAAATGATGTCCTTTTACTACCATCTGTGTTCCTATTAAAATGTCTATATTTTCATTTCTAAATTTATTCAATATTTCTTCGTGTGAATTCTTCTTACTTACTGTGTCCACATCCATTCTTATTGTTGTGGCTTGTGGAAATACTTTATTTATTTCTTGTTCTAATTTTTGTGTTCCAGTTCCGAAATATCTTATTTTTGTACTGTGACATTCTGGGCAAACTGTTACAACATCTTCTTCATATCCACAATAATGACATTTTAGCTTATTTTCAAATCTATGGTATGTTAAACTTATATCACAATTTTTGCATTTTACTGTATAGCCACATTCTCTGCACATTATAAATGTTGAATATCCCCTTCTGTTTAAGAATAGTATTGTTTGTCTTTTTTCTTCAAGATTTTTTTGGATTTCATTATGCAATTTATAACTTAACATTGATCTATTTCCATTTGCTAATTCCATTTTTAAATCTATAACATCTACACTTGGAAGTTTTGAATTATTTGCTCTTTTAGTTAATGCTAGTAATGTTATTTTACCTTGTTGTGCTTTATAATATGTAGTTAAATCTGGTGTTGCACTTCCTAATACTAATGGACAATTATTCTCTTTTGCTATTTTTTTTGCTATTTCTTTTGCATCATATTTTGGAACTGATTCTGATTTATATGAACTATCATGTTCTTCATCTATAATAATTATTCCAATATTATTTAATGGTGCAAATATTGCAGACCTTGCTCCTATTACAATTTTAGCTTTTCCTTCTTTTATTCTATTCCATTCATCATATCTTTCTCCAAGTGATAATTTGCTATGTAATACTGCTATTTCATCTTTTCCAAAACGACTTATAAATCTGTCTATCATTTGTGGTGTTAATGATATTTCTGGTACTAATACTATTGAAGTTTTATTTTGTTCCATTGCTTTTTCTATTAGTTGTAAATATATTTCTGTTTTTCCAGAGCCTGTTACTCCATATATTAAAAATCTTTCATATTGTTGTTGCTCCATTTTTTCTGATATTTCGTCAAACGCCATTTGTTGTTCAAGTGTAAGTTTTAAATTTTCCGTTTTTTCTATCTTTTTACTTGCAAGTGGATCTCTTTCTATCTTCTTTTCGATTATTTCTACATATCCGTTTTTTTCTAATGTTTTTACAATTGCTCTTGTTCCTCCTGCATATGTTTCAATTTCAGGTATTGTTACTCCTTCATTATCTTTTAAAAATTGTAGAACTTTTTTCTGCTTTTCTGATTTTATTTTTTGCATTTCTATATCAAATTCAATTTCTTCTATGTCTTTTTTTAGATATACTGCATTTATTGTTTTATCTTGAACATTTTTGTTTTCGTCTTTTGCTTTTGTTCCTGGTGTTAACATTTGTTTTATGCAATCAGATACATTGCAAAAATATCTTTTTGCCATCCATTGTGCTAATTCAATTTGCTTTTCTGTTAGATTGTGTTTTATTTTTACTATGTCTTTTACTTCATATGTTGTATTTTCTTTTATTCCTACAACATATCCTTCTGCTAAGTTTGTTTCTTTTCCTTCTGCACTTTTTCCAAATGGAACTATTACCGTACTTCCTATCATTATTAGTTCTTCTAATTTTTTAGGTATGTTATAATCAAATGTTCTGTTTAGTCTCTTAGCTGATCTGTTTATTATTATTTCTGCTATCATATGTTTTCTCCTTTTTTAGATGTTTCTATTATAACATATTTTTCTTAAATTTCTACATTTTTTATTAATATAAAAGGAGGCAGACTTTATAAGTCTGCCTCCTTTCCACATAAAGTTATTTGTCACCATTAATACGCGAGCTAAATGCCTCATTAGCAAGTTCCTTCAGCACAAGCACAACTCCCAAAATCAATGATGCACCTGAAGCAATATTCAGCAAGCTATAAGCACCTGCCATAATTTTCATCGTTGTCAAATACCCAAAAGCCAATGCCAAAAAGATAAATCCAAAGCCATAAGCACCATAATTATATTCTGCAAAATTAAGAGTTACACTAGTAGCCATACTCAATGCCATACAAGAAATAACACATCCATTCTTCATAAGTTCTGCCCCCTCCATGTTACTCAGGCTAACTGAATAGAGCATCATGCCAAGCCCAATGATGAAAATTCCAAACAGCAATGCAATTGAACAAATCTCGACTCTAGTCTTAAAATTGTTTTCTTTCTTTTTCAAGGGAAGCCATCCTTTCTGGTGATCACTTAATGTGCGACACTTTAAATTCACTTAATGCTATTATGAATATTAGTGCCTTTACTAATTACGTACTTTTTTAGTATATCATGAATTATGTAAATTGTCAAGCTTTTTTATCATATTTTATACACATTCATCTTCTATTCTTTTTTCATTCTCAATTATTGTCATTATAACTTGTACTGTTTTTTCAAAATCATCATTTTTTATTACATAATCATAAAGTTTAATTTTATCTTCTTCATATTCTAATCTGCCAAGTCTTACTTCAATATCTTGAATATTGTCTCCTCTTTCAATTAGACGTCTTTTTAATTCTTCTTTTCCAACTTTTAAGAATATTGTAACAATTCTTGTATCATTTCCTAAAATTTTCAAGAGATTTTCTGTTCCATTTACTTCTATATCTTTTATTATTATTTTTCCTTCTTTTATCTTATTTCCCATAAGTTTCCTTGATGTTCCATAATAGTTTCCATGGTGTAAATCATATTCATAGAAGTCTCCTTTACGGATTTTTTCTTCAAATTCTTCTTTACTAATAAAATGATAATGATCACCTTCTACTTCTCCAGGTCTCATATCTCTTGATGTAAAAGATGGAAGTGTTACTGCATTAGGCATTCTTTTTAATAATTCTTTTTTTATCGTATCTTTTCCTGCTCCTGATACTCCTGATAATATTACTAACACTTATTCTTCTCCTCTTTCTATTCTATCTTCTTTTTCTTCAGTTGGTTCAACTATTTCTACTTTTCCTTCTGCAATTTCATTTGCTGCTAAAGTTACTGGTGATTCTTCCTTTACCTTTGTTTTTACTTCTGCTCCTTCTGCTATTTGTCTTGCTCTTTTTGATGTTGCTATTACTAATTCATATCTGTTTTTTGCTTTTTTTAGTAATTCTGCAACTGTTGGTTTTACCATCATTTTAAATCTACCTCCTAAATATTTATTTTTATTATTCATCTATCTGAACAGGTTGAGTAATATCTTTATCTACTCTGCCTGCTACAGTTTCTGGCTGTACTGCTGCTAAAATTATGTGTCCTGAATCCATTATTAAAACAGCTCTTGTTTTTCTTCCACATGTTGCATCAATTGCTGTTCCTGCATCTTTAGCATCTTGCACCATTCTTTTTATTGGTGCTGAATCCGGACTTACTATTGCTACGATTTTGTTTGCTGCAATTATATTTCCAAAACCTATATTTACTAATTGCATATTTCTCTTCCTTTCCAATTATTCTTCAGTCTTATTTTTTCTTTTTGTTTCTTTTTTGATTGGTTCGTCTTTTACAATTTCTTTTATGTCACTTAAATTATCTAGTTCTTTCTTTCTTTCACATGTATATATTATTATATTTTTTATTCCATAATATATTAAAAAAATATATGTACCAGCAACCATATATGTATTTTCATTTATTTTTAATACTTTAGGAATATATTGTATTAATAATGAAAATATTGATAATACTAGAAATTCAATTCCATTTAATGCTATTTCATCATTATCTTTTTTATATGATATTTCAAATATTAAAATGGCTAATAATAAAAATATAAAACTTGATATTTTTATATATTGTGTAAATAATGTTGCTTCTGTAAATACTGCATACATATTAAAAAACATAAAATATATTGTTATCATTGATGCATAAACTAAATTATTTAATACATTTCCTGTTACTAAATCATTTATTTTTTTTACTATATTATTTTTTTCTTTTGAATCGTTTTCCAACTTTCTTTCCTCTTTCTTATTTGTATATATGCCATTTTACCATTTTTTTTTAGATTTATCAAGTGTTTTTATAATGTTTTCATTAAAATAGAAGCAGGGATTCTTTTGAATCCCTGCCAGTTACATATAGCCTTAGTTAAAATTGTAGTATGTTATATTTTCTACCTCCTGAATCATGTTGTAAAATACTCCAAAGAGAAGAACTCCAATACATGCTGTCAACACGCCAAATGCGAAAATAATTGTTTTTACTGCTCTTGCCATTCCTGTTTACCTCATAAAATCAAATATGTATAGTCGGACTATATGTAAACACCATCAATCTATATAGATTTCTCTTATAGATATTTAGTGTAACTTCAAATATATTACATACTTTTATAATATAGCACTCTTTATGCAAATTGTCAAATTTTAATTTCTTTTTCTAAATATGTAGAATATATATATGTTTTATCAACTCTTTTACCAGTTGCACTTTCTAAAGCTCTCTTATACAATTGTAATTGTGAACTATATCTTTCTATTAAAATTTGTTCATTTTTATTTGGAACATAATCTATTTTAAAATCTACTAATACTAATTCTCCATTAGAACTTATATAATATAAATCAATAACACCTTGTACTAATACTTTTTCTTCTAAATCTTTTTCATATATTTCTTGTGCTGGAATGTTAATGTAAAAAGGCTTTTCTCTTTCAACAACTTGTGCCTCTGTCATTTCTTGCCATATATTTGATTTTGTAAATTGATATATTTTCTTTATATTTATTGCATTTGCTTCTTGTTCTGTTATAGTTTTCTTTGCAACTAATTTATCTACTAATTCTTTTACATCTTGTATTGTATATTCTTTTTTATTTATATCTAATTTTTGCATACACAAATGTATTAATGTACCTTTTTCTGCATTTGATATTTCTGTTTTTTCATCACTTTGTAAGAATTTTGGTTTTGGAAATTCTACTTTTGAAACTATATTTTCATTTTCGCTTTCATTTTCTTCTCTCAAAACACATTGTTTCATTTTTGTATTTTCCGCTTCTTTTTTACTTTTTTCTCCTAAAACAGATTGTTTCATCTCTTTAATTTCTGTTACAGATGTTTTGGTTGGGATAATTGTTGCATCACTATATTTATATTGATATTCTAATAATTTTTGTATTTCATTTGCTTTAACATCTTCTATTTTAAATTCATTTAACTTTTTTAAAATTTCATCAGTTTTATTTTCTTCTTTTTCTGGCTCTTGAGTAGCACACATTTTTATAATATCTTCTTTTTGTAATACATTCCATGTAGCAAGACTTTCCATTGTTTGTTCATAATATAAATGTATTAATGTAATCCAATCTAAATATGATTTTGCTTTTGATAATAACATTATATTTAACTCATCATATTTTTCGACATTTTCCAACATTTTATCTTGTTTCTCTTTTTTAGCTAATCCTGTTATTATAATTTTCTCTTTAGCTCTTGTTAGTGCAACATATAAAACTCTCATCTCTTCTGACAATGTTTCTATTTTCATTTTGTTTTTTATGGCTCTTTTTGATAAAGTATCATATGTTATTTGCATATCATAATCTATATATTTTACACCTATTCCAAGTTCAGGATGTAACAATATTTTGGAATTCAAATCTTGTAAATTAAATTGTTTTCCTGAATTAGCTAAAATAACAACAGGAAATTCTAGTCCTTTACTTTTGTGAATACTCATTATTCTTACAACATCATCATTTTCACCAATTATTTTTGCTGAATCCATATCTTTGCTACTTGTTTTTATTTTTTCTATATAATTTATGAAATTATATAATCCTTTAAAACTTATGCTTTCACATTGTTTTGCTCTCTCAAATAACATTTTTAGATTTGCTTGCCTTAATTCTCCATTTCTCATAAGACCTACGTAATTAAAATATCCTGTATCATTATATATTTTCCAGATTAATTCATCTAAACTCAAATATTCTTGTTCTTTACGCCACATTTCTATTTGTTCTAAAAATTTATTTATTTTGTTTCTTAGTTGTTCACTTACATCTTTTTTTGATTTTAATAATGTATTATAAAAATTATCATATTTATCGCTTAATCTGATTTCTACAAGCTCATTATCTGTAAATCCACCTATTGTTGATCTCATTGTTGCTACTAATGGTATTTCTTGTAATGGATTATCTATTATTTTTAATAAATTCATTATTGTTTGAATTTCTAAGCTTTCTAGATATTCTGATGAAGAATCACTAAATACTGGTATTCCTAATTTGATTATTTCTTTTTCAAAAATAGGTGCAGATATTTTTGTTGATCTTAATAAAACAACTATATCTTTATATTTTATGTTTCTTTTCTCTTTAGCTTTTGCATCATATACTTGGAATTTATTATCTATTAATTGTTTTATTTTATTTGCAACAAACATTGCTTCAACTTCTATATCTTCTTTTCTTTCTACTTCTGTTTTAAACTCCTCATCTTGTGTATCTTCATTTTCATCTACTTCAACTTCTAATTCTTCTGGCTCTTCTTCATCTTCTTTATTATCTATTGCTATTATATCAATTTCTGTTTTTAAATCTTCTCCAGTATCTTTATAATCAGCTCCTAAATTCAAGTATTCTTCTTCTGTATAATTTAATTCTCCTAATTCTTCTGTCATTATTTTTGAAAATATTAAATTTGAAAAATCTAATACTTCTTTTCTACTTCTAAAGTTTTTAAATAATTGTATCTTTAAATCATCATTTTCTGTTTTATCTTGTTTTAATTTATATGTTTTATATTTACTTAAAAATAAATCTGGTCTTGCTTGTCTAAATTTATAAATACTTTGTTTAACATCTCCAACCATAAAAATATTGTTTCCTTTAGATATTGATGTTAATATATATTCTTGTACTAAATTACTATCCTGATATTCATCTATTGCTATTTCATCAAATTTAGATTGATATTTTTTTGCTATTTCTGTTGGATTTCCATTTTCGTCTAATAATATTTTTAATGCAAAATGTTCTACATCACTAAAATCCACCATATTTTTTTCTTTTTTTCTTTTTGCAAATATTTGTGAAAAGTCTAATATCAGTCCTTCTAATTTCTTCAAAATATCATACATGTTTATAATGTCTTGATATGCTTCATTTGAATCCATTATTAATACTTTTTCTGCTGATGATTTTAATGTTGATATTACTTTTTCTCTTACTTTTTGTGCATTTACTTTTTCATCTAATTTAATATTTCTGTCCATTGTCCATTTTCCGAAATCCATTGTTGCATAAATTGTATATGCTTTATCCCATGTGTCTAAATTTGCTTGTAATAATTCTAATTGATTTAAATTTCCTCTTAAAAATTCATAACTTTTCTTTAAATCATCACATTCTGATAATCTTTGTACTTCTGGTTTTAATTGGATTATTCCATCATCAACAACTTCTTTTATTTGTTTTAATAAAATTTTTCCCCAGCTTGTTTGTGCAAAGTCTTTACATTCTTCTAAATTAAAGTTAAACATTTCTATTTTTTCATCTAACCATTTTTCTGGATATGGATTACTTTGAATGTATTTGTAAATTGTTAATATTAATTCTTTTAATGGTGTGTCATCTCTATATCCTGTATATGTATTTATTAATTTTTCAAAATTTTCATCTTTACTTTCATACTTTTCTTCAAATAGTTCTTCTAAAACATCTTGTTGTAAAATTTCTATTTCTGTTGTATCTGCAATTCTAAAGTTTTGTGATATATCAATTTCAAAGAAATTGTTTCTTACAACATCAAGGCAGAAGGAGTCTATTGTACATATACTTGCTTTATTTAATAATGTTACTTGTCTTTGTAATCTTTCATCTTCTGGATTTTCATCAATTTTCTTATATATTGCTTTTAATACTCTTTCTCTCATCTCTGATGCTGCTGCATTTGTGAATGTTACTACAAGTAATCTATCTATATCTATTTTTTCATTAATTATTTTGTTGATAATTCTTTCAACTAGTACTGCTGTTTTTCCGCTTCCTGCTGCAGCAGCTACTAATATATTACTATCTTTTTCATATATTGCTTGTTTCTGTTCATCTGTCCATTTTACTTCTTCTGCCATTTTTCCATTCCTTTCTTATTCTACAGGTTTTGATGTTAGAAAAGAATTAAATTTAACACAGCCAAAATTGTAATTATTTTCTAACTCTCTATAGTTATCTTGCTTCCCTCTGTAGACTTAGTAACAATAACCTTCTTATCAATTCTCTCTTTCAATTCTGTAACATGGCTAATTATTCCAATCAACTTATGATTATCTGTTAACTGATTTAATGTATTTATTGCCTGTTCTCTTGACTCTGTATCTAATGATCCAAAACCCTCATCAATAAACATTGTATCAACAACAATTCCACCAGAATAACTTTGTATAACATCTGATAAACCAAGTGCAAGTGATAATGCTGCCTTAAATGCCTCTCCACCTGATAAAGATTTTACATCTCTTCTTTTTCCATTATAATTATCTATTACTTCAAGTTCAAGTCCTATTTTGTCAGATACTCTTTCAGAACTTTCTTTTCTTACTAATAAAAATCTATTATCTGTCATTTTTAATAATCTTTTATTTGCTTCAATAATTACCATATCAAAATATGATGCTTGTACAAATTGCTCAAATTCAATTCTTCTTTTTCCATAAACTGTTCCATTTGCTATTTTAGATAAATCTTCTACCATTGTAAATTCTTTTATTTTTGAGTCTAATTTTTTTGAATTTGTTTGTAAATCTACTAAAATCCTATTATTATTTTCAAATATTCTGTGATATTCCATTTGTTGTTTTCTCATATCTTCAAGTTCTTGTTTTTTATTATTAAATTCTTGAATTTTTGCTGTTAAATCTACTTTTTCAAATCCTTTAATTTCTTTTTGAATTTCTTCTAATTTAGTTGCATTTATAGTTACATCTGTTTTATATTTTTCTGTTTCTTTGCTAAATATTTCTATTTGCAAATTGTTTAATACTGATTTTTTATATTGTTCTTCATTTTCAAAACCAAGCTCTTTTAATGTATTTTGATAATCATTTTGAGCCTTTCCTTGTTTTTGTAATAGTTCATCTATTTGTTTTTTATTTTCTTCTTGTTGTGTTTGAAGTTTTAAAAATTCTTCTCTTTCTTTTGAAATTTTATTTGTTATTTTTTCTTTAAATATGTCATATTCAAAACTCTCTATTACAATGTCTTTTAACATTATTTGCTTATAATTATCGTTTAATTGATTATATGCTTTTTCTAATTCTTCTGATATTTCTAGATATTTTTTATTATATAATTCTACATCTGGCTTTTCTCCAAATTCTTTTATTAATGTTTCTATTTTACTATTTATTTCAGTAACTTTATTTGTTGCATCTGTAAGAGTTTTTCGACTTTTTTCTTCTTTTTCCTTCAAATTATCTAATTCTTCTTTTGTTAATACACTTGTTGATTTTATAGCAAGATTTGGATGATGTAAACTTCCACATACAGGACATGGTTCATTTTCTTTAAGTTTTTCTGCTAATATTCCTGCTTGTTCTTTGAAAAATTCTTTTTCTTTTTCAAGCACTTCTGTACTCAATTTTTCCCATTCTGCTTCAAGTTTTTGTGCATTTTCACTTGCTATTTTTTTATTTTTTTGTTCTTTTATAATTACTTGTAATTTTTTTATTTTATCTTCTAATTCTGTTTTTCCATCTTTTAATTCACTATATTTTTGAAATTGAACTTTTATTATTTCTAATAAATCCAAAACTTGTTTAAATTTTTCTTCTTTTCTATTTCCAAGTTCAATCTTTTCAGAAATATCTTGTAAAACTTTTTGCTTTTGTGAAATCTCTTTTTCTAACTCTTTTTTCTTATCTTCTTTAGGTAAAATCTTATTTATTATTTCTTGGCTTTTTTGAATTAATATTTCTTTTTGTTCTATATCTTCTTTTTTTTCCTGTAATACTTTTTGTTCCTCTTGTAATTTTTGGCATCTATCTATTTTATCATTTTTATCTTTTTGAGCCATTATTTCTTTTTCCATCTTTGAGTTTTCATCACTTTGTTTGCCTATTTGTTCTTGACATTTTCCAAATTGTTCTGAATTTACTTTTATTTCTTGTTGCAATTTTTCTAAAATCTCTTGAATAAATAACTCATTTACATCTTTTGGTTGTACTGATTGTATTCCATCTTTCCAAACAATATTTGAACTATTAATTGCAAAATAATCTTTTAATTGCTCCAATTCTGCTTTTGTAATTCTTGTTTTATCTGCTAATCTTTTGGCAATTTGATTATATATATCTGTATCAAATATTCTTCTAAAGATTTCTGTTCTATCCTTACTTTCTGCAAAAAGTATTTTTAAAAATTCACCTTGTGCAAGCATTGATATTTGTTTAAATTGTTTTGAATTTATTCCTAATATTTCTTCTATTTTTATATCTACATTTTTTGTTCCTGATATAACTTTATCATCATATTCTAATGATGCCTCTGCACTTGTTTTTGTTGTTCCCTCTCCTCTTTTCTTAGTCCTTTCATAAGCTGGATTTCTTCTTATTTTATATTTTTTGTTTTTATGTGTAAATTCCAATTCTACAAATGTTTCTGTATCATTATCTGCAAAATCACTTCTAACAGATGGTACTGGTCTATTTGAACCACTTACTTCTCCAAATAATGCAAAAGATATTGAATCAAATATTGTTGTTTTTCCTGCCCCTGTATCACCTGTAATTAAAAATATTCCACTTTCCCCAAGCTTTTCAAAATCTATATCTATACAATTTTTATATGGACCAAATGCACTTATTTTTATCTTTAATGGTTTCATTAATTCTCCTTTACTTCTTTGATGATTTTTTCAATATACTCTTTTTGCTCATCATTTAATTCTACATTATTTTGAAATTTATAAAATTCATTAAATAATTCTATTTCACTTTTATTTTTTACTTCTTTTAAATTTTCTTGTTGAATTTCTAATGTTGTTTTTGAATTTTGGATTTCTAATTTTAATACATTTGGATATATGCTTCTTATTTGCCCAATTGCATCATATAAAGGTTCTTCATTTGTTATAATTGCTCTAATATAATCATCTGTATTTGTTTCCTCATAATTTTCTTTTTTTAGCAATTCTTCAATTGGACCTTTTATTTCTCTCATATCTCTTAATGGTACTAATTCTTCAAGTTTTATATCAATATTTTCTTTTTCTTTAAATTCTAATATTGGCATTGTTTTTTTATGTTTTACTTCTGAAAAAGAATATTTTAACATTGTTCCAGCATATCTTGCAGTATCTCTTCCAATTCTTTGTGGTCTATGTACATGACCTATTGCAACATAATCAAATTTATCATAATTTGATACATCAACATTGTCTGTTCCACCAAGTGATAATACTTCTGAATCTGTTCTCTCAACCTCTTCGCCTCTTGCTGTTACAAATTGGTGTGTTAATATAATGTTTCTTTCATTTGTATTAATCTCTTCTTTTTCAATTATCTTATGTATCATCTCATCATATCCAAATTGTTCATCATCAAAATACTGCTTTACTTCAACAGGTTTTACAAATGGTAACATATAAATATTTAATTTACCATATTCATCTTCCAATTCTACTTTTTTTAGTTTTCCATCATATTTACTTGAAATATATAAGCCTTCTTCTTCAAATATTTTATTTCCAAAACCTAATCTTTCTTTAGAATCATGATTTCCTGCAATTATAAATACTTTTCTTTTTAATTCTCTTATTAAAACATTTAAAAATTCATCTAATAAATCAACAGCTTCTGTTGGTGGAATACTCCTATCATAGATATCTCCTGATATTAAGATTGTTTCTATATTTTCTTCTTTTATTTTTTCTATAATTTTATTTAACATATATTTTTGATCTTCTAGAAAAGATTGCTCTTGTAATATTTTTCCTAAATGCAAATCTGCTAAATGTAAAATTCTCATAATTAATCTCCTTTTTTCAATTTGAATTATACCATAATTAGATTTGTTTTCAAACATTTTTATTAATTATTGACTAAATATATTCTAGATGCTATAATCGAGCTATCAAGTCAATTAACTTAATACTTTTGAAAGGGGATTCAATTATGACTGGTTTTGAATTTTTGAAGCAATATCGGGAATTATATGAAGAAGAAATTGAATTAGCTCAAATTAAGCAAAATGCCTTTGATGTATTTGATTCATGTGCAACAGAAGATTTGGAAACAAGTTTAAAAATCAATTGGGGTCCTCTATATAATTGGGATAATTATTATCCTCATAGTCATGAGTTTTTTATTCAAGATTTTGATTATGTAGAATCCTGTTTTAAAGCTGTTGTAAATGGTCATATGTCTCGTGAAGAACTTCAAACAGCACTGTCTCCAAGTGTTCTGAGTATCGAAAGATATTATTCTCAAGTTAAAGCTGATAAAGAATATACTGAAAGTATTATTGAAGAAAAACTTCGTGCTTTTATTGAAGGAATTGATACAAATGCTATTATTCGTAATATTTTGTATCTTTCTGTTCCCTATCTAAAGGACTTTTTGATTGGATTCTTAACACTTGATAAAGATGCATAATCTAAAAAGAAACCTTAATGTAATAAATATTACTTTAGGGTTTCTTTAATATTAAAATATTTCTACATCTTCACTTGATGTTGTTTCATTATTATCTAAATCAATTACCTCATCTTCTACTTTTTCTGCAACTGCTTTTGTATTTCCAAAAGAAAATACTTTTTTCTCATTTCTTGCTTTTTCTTCGAATTTCTTATTAAATTCTGATCTTACATCATCTAATGTTGATTGCATTGCACCAAACATTTCTTCAACATCTTCTTTTGTAAAATCGTAACTGTTACTTCTTGCCATTGGCTCTAATATTTGCATATCATGTAATACGTTATTTACTCTCTTTCCTGCATATTCCATAAATTTGTTTCTTTTTTCTTCATTTATTTCCATCTTTATACATCCTTTCAATTGATTTTATCTTGTTTTACTATATCACAATTTTAGATAAAAATCTACTTTTTTATCTAATTTTTTACCTAATTATTTTTCAATTTAATTGACTTTTTATGAAAATTTTGGTATCATTATTTAGTATTAAAATGAATTATTTAGGAGGTTTTTACAAATGTCAAAATTATCAAAAATATTTCTTATTATAGGAATTTTAATTATTAGTTTATTATATAATAGTTCTATTTCTTTTGCAACTACAGCAGATATGAATTTATCTTCTAGTTCAACACAATCTGCAAGTACAAGCACATCTACAAAATCAACAAATACATCATCAACAAAGTCTACTCAATATTCTACAGCTGTTAGTGCCTCAAATTTTGATTTACAATTAACAAATATTTTAAGTATTTGCCTTATAGTTGTTGGAGTTCTACTTATCTTATTAGCAATAGCAATTTTAATTAGATTAAAAAGTTAAAAAATAATAACCATATAATGGTTATTATTTTTTATTTATTTTCATGATTCTTTTATATTCTTTAAATTCTGTAATATTTTCTTGAGTATATCCTTTTAATGAATCACTTGGCAATTTCTCACAAATTTTATCAAAGGCTTTTTCAAATTCATCTGAAATTTTTCCATTTGTATCTAAAAATTGAAGTTGCGTTTTTGCATCTTTTAATACAACTATAATATTATTAGATATAGAAACTACTCCGTAATATTTCAATCTATGTGTATATATCCACTTTATATCCAAAAATTTAACTGCAACAAATGAGTCTTTTGTTGTATCTACCAGAAAATCTTTTGTTATAATTAATTTATCATTGAAAAATGTTTCTTCTACACTATCTTCTAATTGCTTTTCTAATTCTTTTTCATAATTATTTTTTTCTAAATATCTAAATACTTTTAATTTTATAAATTTGTTAGACATTTGAAGAATAATTCCAACAATTAATGTTATTATAGAAATTAATGCTACAACTGTTTCTAATGTTAAATCTACTGGATCTCTAGCTGTATCTAACATTACACTTCCAAAATATGATTCAAAATCTTCTACTGTAATTTTTTGATCATCTTCATGTTCTTTATTAAAAAATTCTACAGCATATTCTCTTATTTGTTCTGGTACTTTCTCAGTAATTCCATATACTGTTACTGATGCTGGTTTATTATCTATTTCACCATATGTATATGCTTGTATATCTTTCAATTCTTCTAGATCTGTTTTAGATAATCTTACAACATACCAATAAGAATCACTTATTGCTAAATAATATTTTTCATCCTCGTCATTTGATGATACTGCAATTGCATCTGTTAATTCATCAATTCTTAAATACACATATTTTTCAGCTTCAGTTCCTAATCCTCCAGTTTGAGATAAATCTATCGCATTAGGTTTCTCATCTTCTACTTTTTTTACTGCCATTAGTGATGAAATAACCACTAAAAAGATACATATAAAATATAAAAAGAAAAATTTCTTTGGTGACTTTTTTCCATCTTTTAATATTTTGTGAGCTTTCATTTTTATCCCCTTTCTAAATATTAAATCCATCTATATATTAATAATGCTATAACCATTCCAATAATACTTGCCATATTAATATTTACTACAAATCCGAATGTTATTTTTAATACACTTAAATCTAATATTAATGGTTGTGATAGTCCAAATTCTTGTCCAAATGCTAACCAATTTAGCCAACTAACTTGTGCTGAAAGTTGCCCTATCAATCCTCCTATTACAAGACCAGCACATATAAATATTATTAAAACCCATGTATTTTTACTTTTTGTTGCCATTTTTTCACAAATGTTAATTTCTTAACATTTTCTCCTTTCTTTTGTTTTTTAATTATTATATCCTGTTGAAGCAAAGAATTGTTCCAAATTTCCTACTTTTCCATTATAAGCTATATAATATGTGTTTTTTCCTGTTGATGCATCTGTTTTTAAATATACTGATTCTAATATATTTGGAATTTCTGTAGATTGACCTTTTGTATCTATGAATCCATAATGTTTTTGATCTACTTTTACAACAATTAATTTAAAACTTGGAATTTCTACTACTGGATATGCATTTGTTACTGAAACTGATTTGCATCCTACATCTGTGTATTGTAATTCTGTAACTCTTTCACCTTTTATATTATAAAAGCCCCATAAACCATTATAATATACAGGAATTAATTCACTGTTTAATATGTATTGATTATTAATTCTATTTTTTTCAAATGCACTCTTATCTACACCTATTTTTTCAAAACTAGATGGAAGTACAACTGTTCCTGAACTGTTTACAATTCCATATAAAGCATTTTCTTTTACAACATATAATTCATTTTCGTTATCACAAACTTGTATATCATCATATGCTACTTTTAGTTTTATCTTTCCATTTTGGTCCATTATTCCATATTTTCCATTACTTGAAACCAAAAATTGTTTTAAATATGGTAAATATGATATTGAATCATATTTTGTTTCTAAAACATATTTTCCTGTTTCTACATTTATAACACCATATTTTCCTTGTGTTTCATTTTTTGTAATTAATAATCCTTCAAGTATTGATTTTTCATCACTAATTAATTGGTCTCCCATATCTGGTAATTTTAAGTTTGCAGTATATGCAGCCACTAAATAATCTAATGTATATACATTAATAGTATTTTTGTCTTTTTTATATTCAAAAATTATATTAAATGCTTTTTGAACTCCATCTTCAGTTGTATATAATTCATTGTCTTTTTCAAATACTTTTTGGTCAAGTGTAATCTCTTCATTCAAAAAACCATCTTTTACAAGTACTATTGAACTTGAATTTAAAGTAAACATTGCAATTTCTTTGCCATTATCAACATAACATTTTGTATTATCTTCTGATTTTGTTAAATAATCTCCTGAATAATCACTATATCCAAAATATTTTGCTACTTTTCTAATTGGAAAATAAATTTCTGTTCCACTATCTGTATTGGATATTTGAATTACCTTTCCAAAATCACTTTGTGAAACACCATCAATATTTACTTTTAATACACTTGATTTTAGATATACAATAAAATATAAAATAACAGCTGTTAAAATAATTAATACTACTATAAATATTCCTATAAAAAGTGGAAGTTTCGATTTTTTACCACTTGGATTTTCTTCTTCTTCATAATATAATTCCATTACAACTATTCCTCCTTGTCTTTAGTTTTCATATCCATATTTTTTATAAAATTCTGTTCTAAAGTCTCCTAAACAATCATTTTCAATTGCTGTTCTTATATTTTCCATTAATCTAGTTAAAAATCTTAAGTTATGGATTGAAAGTAATCTTACTCCTAATATTTCATTTGCCTTTACCAAATGTCTTATATATGCTCTTGTATAATTCTTACATGTATAACAATCACATTCTGAATCTAATGGTGTCCAATCTCTTTCATATGTTGCATTTCTTACAACAACTTTTCCATGTGATGTTAATGCTGTTCCATTTCTTGCAATTCTTGTTGGTAATACACAATCACACATATCTATTCCTGCTAATGCTGCTTCTATTAAATAATCTGGTGTTCCAACTCCCATTAAATATCTTGGTTTATCTTTTGGCATTAATGGTGTTGTATAATATAACATTTTTAAGAATTCTTCTTTTGGTTCACCAACACTTATTCCACCAATTGCATATCCTGGTAAATCTAATGCAATTAAATCTTCTGCTGATTTCTTTCTTAAGTCTTCGAAAAATCCACCTTGTATAATTCCAAATAATGCTTGATTTTCTGTTTTATGTGCTTCTTTGCATCTCTTTGCCCATCTAGTAGTTCTTTCCATTGAATTTTTTGTATATTCATATGTTGATGGATATGGACAACATTCATCAAATGCCATTATTATATCAGCACCTAAATCTTCTTCTGTTTTCATTACACTTTCTGGTGTAAATAAATGTTTACTCCCATCTAAATGTGAATGAAAAGCAACTCCTTCTTCTGTTATTTTTCTTAATGAACTTAAACTAAATACTTGAAATCCTCCACTATCTGTTAATATTGGTCTATCCCATTTCATGAAATTATGAAGTCCACCTGCTTCTTTTACAATTTCTTGTCCTGGTCTTAAATATAAATGATATGTGTTTGATAATATTATTTGTGCTTTTACTTCTTCTTTTAATTCTTCTGGAGTCATTGATTTGACTGTAGCTTGTGTTCCTACTGGCATGAATATAGGTGTTTGAATATCACCATGTGGTGTATGTATAACTCCTCTTCGTGCTCCTGTTTGTTTACATTCATGTAATAATTCATAAGTTACTGCTGGCTTCATTTTCTCATCCTTTCTTTTAATGTTCTATTCCTTCATCTTTTTCTTGTTGGTCTTGTTTTATATTTTCCTGAATTGCTTCACCTTTTTCTTTTGATTGTACCTTAGTTTGTTCTATTTCATCTCCTATGTATACTTCTTTTCTGTATTCTTTACTACTATCTGTATTTTCTCTTTCAACTCTATTTGCAAATGATTCATTTGTATTTTCAATTAATTGTGGTTCACCCATTTCATCTATTGCTATATCTAAGTTTCTGCCTCTTAAAGTTTCAAATTTTTGTCCGATAATGTTTATTGCACTTTTGCCATCATTTTCTTTACTTTCCCTGTATTTTTGATATATTTCTTCAAAATCAAGTGGTTTGTCTGTAAGCTTAAATGAATAATGATAAATTTCTTTTTTATATCTATCTTCTTTTTTTAATGCTGATCTCATTGCTTTTATTGCACTTTTAACTTCTCCAAATCCTAATCTTTCTATTATTAGTCTACTATTCTTTAAAAACTTTTTTTCTTGTTTTTGTATATATCCTAATTCATTAAGTGCATCAAGTAATTCTATATTAGTTGAATGTGTTTCTATACTAATAACCTTAGGATATGTTTTTATTTCTTGTTCTGGTGACTGTTCTTTTTCTATCTTTTCATTATCTGAATACTGTTGCTGCATTTTTTTTAGCATTAACATTAATTCAACACCCATTACTGCACTTTTTTCACTTTTGTTAAATCCTTTCATTTTTTTGAATGGCTTTCTGTGTGTTGAGTCTTGACAAATTTCTGATGATCCTCTTAATGCAAAAATTGAATTTTTGTCAATTCTTTGCATTATTCCATTTTGAGCCCCTCTAATTGCTGCAAGTGGTACTATACCAAAAAGAGCAATAGTAGAACCACTAATAATTCCGCCATAAACCAATAATACATCTAAAGAGAGTTTTCCAATTTTCTTTACTTTTTCAATCATTCTTTTTCGATTTCTTTTTATAACCATTTGATTTTCTGGTACTACCATTGGTAAGTTTTCTTTACTCATCTGTATTCTCCTATTATTTTATAAACATTGCATCCCCAAAGCTAAAGAATTTATATTCTTCTTTTACAGCTTCATTATATGCTTTTAATATATATTCTCTTCCAGCTAATGCTGATACTAACATTACTAATGTTGATTCTGGTAAATGGAAGTTTGTTATTAACCCATCTATACATTTAAATTTATATCCTGGATATATAAAAATATTTGTATTTCCTTCTGTTACATGTACCATTCCTGTTTCTTCATCTGCAATTGTTTCTAATACTCTACATGATGTTGTTCCAACTGCTATAACTCTTCCACCATTTTTCTTTGTTTCGTTTATTTTATCTACGTCTTCTTGTTTTATATAATAATGTTCTGTATGCATATCATGATCTTCTATGTTTTCTTCTTTTACTGGTCTAAATGTTCCTATTCCTACATGTAATGTTACATTCGCAATTTTTACACCTTTTTCTTCTATTTTCTTTAATAATTCATCTGTAAAGTGTAATCCTGCAGTTGGTGCTGCAGCTGAACCTTCATATTTTGCATATACTGTTTGATATCTATCATTTTCTTTTAGTTCTTCATGTATATATGGAGGTAATGGCATTAAACCAATTTTATCTAATATTTCATTAAATATTCCTTGATATGTAAATTGAACTTTTCTTGTTCCACCTGGCATTGTGTCTAATACTTCTGCATTTAATAATCCATCGCCAAAACTTACTTTTGCTCCTGCATGTAATTTATTTCCTGGTCTTACTATACACTCCCAAATGTCTCCTTCTATTCTATTTAATAATAAAAATTCAACATGTGCTCCTGTTTCTTTTTTTCCATATAAACGTGCTGGTAAAACTTTTGTATTATTTCTTACAAGACAATCTCCTGGTTGTAAATAATCTATAATATCTTTAAATACTTTATGTTCTATTGTTTGGTTCTTTCTATCTAATACCATTAATCTTGATTCGTCTCTTTTTTCTATTGGTACTTGTGCTATTAATCTTTCTGGTAATTCATAATTAAAGTCTGTTAATTTCACTTTTTCCTCTTCCTTTCATTCTTTTATATTGTACTATTTTTTGATTTTTTTTTCAAGTATTTTTAGTTTTTTATTGACATTTTCTATCATACTAAAGAGCAGTGCTAATGCACTGCTCTCCTTTATTATTTCTTTCCTTTTTTCAAATTTACTACAACTGCATTTTCATTGTCAAATTCAAAGTTTGCATCTGTTGTATCTGTTTGAATTGGATCTATTTCGTTTCTTTCATCTACAAAATTAATATGTTTTGGATCAAATTTTTCTTTTCCTTTATTGTCATCAGTTTCTTCTACAACTCCTGCTGTAAATTTTGCAAAATCATATATTTTTACTGGTTGTTCTTCTTTATATTTTGCTCCAATAAAGTTTAATCTACCATCATTTATATTGAATCCTCCACCATCATTTTTTAATTTTATAGCAGCAACTTTAAATCCCATGGTTCCTAATTTATTTGCTGGCCAATATGATTCCCAATCATATTTTACTCCACTTGCTTTTGAATCATATTCAAGTTTGCTCATATCCATACTGCTTCCCCATGTCCAAGTTCTTCTCTTTCCAAATTCATTTGCCCACCAAGTTAATTCTGTATTATCTGCATTTCCTAAGAAAATTTTATTTGCACAGTTTGAAATGATTGTTTCTCTATATTTCATATCTGGTGCATTTGCTTCTAATTGAGATAAGTTTTGTGCTGTTATCGTTGTTGCAACTTTATATTTTCTATATAATGTGAATATTGCTTCTGTATCTTTACATATAAAGTCTGGAAATTCATCTATATATAAGAAATGTGGTATTCTGCTATTTTCATTTCCTGGTCTTCTTAACACTGCATTTTGCATTGATAATAAGAAAAATAGTCCAAATGCTTTATGGCTTACTCTTCCTAAATCTCCTCTACGAGTACATACAAATGTTACTTCTCCATTTGCTAATGCTTTGTCAAAATCTATATTATTATGTCTGTTACATAATATTGTTTTTACTCCTGGTAATCTTAATAAATTATCAAGTTGTGATACTGCTAAATATAAATATTGTTCTGTTATTGCTTTTCCTGGTGCATTCTCATAAAAGTTTCTCTTAAAATATGTTATTTGACTTGAATATTTTTCAGCAAGTTCTGGATCTTGACACATTATTTCACACATTTTTTCTACTATACTATAGTTTGTAAGCATTTTTAACATATCATCTAAGTTTGGTAAATTTCCACCATTTAAACGAGGATACATTTCTTTTAACATAATTGCTAAATTTTCAACTGCTTGTATTATGTATTCTTCTCTATATGTATCTTCTATTTCCGGATGTGCATTTACATACATTGCCTTTAATGCTGCTGAAATTGTTATTGCTATTTTATTTGGATCATCATATACAAATGGGTTTAATCCAATTGATCCTCTATTTGCTGGATCTATAATATTATATTTTATATGGAAATTTTTGCATACATTAATCATTTTTTCTGTTGATTCATAATCTGGTGATAATGTTGTAATTCCTAAGTTTCTATATGAATAACTACTTCCTAATGATGCTAATATCATTTTATTCATATATGATTTATATATTGATTCTTTTCCTTCTACAGGTGTTATCATATTTAACGAAAAATTTTGATTTAAATAATCATTATCATATGGTTTATTTAATACTGCTATTCCTGTTTTTAAGGCTGTATATCCCATTTCTTTTGCATTTGCTAAATAAAATGCTTTTTTCTCTATATCTTTAGCTACAAATGGTTCAATTATTAAAGATGTTTTTCCTGTTCCTGAACCTCCAACTACTAATAATGATTGATATCTTGCTTTTTCGACAAATTGTACTTTTTTCCCTGTTTCGAAATCATTACATATACATAAATCACAAGTAAATGGTCCATGTCCTTGTTTCGTGTCTTTTAAACTTATTCCTTTATAATCCCAAATTGATCTAGTCCAGTCTTTACTGTCTCCAACTCCTAAACGAATAAATTTAAATAGTCCATAGAAAGTTGTTAGTGGTAAATATATTGCTAATGATACTAATGCTGGCTTTATTAATTCAGAATAGTCTGTTACTAATTCTGTATACCCTGGTAATGATATTAAAAGCAACCATGCTCCTCTATTAATCCATTGTACAAACATTGATAAAGCTATAATATATAATCCTACCACATATGTATAAAATAATGTTACTTTTGTATTTTTTGATGACGCAAATTCTGAAGTACCTGAAAATAGAAATGCAAATACAGGACATGCTAAAGCAAATGTATACATAAATGGTCCCCAATATGATACAGATACTCCAGTAAATATCATGATTAGCATTTCAACTAGTCTATCTATTGCTAAATAAAATGAAATTAATGTTAATACATATGTAACAAATGTATTTCTGCTTGTGTTTAACTTTTTTAAAAATTTATCTATTAATTTCATATTTGCTTCCTTTCATTTTCAATTTTATTCTCACATACTTATATTATCCTACAAAAAGCTTAAAATTTCAAGTAATTTTTTCTAATTTAAATGATAATTTCTAAAATAATTCCTGATATTACCCCAATTGCATATAATAGCCCTATAATTTTCATGTTTTCTTTCTTATTCTCATTTGTTTTAAATAATACTAATAATCCTACACCTGCATTTACACATAATCCCGAAATTAATATTGGCATTGATATAACATTTTCTACAAATAATTCTGTTAAAACTACTGATGATGCACAATTTGGAATTAATCCTATTATTCCTGCAATAACAGGTCCTAATATTACATTTTTGCTAACTATATTTGCAAGGTTCTCTTGACCAATTATTTCTATTATTCCATTTATTACAAGTGTTATAATAAATATAAATAAAAATATATTTAATGTATGTTTTAATGCTGATAATGCTATATTTTTTTCACAATGACAATGTTCATGTTCACATATTTCTTCTATTTTAGTTTCTTCTTTTTCTTTATGCAATTTTCTTGCTACAAAATCTATTATAAATCCTGATAATACTCCTATTACTAATTTTATTCCTAAGATTGTTAATATTGTTGATACTGGCATTGTTTCTGAAATTAATATTGGCAACATTTCATCAGATGTTGTTAAATATACTGAAATAAGTGTTCCAAGTGTTATTACTCTTGCTGAATATAAATTTGTTGCAGATACAGAAAATCCACATTGTGGTACTATTCCTACAATTCCTCCTAATAATGGTCCGAATTTTCCAGATTTTTCAATAACTTTTTTTACTTTATTACTTGTTTTATGTTCTATATATTCCATTATTAAATATGTTATAAATAAAAATGGTAATAATTTTACACTATCTATTGCTGTTTCTTTTAATACTTCTAATATTTCTTGCATGGTTCTTTCCTCTCTTTATTAAAAATCATACTTATATATTTTACATTAAATTAAGAAAAATAGCAAGAAAATCTTGCTATTTTACATTATTTATTGATACCACTCAAAAGTCCAGTTAAGCATTTTTACATAATCACCTTCACAAATGCCTTGCCTTTTAAGTTCATCTTCAATTCCTAATTCTTTTAGTTTCTTTTGGAAATAATACATAGATTCATTATCATCTATATTTATTCTACCCATTAATCTATTTACAGCTTTTCCTTCAACAACAAATGTATCTCCATCTTTTCTTACTGTAAAGTCTTCTTTGTCATCTTCTAAAGTATATATAACTTTATCTTCTTCTTCAACTATTTCTTCTTTTGGTAATGTTTTTAATACTTCAGATACTCTATTTAATAATTCAGATATGCCTTCACCTGTTACACCTGAAATTTTGAATAATTCTAAATTTTCTTTTTTAGCTAATTCTTCAAGTTCTTTTAGTCTTTCATCATCTTGCATTACATCAATTTTATTTGCTACAAGTATTTGTTTTCTTGTTGCTAATTTTTCACTGTATTTTTTTAGTTCTTCATTTATTGTATGATAGTCTTCTACGGGATCTCTTCCTTCACTTCCAGATACATCTATTACATGTAATAATAATCTTGTTCTTTCTACATGACGTAAAAATTGTATTCCTAGTCCTACACCTTCACTTGCTCCTTCTATAATTCCAGGTATATCTGCAATTACAAAACTGTCTCCACTTGCTGTTTTTACAACCCCTAAATTTGGTTCTATTGTTGTAAAATGATAATTTGCAATCTTAGGCTTTGCATCTGTTACTCTTGATAAAAATGTTGATTTTCCTACATTCGGAAATCCTAATAATCCAACATCTGCAAGTAGTTTTAATTCTAGTATTACTTCTTTTTCTTCTCCTTCTTCACCAGCTTGTGCAAATCTTGGAACTTGTCTTGTTGCTGTTGCAAAATGTGAATTTCCTTTTCCACCTCTTCCACCTTTTA
>OGFF01001196.1_pt1 | contig 29426 bp, 19 predicted proteins | sample 1570751 | NCBI WGS metagenome assembly OGFF01 (sample SAMEA2581951, study PRJEB24529) | metagenome | biome: Human gut stool | place: China | collected 2011 | reverse complement strand
AATTAAATATATTGAAACAGGTCTTAAGCACGGTACAGTTACCGCTTTGATAGAGTCTGACTCTTTTGAAATCACCACTTATCGAACCGACGGTGAATATTCGGATAACCGCCATCCTGAAAATGTGAAATTTGTGAGCAATATAGATGATGATTTATCCCGCCGTGACTTTACTGTTAATGCGATAGCGTTTAATCCTAATAAAAATGAAATCGTCGATTTATTCGGCGGAAAAAAAGATATTGAAAATAAGGTAATCAAAGCTGTGGGAAATGCAGATGTACGCTTTAATGAAGACGCACTTCGCATTATGCGTGCTGTCAGGTTTTCATCCACACTTTCATTTAATATTGAGGAAAAAACCAAAACTGCAATTTTCAAAAATAAAGACCTTTTAAAAAATGTTTCAAAAGAAAGGCTTTTCAGCGAACTTTCAAAACTTTTAATGGGGGATAATGTTTTTTCTGTTTTAACTGAATATAAGGAAGTTTTGGCTGTTATAATTCCGGAACTTATTCCTACTTTTACCTGCAAACAAAATACGGTATGGCATATTTATGATGTTTATACGCACACAGCAAAAACTGTTGAGCAGTCGCCAAAAAAACTATCGTTGCGCCTTACAATGCTTTTGCACGACCTCGGCAAACCGCAGGCAAAAACTATTGATGATAGGGGAGTAGACCATTTTAAAGGTCATCAAAAAATAAGTGCCGATATTTCAGCACCTATTCTTAAAAGATTTAAAGTTTCTAATGAGCTGTATGACAGCGTTATGCAAATAATTCCGATACATGATATTCATATAGGTACAAATAAAGCCAATATAAAAAAATATCTAAATCTATTGGGCGAGCAGGGCTTAAGAAACTTGATAGAAGTTAAAAGAGCCGATAAGCTTGGGCAAAACCCTGAAACGACAGGCGAAGAACTGCAAAATCTTGTTACCACAGAATCTCTGCTTGATGAAATTATTGCAAACGGGGAACCTTACAGTATTAAAGATTTAAAAATCAATGGCTTTGATTTGATGAATCTCGGCTTTAAGGGCAAAGAAATAGGAAACTGCCTTGATTGTATTTTGCAAAAAGTAATTAACGGTGATATAGAAAATAATAAAGAAACGCTGCTTAAATATGTAAAAGAAAAGGAGAACTGAATTACCAGTTCTCCTTACAGACTGTCGATAAAGTGGCTAAAGCGCGCCGAATAAAAATAAATTAACCCTTTTTGCCTCCCTTGCAAAGGGTGCGGGTCTCCGGTGGAGACCTCTGCACAAAGTGCAGAAGCACCGACCGAACCGACAGGTGAGACGGTGGGTGCAACTTGTTGCAGCCGGAGGGATTGTGAAAAAACGGCTTGGACATCGAGTCCAAGCCGTTTTTGGCGCTTTTTGTCTTTTGTTCGGGGGCAGTACCGTCGTACAGCTCCCGCTCACAAAATACAAAATTTATCTCACCTTTTCGAAATCTACCAGCGTGTAGAAATTTATAATTTAATGTTTTCTACACGCTGAAAGGAGAACTGAATTACCAGTTCTCCTTAAATATTTTTCGAAGTTTAAAATCAGCCTTCGTATTCGTCTTCATTTTCCCAGTTGTGCCAAATGTTTTGAACATCATCGTTTTCTTCAAACATTTCAATCATTCTTGCCATATTTTTCATATCTTCTTCAGATTCAAGCCTTGTGTATGTTTGCGGCACATAAGCAGGTTCGCTTGAAATGATGTGATAGCCTTTGCCTTCAAGTTCATCACGAATTGCGCCAACATCGTTAGGCTCTGTTCTGATTTCAAAAATATCTTCTTCATCGGTAAGAAAGTCGGAAGCACCTGCCTCAAGTGCGTCTTCCATAAGCTGGTCTTCGTCAACATCTTCTTTTTCAATTATGATTACACCCTGCCTGTCAAACATAAAGGTTACAGAACCCGGTGTGCCCATATTTCCGCCTGCTTTATCAAAGTAATGCCTTACTTCAGATGCAGTTCTGTTTCTGTTATCTGTAAGCGTTTCAACTACTACTGCGATACCGCTTGGGCCGTATCCTTCGTATACAATTTCTTCAAAATTAGTGCTGTCGCCTTCTCCGGCTGCTTTTTTAAGCATTCTGTCAATGTTATCGTTTGGTACATTGTTTTGCTTTGCTTTTGCAATAACATCACGAAGTTTGGCATTATTATTAGGGTCAGGACCCCCATTTTTAACTGCTACTGCAAGTTCTCTTCCTATTTTAGTGAAAACTTTTGCTCTTGCTGCGTCATTAGCACCTTTTTTTCTTTTAATGGTGCTCCATTTGTTATGACCACTCATTTTCTCAACTCCCGTATGTGAATTTTTAACTTAAATATTTTAACATATTATTTATTATATATCAAGAGTTAAGTTTACACAATATTACATACACTTGCAATTTATATTTGTATGCTTATTTTTTAATTTGATGTTGTATATTTACTTATTATATGATATTATAGATGTGTATAATTATATAAATTTGTATAAATATTCAGGAGGATTTTATTATGTATTCGGATTATTATGATTCAATCGGTAAAGTTGCCGAAACGGATAAGGAAGTTGCAGACGCAATGGCACTTGAATTAAAACGCCAGCGTGATAATATTGAACTTATTGCTTCGGAAAACCTTGTTTCCCCTCAGGTAATGGCTGCTATGGGCAGTGTTCTTACAAATAAGTATGCCGAGGGTTTGCCGGCAAAGCGTTATTACGGCGGTTGCCAATATGTGGATATTGTTGAAAACATTGCTATTAAAAGAGCGTGTGAGCTTTTTAAATGCAATTTTGCTAATGTTCAGCCTCATTCAGGTGCGCAGGCTAATACTGCTGTTTACCTTGCACTTCTTAAGCCGGGTGATACAGTTATGGGTATGAGCCTTGATAACGGCGGTCACCTTACTCACGGTTCACCTGCTAATATCAGCGGTAAGTATTTCAACTTTGTACCTTACGGTGTTGATGAAAACGGATTTATTGATTACAAGGAATTTGCAAAGCAAGTTAATAAAGTTAAACCTAAACTTGTGGTTGCAGGTGCTTCCGCTTATCCAAGAGAAATTGATTTTAAAACAATGGCTGATATTGCACACGCAAACGGTGCAATGTTTATGGTAGATATGGCGCATATTGCAGGCCTTGTTGCCGCAGGGCTTCATCAGTCACCTATTCCATATGCCGATGTTGTTACAACTACAACTCATAAAACATTAAGAGGTCCACGTGGCGGTCTTATTCTCTGCAATAATGAATATCTTATTAAAAAGCTTAATTCAGCAGTATTTCCGGGTACACAGGGTGGCCCTCTTATGCATGTTATTGCAGGTAAGGCAGTTTGCTTCGGCGAAGCTCTTAAGCCTGAATTTGCTGATTATCAAAAGAGAGTTGTTGAAAACGCAAAGGCTCTTGCAAACGGACTTATGAACAGAGGAATGAAGCTTGTTTCCGGCGGTACTGATAATCACCTTTGCCTTCTTGACCTTAGGGGTACAGGTGTAACAGGTAAGGAACTTGAAAACAGACTTGATGATGTTCATATTACTCTTAATAAAAATACTGTTCCTAATGAACCTCTTTCACCGTTTGTTACATCCGGTGTTCGTATCGGTACTCCTGCCGCTACTACAAGGGGTCTTAATACTGATGATATGGATAAAATTGCAGAGTACATTACTCTTGCTGTTACAGATTTTGATAATCAAAAGGAATATATCACAAACGGTGTTGCCGAAATTTGTGCAAAATATCCTCTTTATGAATAATTAAAGAAGTGATAATATGAAAGTCTTATTGATTGAAATATTAAAAATATTACTTAAAATTATTTATGCTCCCATTAAGCTTTTTAAAACTAAAAACAGAATAGTTTATCTTTCAAGGCAAAGCAATGATAAAAGCCTTGATATGAAGCTTCTTGAAGAAGCAATAAATAATGAATGCCCAAATACCGAGCAGGTTTTCAGGCTTAAAATGATACCTGAAAGCTTGCCGGGAAAAATTGCATATTGCTTTTCAATAATAGGTGATATGTACTATCTTGCAACATCAAAGGTAGCAATAATTGATACTTATTCAATTACTGTTTCTTGCTTAAAGCATAAAAAGAGCCTTAAAGTTATTCAAATGTGGCACGCTTTGGGCGCACTCAAAAAGTTTGGGCTTCAAAGTGTCGGTACAAAAGAGGGCAGGGATGAAAAAATCAGCCGCGCTATGTGTATGCATAAAAATTATGATTATGTTCTTGCACCGAGTAAAAAAACAGCGAAGTTTTATATGGAAGCGTTTGGCTGTGATAATTCTAAAATTAAGATTTGCTCACTGCCGAGGGTTGACGATATATTAACTGATAACGGCTGTGCTTCCCGCTTTTTTACAGAAAATCCGGCTTTAAGTGATAAAAAAATTGTTCTTTATCTTCCTACTTTTCGTGAAAGAGATGCTTATGTAGCGGAAAAGCTTAAGGTTGAATTTGACGAACTTGCTGATTATCATTTGATAATTAGCGCTCATCCTCTGTTTTCTAAAATTAAGATTGAGGATAAATTTTCTTACAGCGGTGATTTTTCAACATATGATTTGATGAAAATTGCCGATGTTATAATAACCGATTATTCGGCTTGTGCTTTTGAAGCTAGTGTTTTGATGAAACCGCTTTATTTCTTTGTACCCGATTATGAAGAATATTCAAAAGAACGGGGAATAAATGTTAATCTTAAAGAGGAAATGCCAAGCGCGACTTTTGAAGATGCAGAAGCTCTTGTAAATGCAATTAAATCAAACAGCTATGATTTTGATATGTTGTATAAATTTAAAAGCGAATATGTTGAAAATTCAAAAGCAAACAATGCAGAAATTCTTGCAAAATTTATTTCTATGTTGATTGCTTAAATATAAAAAGAAGGCAAAACAATGGACTATACATTTTCCGACAAAATTTCTTCTCTCCAGCCAAGTGCTATCAGAGAAATACTTAAAGCAACAGCAGACCCTAAAATTATTCCACTTGCAGCAGGCAATCCGGCACCGGATGCTTTCCCTGTTGAAGAGGTAAGGGCAATTGCGGCAGATATACTTGATTCCCGCCCTATTGATGCACTTCAGTACGGCGTATCCGAGGGCTATCAGCCGTTGCGTGATACAGTTAAAAAGTGGATGAAAAATCACGAAAATATCGGCAAGGACTTTGACGATGTGCTTATTGTTTCAGGTGCAACGCAGGTTATGGATTTAACTACCAAAGTTCTTTGTAACGAAGGGGATACCGTTATTTGTGAAGAACCGTCATTTATCGGTTCGCTTAATTGCTTCCGTTCTTACGGCTGTAAGCTTAAAGGTGTGCCTGTTGAAGCAGACGGAATCAATATCGCTATGCTTGAAGAAGCACTCAAATCTACAAAAAATGCAAAGTTTATATATACAATTCCTAATTTCCAAAATCCTTCGGGTGTTACAATGTCTTTGGAAAAGAGAAAGAAGCTTTATGCACTTGCTAAACAGTACGGTGTTATGGTTTTGGAGGATAACCCTTACGGTGATTTAAGAGTCAGCGGTACTCCGCTTCCTACTATTAAATCAATGGATGAGGACGGAATAGTTATTTATGCCGGCTCGTTTTCTAAAATTCTTTCACCGGGTCTTCGTGTTGCTTATTGCATTTCGCCTAAAACGGTTATGGCTAAAATGACGGTAGGCAAGCAGGCTTCCGATGTGCATACACCTTGCCTTAATCAAATGATTGTTGATGAATGGTTTAAAAACTATGATGTTGATGCTCATATTAAGCATATTCAGGGCATTTACAGAAATAAGCTTAATCTTATGTGTGAATGTATTGATGAACATCTTGGCGATTTTGTAGAATATGTTAAGCCAGAAGGCGGACTTTTTGTTTGGTGCAAATTGCCTGATGATGTAAATATGCTTGAATTTGTTAAAAAAGCAGTTGAGAAGAATGTTGCAGTCGTTCCGGGTAATGCATTTTTAATGGATGATACACAGGAATCACACTACATTCGCCTTAATTTCTCAACCCCTACCGATGACGGTATTATAAACGGTGTTAAGGCTTTGGGCGAAGTAGCTAAATTATATAGATAATCGGAGAAAAACAATGGCAGAAGAAATTAAAAAAGAACGCAAAAAAAGAAGTCTTTCACTTATCCAACCTACCTCTGTGCCTACTTTGGGCAATTATCTCGGAGCAATGCGTGGCTGGAAAGATTTCCAAGATGATTTTGATACAGTGTTCGGCATTGCCGATTTGCACTCAATTACCGTAAGGCAAGACCCGCAAAAGCTCAGAACTCAAACTACCCAGCTTTATGCCTTACTTATGGCTACCGGACTCGACCCTGATAAGAGCATTCTCTTTATTCAGTCACATGTGCCGCAACATTCACAGCTTGCTTGGATACTTAATTGCTATACTCAATTTGGTGAGCTTAGCAGAATGACACAGTTTAAGGATAAGTCACAGCAACACGCGGATAATGTAAATGCAGGTCTTTTTACTTACCCTTCACTTATGGCGGCAGATATTCTTCTTTATCAGGCAGATGTTGTTCCTGTTGGCGTTGACCAAAAGCAACATCTTGAAATCACGAGGGATATTGCCGAGCGTTTTAACGGTATATATGGTAATGTATTCACTGTTCCTGAAGCGTATATTACCAAAACTGCGGCAAAGGTTATGAGCCTTGCTGACCCGACAAGAAAGATGAGTAAGTCAGACCCTAACCCTAAAGGTACAGTTTATCTTACAGATGAACCTAATGTTATTATGAAAAAGTTTAAGAGTGCTGTAACCGACAGTGAAATGAGTGTTCGCTATGCTGATGGTAAAGACGGAATAAATAACCTTATGTCGATTTATTCAGCAGTTACCGGCAAAACATTTGATGCTATTGAAAGTGAATTTGCCGGCAAAGGCTACGGTGATTTTAAAACCGCAGTAGGTGAAGCAGTTGTTGCCGAGCTTGAACCTGTTCAAAAGCGTTATAATGAATTTATGAAAGATAAAGCTTATCTTCAGGAAAAATGGACTCAAGGTGCTGATTTGGCACAGCGTGTATCCCAGCGCACACTTGATAAAGTTATGAAAAAAGTTGGCTTTGTGCTTAAATAATTGAGAATATCAAAAAAACTAAATGCCCGAAAAACCTTGTGTTTTCGGGCATTTTTCTGTCTTCTGAAAAAATATTTAAAAAAATACTAAAAACCTATTGACAAAATAGGCAATGTGTTGTATAGTGTAGACATCACAGAGATAACCTACAAACCTCGTAGGTAATAAGGGAAATATTTAAGGAGAGATTGTTATGACTAAAATTTACAGCAAATTAACAGTCGCTAATGTTAAAAATCAACGAATGTGCTTTCGATGTTATATGTAAAATCATAAATTATTTTAGCTTTAATACTTATTACAAATTTAAAAACTAATTTTAACATCGAAAGGAAATTAACATTATGTCAGAATATAAATATCATTTTGAAACACTTCAACTTCATGTAGGTCAGGAAGAACCGGACCCGGCAACAGATTCAAGAGCAGTTCCTATTTATCAAACAACTTCATATGTATTTAGAAACAGCGATCACGCACAGGCAAGATTCGGCCTTGCAGATGCAGGCAATATCTATGGCAGACTTACTAATTCAACACAAGATGTTTTTGAACAGAGAGTTGCAGCTCTTGAAGGCGGTGTGGCCGCTCTTGCAACAGCTTCAGGTGCAGCAGCACTTGCGTATACTTTCCAAGCTCTTGCACAGGCAGGCGACCACATTGTATCAGCAAAAACAATTTACGGCGGTACTTATAACTATCTTGAACATACATTTTCACAGTTTGGTGTAACAACAACTTTTGTTGACCCTGATGACCTTGCTAATTTTGAAAATGCAATTCAGGATAACACAAAAGCAATCTTTATTGAAACACTCGGCAATCCAAATTCAAATCTTGTTGATATTCAAAAGCTTGCAGATATTGCACATTCGCATAACATTCCTCTTGTTATTGACTCAACATTTGCAACACCTTATCTTTTAAGACCTATTGAATACGGTGCAGATATTGTAGTTCACAGTGCTACTAAGTTTATCGGCGGTCACGGTACTACTTTGGGCGGTGTAATCGTCGACAGCGGTAATTTCGATTGGAAAGCAAGTGGCAAATACCCACAGATTTCCGACCCTAACCCAAGCTATCACGGTATTTCATTCCAAGAAGCAGTTGGCCCGGCAGCATTTGTAACATACATTCGTGCAATCATTCTTCGTGATACCGGTGCTACAATTTCACCGTTCAATGCATTCCTTCTTCTTCAGGGTCTTGAAACACTTTCACTTCGTGTTGAACGCCATGTTGAAAACACAAAGAAAGTTATTGAATATCTTGTTAATAACCCTAAAGTTGAAAAGGTTAATCATCCAAGCATTGACCCAAGATATAAAGAACTTTATAACAAGTATTTTCCAAACGGTGCAGGTTCTATCTTCACATTTGAAATTAAGGGCGGAGAAGCTGAAGCCAAGAAGTTTATTGACAGCTTAAAGATTTTCTCAATCCTTGCAAATGTAGCAGATGTTAAATCACTTGTTATTCATCCGGCAACCACAACACACAGTCAGCTTAACCCTGAAGAACTTGCAGAACAGGATATTAAGCCTAATACAATCAGACTTTCTATCGGTACAGAGCATATTGACGATATTATTCACGATCTCGACGAAGCTTTCGCCGCAATCGACTAATTTTAAATTCTAAATTATTTGATTAAATTTAAGGAGATTATTTATTATGGCTATTTATAAATCAGCACTTGACCTCGTTGGTAAAACACCACTTCTTGAGGTACAGAATTTTGAAAAAGAAAACAATCTTGAAGCAACAGTTCTTGTAAAGCTTGAATATTTCAATCCGGCAGGTTCTGTTAAAGACAGAATTGCAAAGGCAATTATTGAAGACGCAGAAAAAACAGGAAAGCTTAAAGCAGATTCAGTTATTATTGAACCAACAAGCGGTAACACAGGTATCGGCCTTGCCAGTGTAGCTGCTGCAAAGGGATATAAACTCATTATCACAATGCCTGAAACTATGAGCGTTGAAAGAAGAAACCTTATGAAAGCATACGGTGCCGAACTTGTTTTGACAGACGGTGCAAAGGGTATGAAGGGTGCTATCGCAAAGGCAGAAGAACTTGCAAGCGAACTTCCAAACAGCTTTATTGCAGGCCAGTTTACCAATCCTGTAAACCCTGCAACTCATAAGGCAACAACAGGCCCTGAAATTTGGAACGATACCGAAGGCAAAGTTGATATTTTCGTAGCAGGTGTAGGCACAGGCGGTACACTTTCAGGTGTCGGCGAATACCTTAAGAGCCAAAATCCTAATGTAAAGGTAGTTGCAGTAGAACCGGCTACATCACCTGTTCTTTCAAAGGGTACAGCAGGCCCTCATAAAATTCAAGGTATCGGCGCAGGCTTTGTTCCTGATACTCTTAATACAGATATTTACGATGAAATCATCGCAGTTGAAAACGAAGATGCATTTGCAACAGGTAAGGCATTTCCTAAGCAAGAAGGTGTACTTGTCGGCATTTCAAGCGGCGCAGCACTCTGGGCAGCAAAGGAACTTGCTAAAAGGCCTGAAAATAAGGGCAAAACAATTGTTGCTCTCTTACCTGATACAGGTGACAGATACCTTTCAACTCCGCTTTTCAGCGAGTAATAAAGACAGATATAATATTTCCCTTATATCATTAAATCAAGGCTTGGGCTTCACGGTCCAAGTCTTGATTTTTTATTTTATGCTCAAATGCCACTAATATATTAAATAATTTTTTAACAAAATCGGCAAAATATAATAAAATTTATAAAAAATATTGATATTACTATCCCAAAGTGTTAAAATCTATAATAGGCAAATTTGGAATATTTTAAATTTTTCATAAATGCTCTGTCACAATTTAAGGAGGACAAAACAGTGAACAACTCAAAAGCACTTAAAAGACTTGAAGCACTTTTTGATGACGGTTCATTTACTGAAATTGATGCGTATGCTAAATCAGCTGACGGCTCAGTTGAAGTTGTTGCCGGCTTCGGAACAGTTAATGAGTGTGCAGTTTATGCATTTTCACAGGATGTAACTGTTGACAGCGGTGCTGTAAGTGTTGCACAGTGTGCTAAAATTAAAAAGATTTATGAACTCGCTTTAAAAACCGGTTGCCCGGTCATCGGCGTGTATGATTCAAATGGTGTTAAGCTTACCGAAGGTTTTGAAGTTATGAATGCTTACGGTGATCTTGTTAAAGCATCAACATCAATGAGCGGCGTATGCCCTCAAATTTCAATTGTTGCAGGTTCTTGCCTCGGCACATCTGCTCTTATTGCAAATATGGCTGATGTTGTAGTAGCGGTTAAGGATGCTGATTTTTATGTAACAGCTCCAAGTGAAGTTACTGCCGAAGAAAGCTATGAAGCAGGAACTGTTGATATTCTTTGCGATACTTTTGAAGATGCAGTGGCACAGGTTAAAAATCTTGCTTCGCTTCTTCCGTCAAATAACCTTGCCCCTTCTCCTCTTTTTGAATTTGAAGCACCAAGCACTTTTGCAAATGACGGTGATGATGCAATGGCTGTTATTAACAGTATTGCAGATGCAAATTCAGTAGTTGAACTTAAGGGCGGATATTCAGAAAAGAAATGTAAAACAGCTCTTGCAACAGTTATGGGTACAACAGTAGGCTTTGTTGCATTTGAAGGTGAACCTATTTGCCCTTGCTGTTCTTATAAGGCTGAAGCTATGGTTAAGCTTTGCGATGCTTATTCAATTCCGGTTGTAACTTTGGTTAATGCAAACGGTACTGTTAATAAGCCGGGCAAGGAAAATCAAAGCCTTACAGCATTTACTAAACTTACAAGTGCTTATGCAACTGCAACTACACCTAAAATTTCTGTAATTACAGGTAATGCAGTCGGCCTTGCATATATTGTTCTTGCAGGTAAAGGTTCAAATGCAGACTTTACTTTCGCTTGGGATAAGAGTGTTGCTTCTCCGCTTCCTACCGAGTCTGCTGTTCAATTTTTATTTAATGACAGACTTGCAAACGGCGAAAGCAAGCAAGACCTTGAAAAAGAATATATTGAAAAGGTTGCTTCACCATTTACTGCCGCAGCTTGTGGCGCAGTTGATGATATTTTTGCTCCTGCCGATACCCGTGCAAAAGTTATTTCTGCACTTGATATTCTTGCAGGTAAAAGAGAAAATACTTTACCAAGAAAACATTCTGTTAAATAATGGAGGATTAAAATATGAAAAACTATACAATTACCGTAAACGGTACAGCTTATAATGTTACAGTTCAGGAAGGTGCAAATGCTCCTGCTCCTGCACCGGCTCCTGCTGCTGCACCTGCTCCGGCACCTGCTGCTGCACCTGCACCGGCTCCTGCCGCAGCTCCTGCACCGGCAGCTCAGGGTTCAGAAGGTTCAGTTAAGGTTGAAGCTCCTATGCCTGGTACTATCCTTGATGTTAAGGTTTCAGTAGGCGATTCAGTTTCAAGCGGTTCAGTTCTTTGCATTCTTGAAGCTATGAAAATGGAAAATGAAATCGTTGCTCCACAGGATGGTACTGTTGCATCAATCAATGTTTCAAAGAGTGACAGCGTTGAAGCAGGCCAGGTTATCATTACATTAAACTAAGAGGTGTCATAAATGGCTAAAATCGGTATTACTGAAACAGTTCTCCGTGATGCTCATCAGTCTTTGATTGCAACTCGTATGAGAACTGACGAATTTGAAGACATCCTCGAAAAAATGGATAAAATCGGCTACCACTCACTTGAATGTTGGGGCGGTGCAACTTTCGACAGTTGTCTTCGATTCCTTGATGAAGACCCTTGGGATAGGCTTCGTCTTATTCGTAAAAAATGTCCTAACACAAAGCTTCAAATGCTTTTCAGAGGTCAGAATATGCTCGGCTACCGCCATTATTCTGATGAACTCGTTGATTATTTTGTAAAAAAGAGTATTGATAACGGTATTGATATTTTAAGAATATTTGATGCTCTTAACGATGTTCGTAACCTTCAAACAGCTATTGATGCAGCCAAGAAATACGGCGGTCATGTTCAAGCTGCTATTTCATATACCACCGGCCCTGTTTTTGATATTGATTATTATTGCAATTATGCAAAGCAACTTGAAAACGCCGGTGCAGATTCAATCTGTATTAAAGATATGGCAGGTCTTTTAACTCCTTACGGAACTTATGACCTTGTTAAAGCACTTAAAAGTACAGTTGATATTCCTATTCAGCTTCACTCTCACTATACTTCAGGCCTTGCTTCTATGGTTCACCTTAAGGGTATTGAAGCAGGTGTTGATGTAATTGATACTGCTATGAGTCCGCTTGCTATGGGTACTTCTCACCCGGCTACCGAATCAATGGTTGCCGCACTTAAAGGTACAGAGTATGATACAGGCCTTGATATTAAGGCTCTTTCAGAAATCAGAGATTTCTTCACACCGCTTCGTGAAAAGTATCTTAAATCAGGTCTTCTTGACCCTAAAATGCTTGGAGTTGACGCTAATACCCTTCTTTATCAGGTTCCGGGTGGTATGCTTTCCAACCTTGTATCACAGCTTAAGCAGGCAGGCAAGGCAGATAAGCTTGATGAAGTTCTTGCCGAAGTTCCGAGAGTAAGGGAAGATTCAGGTTACCCACCGCTTGTTACTCCTACATCTCAAATCGTTGGTACACAGGCTGTTTTCAATGTTATTATGGGTGAAAGATATAAGATGGTAACCAAGGAATTTAAGGATATGGTTGCCGGTAAGTACGGTAAAACACCTTGTGATATTGACCCTGAATTCCAGAAGAAGATTGTAGGCGATGATGAAATTATCACCTGCCGCCCTGCTGACCTTATTCATGATAAAATTGATGATTTCAAGGATGAAATTAAAGAATATTATGAGCAGGAAGAAGATGTTCTTTCATATGCCCAGTTCGGTCAGGTTGCAGTTAAGTTCTTCCAAAAGAGAAGAGATAAAAAATACAATCTTGACGGTAAACATGAAGACTTTGAATCAAAAGTTCATCCTGTTTAATTAACAAACTTATAAAAAGTGCCACTTTTGTGGCACTTTTTTGTTTATATTTCGTCGTTTTTGTACATTGTAAAAATACTGTATAAAATTTTGCATAAAAATACAGTATGACATTAAAAAAAATATGTACAGAATATTGCAAAAAATGATTTCTTATGTTAATATAAAAACAATACTAAAACTATATTATATATGTGGGAGGAATAATCTATGCTTACATTCAAAAAAACCATTGCATGCCTTATGTCGCTTATAATGATAATGACTGTAACTCCGTTTACAGCTGTTACTGCATCTGCGGCTACGGCAAAGAGCGTAAGCTCAAACATTGACGAAACAAACAAAAAGTACCATGCAGCTCCGTCAACAACCTTTACACCAAAGACGGGTATGAGTGAAGTTTCTTGGCTTAACAGTGCCGAGGTTAATGAAGTAAGCTCATCAGACGGTAAATTTCATAAGCAGTCATACGCTCCGTCTTCAAATGTACTTTATTGGCCGAGCGCTTATGTCGGTACAACTGATTGCTTGCAATTTCAAAAGAATCATTTAGATTTCAGAGCATATTATCCGTCAGCTGTACTTATGTGGGATGGCACGACTGATGCTTATATGCCGATTATGTGTATAGCACAAAACACAAATAAGATTGACGGAAGAAGAGTTATTTATTATGCTGCACCTTATGACAGTGAGCGTATATCTAATGCCACTTCGCCGGCTCACAGCGCAAATTTCTATGCTGATACTTGGCGCGGAACTAAAGTTGAACAAAATGAAAATTTCAACGGTAATATGTACGGTAATAATACACCATTTGGTTTTGAAGCAAAGGTTTTAACTGAATTTATCAGTACAGGGGAAAATGCAAATAAATGTTATTCATTCGGTACGGATATTGGCAGCAGAGATTTGGCAAGTTTTCTTCATATTGATTCAAATATTGATAATGACACTTCTTTTATCTCAAACGGTTTTTTGGCTAAAAAACTTTATTGGACAACAAATTCAAGTAATGTAGATTTTACAACTGCTTATGACAATAATTCAAAAGAGTCAAGTTCAACAATTTATGTTGTAAACTATAAGCCGATTGTTACAGCTGCAAATGAAGCTGCAAAAGATTTGGAAAGTTTTGACCAGACATTGTATACTCCTGATGCAGTTAATGAGTATTACAAAGCAATACAGGATTTGTATGATTGTGACCCGAATTCATCTTTTAACCAAAAAGACGGTAAGGATGTAACCGATATATCAGACACTGCAGCTAAAGTTGCAAATTGTGCAAACGATATTAAAAATCGCGTTAGTGCTTATGAAAAAGCAAAACTTAAGCTTGAAAGCAGTAAGCAATATCGCATTAAGTTTACAAATTCAAATACAGAACTTCTTTCAGATAACTATTATAAAGCAGGAGATACAATAGTTGCACCTGTTCTCAGTGATAGTTATGAAGATTGTGATAAAACAGGCCATTGCACTGTAACATTTGAATGGCAGCCTGCTTTTGAAAAAACTGCAAGTGCAAATGTTAACTATGCTGAAACGAAAATAGTACCGGCAAAAACGCCGCATAATTATGGCGCATACTCACAAATTACACAAGATGGTAAAAACGGTCATATCCGCACCTGTTCAGAATGCGGATATAAAGACTGGGCTTTGTGTGATGACCATTATGTAAAGAAATCTTCGACACCTGCAACATGTACACAGGACGAACAGATTGTATACGAATGTTCGGTTTGCCACAGAATAAAAACTGAAGTAGGCGAAAAGAAAAAAGGTCATGATTATGTAGTTGATTCGCCAAAGGTTGATGCCACTTGCGAAACTCCAGGTAAAACTGAAGTAAAGAAATGTAAAAACTGCGGTGATACAATAGGCGGCGATGTAATTCCTGCTCTTAAGCACGATTATTCAATTTTAGTATCGAAAAAACAAGAAGCTACCTGTACAGCAGACGGTAAAGAAGCTGTATATAAATGCTCAAAGTGCGGAAAACTTACCGGCGGTGAAGTAATTAAGGCAACAGGCCATAAATTTACAGTTCTTGTTTCAAAAGAGCAAGAAGCTACTTGCACAACAGACGGTAAAAAAGCAGTTTATAAATGCGAAAACTGTGACGAAACAAATGGTGGTGCAGTTATTCCTGCTTTAGGCCATAACTATCAGTATTTTGAAGCTGAAAATAAAATCGTTTGCAGCAGATGCCACGATGAAAAAAAAGTAGGCACATCATATACAGTACCTTCAGGATATACTTTAGTTGAAACAGTTCCACCTAAATGTACTGAAATTGGTTATACACTTTACAAAAACAGTGAAGGTAAAGAATTTTATAACGATATTAAATCTCCAACAGGTCACCAATACGGAGAGGCGACAGTACATCCGGCAACTTGTACAGAAGATGAATATAGCGTAAGAATTTGTAAGGTATGTAATCATAAGGATGTTGTTACAAAAGAAGGTACAAAGCTTGGACATTCATATATTAAAAATGTTGTAGCACCGACCTGTACCGAACAGGGATATACAATTTATAAATGTAAAAATTGCGGTGACACATATAAAGATGATTATGTAAAAGCATTAGGTCACGATTTTTCAAACAATGCACAATTTTGTTTGAACGGTTGCGGTACTGCTAATCCTAATTATGTTGCACCAAGTCAACCGTCAACACCTTCAACACCTTCAACTCCGGCAACACCTTCAACTCCGGCAACACCTTCAACTCCGTCGACACCTTCAACTCCGTCGACACCTTCAACTCCGGCACCGTCAGCACCTCCGCTTACACCGGGTGAAAGCACAATTGCCAATAATTACGGTGTGGATTCTGCAACAGCCAAGTTAATTTATATTTATCTTACCCAAAATAATATTTCAAGTGAGACTTCATCATTAACCGAAAAGGTAATGACAGGTACACCTGTTAAGGGTGACGGTGATTATAAAGGTTCAAACTTCGGTCTTTTAAAAGCAAAAACCACTAAGATTACTAAAAATAGCGTGACTGTAAAGTGGAATAAGGTTAAGAATGCAGACGGTTACATTGTTTACGGCGCAAAGTGCGGTGCTAAGAGCAAGTACAAAGTGCTTAAAGTTGTTTCAGGTAAAACAACATCTTATACTCAAAAGAAGCTTAAGAAAGGTACTTATTACAAGTACAATATCGTAGCATTTAAAAATATTAACGGTGCTAAAGTTACTACCGCTGTATCAAAGAAAATTCACGCGACTACTCTTGGCGGAAAATACGGTGTAGCAAAGGCTGTTAAGGTAAATAAAACAAAGGCTACAATTAAGAAAGGTAAGACTTTCAAAATCAAAGCTTCTGAAATCAAGAAGGATAAAAAAATCAGAAGACACAGAGCTATTTGCTATGAATCATCAAATACCGCTGTTGCAACTGTTAATGCAAAAGGTAAAGTTAAGGGCGTTAAAAAAGGTAAATGCACAATTTATGTTTACGCTCAAAACGGTGTTTATAAAACAGTTAACATTAAAGTAAAATAATAATATTTAAAGGGAATGGCTTTTGCCATTCCCTTTGTTCTATCTAACCACAAAGTATATGTATATTCCGTAAATTATAAGCAGTAATATACCTTGCCACCTTTGAAATTTTTGGCTGATGATAGTAGGCAAAACCGCTATTAAAATTACGCCTAAGCACATTACACAATCAAAATTAACGCAGGAAAGTGAAACTGCAAGTTCACCGGTACCTCTTGCTATTGAAATTAGTGAGCAAATCGGAAGAATTAAAGTTAAATCAATTATATTTGCACCAAGTATATTTCCGGCTGAAAGTGAGCCGGATTTTTTCTTTAGTGCTGTAAGAGCTGTTACAAGCTCCGGCAGGGAAGTGCCGATAGCAACTGCGATAACGCTTATTACTCTTTGCGAAATATTTAGGCTTATGGCAATTTGTGTGGCATATTTAACAAGAAGTCTTGCACCGAATATTATGCCCACAGCACCTAAAATAAAAAGAATTATGCAACTAACTTTTTCTTTTATGCAGTATGATATTTTGCTTTCATCACTTTTTGTTTCGCTTTTTATGCATTTTATGTTTTCAAAAATAAATATTGCAAATACTGTAAATAAGAGAGTTACACCCAAAGCCGAAAGAAAATAATATTCTCCGACTTCGCCTTTAAAGCTGAGCTCTTTCTTTTGCGTTACTATGCAGCCTATTATTATAAAAACAACAGCAAATATCATAGCGATACTTTTAAATGAAATATCTTTTCTTTTTATTTCAAATGGCATAAATGTAATAAAAAGTCCTAAAATCAAAGCTGTATTTGCCGTGACGGAACCTATCGCATTGCCGACCGCCATATCAACATTTTTGCTTAATGTTGCCTGAATACTTACTATAATTTCAGGCAGTGTGGTTGCAATTGATACTATTGTAGCGCCTATGATAAATTTAGGAACACCAAGCATATTTGCAACTTTTGTTGCACTGTCAACGAAAATATCACCGCCCTTAATTATTAAAATTAAGCCGATAATAAAAAACACATAAGTTAATGCTGTTGCCATTTTCTCACCTTAAAAATTTGTTGTTTTGCAAATTGATATATGATATAATATTAAAGCTAATACTGATATGAGGTGACATTATGTCTAAAAATAAAAAATTCAGTCCTATAATACTTATTCCTATTTTTGTTGCAATATTCGTTTTAATTGTTCTTGCAGTGAGTGGGCATTTAACGAGAACAGAAGATATAAAAGAACCGACTGCCGAAACTTCCGTTTCTGCAGTTAATGAGCAAAACAGTGAGCCTGTAAGCGAAAATTCAGATGGAAAGGTTACACTTTGCGCTGTCGGCGATAATCTTATTCATAATACATTGATTGACGCAGGCAAGCAGGAAGACGGAAGTTATGATTATACTTCGCTTTACCAAAACATTGCCCCTGTAATTCAGAAATATGATGTTTCCGTAATCGACCAGGAAACTGTACTTGGCGGTTCTGATTTTGAATATACGGGCTATCCTGTGTTTAATTCTCCTCAGGAAATCGGTGATGCCGCAATAAATGCCGGATTCGATGTATTTAACTGTGCCAATAATCATATAATGGATAAAGGCTCACAAGGCATTATGAATGAAATTGAATATTTTAAAAAGCATAAGGATGTTGTTTATCTCGGTATTAACGAAGATGAAAAGAGTTATAACAATATAAAGTATTATGTAAAAAATAATATTACATTTGCATTGCTTAATTACACTTATGGCACTAACGGTATTGACCTTCCGAGTGATAAACCTTGGATTGTTAATATGATGGACAAGGATAAAGTAACTAAAGATATTAAGGAAGCAAGGGCAAATGCCGATGTGGTAATTGTATTTCCGCATTGGGGGACGGAAAACAGCTTCGGTATTTCAGATTATCAAAAGGAATACACCGATTTGTTTAGTAAATTGGGTGTTGACCTTGTTATCGGTTGTCACCCGCATGTAATTGAGCCGGTTAAGGAAGTTACTAATGAAAGCGGCCACAAAATGCTTGTTTACTATTCGCTTGGTAATTTTATTTCACATCAAATTGAAATTGACCAGCTTTGCGGCGGTATTGCAAGTGTAGATATTGAAAAGAAAAACGGAAAAATAACTGTTAACGGTAAGTTTATTCCGATTGTTACTCATTATAACAGAACAGACGGTGATAAATTTAGATTTGATGTTTATAAACTTTCCGATTATACAGATGAACTTGCAAAGTCACATTCACAAAACGGCGGAACACCTGAATACTATAATAAACTCGTGAAAAAAGTAATTGATGAAAAGTATCTTGATTTATCATAGTATCTTATTTTTGGCATATCATACAAAAAGTTTTAACATGAATTGATGCTCACGCAGTAAATTAACAAAATTGAATAAAATCGTTGACAAATTTATACCTGCTGGCTATAATGAAAGTGTAGTAAGAACAAAGGCGTTCCGAGTTGATTCGGAGCGCCTATTTTTTTGCTTTAATTTACAAAATTACTCAAGAGAGGAGTATTTACTATGAGTAAGTACACAAAAGAAGACATCCTTAAAAGTGCACAGGAAAACGGAGTTGAATTTATCAGACTTCAGTTTACAGATGTTTTCGGCATTATGAAAAATGTCGCTATCACAAGCTCACAGCTTGAAAAAGCACTTGACAATGAATGTATGTTTGACGGTTCATCAATTGATGGATTTGTAAGAATTAACGAAAGTGATATGTATCTTCATCCTGATTATGATACATGGACTATTTTCCCTTGGAGAAAGCACCAGAACGCACAGACAGCTCGTCTTATCTGCTCGGTATATTGTGCCGATAATAAAACACCGTTCCTCGGTGACCCAAGAAATGTTCTTCAAAAGGTTATGGATGAAGCTGCTGAAATGGGTTACAGCTTTAATGTAGGTCCTGAATGTGAATTCTTCCTTTTCAAACTTGATGAAGACGGCAACCCAACTACAACAACAGGCGACGAAGGTGGTTACTTTGACCTTAACCCTATTGACCATGGTGAAAACTGCCGCCGTGATATTTGCCTCGCTCTTGAGGAAATGGGATATACAATTGAAGCATCACACCACGAAGTAGCTGAAGGCCAGCACGAAATCGACTTTAAGTTTGATGAAGTAATGACAACAGCAGACCGTGTAATGACTTTCAAGCATGTTGTTAAAACTTATGCTACAAAGCATGGTCTTCATGCAACATTTATGCCAAAGCCGATTTATGGTATCAACGGTTCAGGTATGCACACAAATATGTCACTTATGACTAAAGATGCTAACGGTAAAGTAGTTAATGCTTTCTATGACCCTGAAAGCGAAGACGGTTTGAGCGATGTTGCACATTATTTCATCGGCGGTCTTTTAAAGCATGTTAAGAGTATTGCAGTATATTCAAACCCAACCGTAAACTCATATAAAAGACTTGTACCTGGTTATGAAGCTCCTACCTATATTGTTTGGTCAGCATCTAACCGTTCATGTCTTGTTCGTATTCCTGCAGCAAGAGGAATGGGTACTCGTGTAGAGCTTCGTTGCCCTGACCCAACTTGTAACCCATATCTTGAAATGGCACTTTGCCTTGCAGCAGGTCTTGACGGAATTAAGAATAAAATCACTCCTGCTCCTGCAGTTGATTATAATGTATTTGACCTTTCAGATGAAGAACTTGCAGCAAAAGGTATTGATTGCCTTCCTGGTTCACTTAAAGAAGCAGTTGAAGCTTCAGAAGCTGACCCATTTGTTAAAGAAACAGTAGGCGACCATGTATTCAATGCTTATACCGAAGGCAAGAAAGCTGAATGGGATGAATACAGAACAAAGGTTTCACAGTGGGAAATCGACAGATATATGGTTAATTACTAATCTGTATCTTTTACTTAACCCTCTCTTATGGCAATTATGCCAGTTGTTAGGCCGGCATCGCTTTCCGGTGTCGGCTTGACATATATTTTCAGCACAATGAGGTGCGACAATGTTATGTGTTGTCGTGCCTCTTTTTTTATTTTCTTTTTATCATTACAAACTATTTAATTTTAGGAGGAAGAATATATGGATATAACATCTATTCTTGAAAAAGTCGACAGTGAAGTGTTCGGCATATGGTTTTTAATCGGTGCGGCTCTTGTTTTCTTTATGCAATGCGGTTTTGCTATGGTGGAAACAGGTTTTACCAGGGCTAAAAATGCCGGCAATATTATTATGAAAAACCTTATGGATTTTTGTATCGGTACTCCGATGTTTATATTGCTTGGTTTCGGTCTTATGATGGGTGAAGAAGTTTTAGGTGGCTTTTGCGGTATGCCAACCTTGGGCGTTTTCACAAATTATCAAAATTTTGATTGGTCTAATTTTGTATTTAACCTTGTATTTTGCGCAACAGCGGCAACTATCGTTTCAGGTTCAATGGCTGAGCGTACAAAGTTTTCAAGCTATTGTATTTATTCAGCTGTAATTTCTGCCGTTGTTTATCCTATTGAAGCAGGTTGGATTTGGAATCCAAACGGTTGGCTTGCAAATCTCGGCTTCCATGATTTTGCGGGTTCTTGTGCAATTCATATGGTTGGCGGTATCACAGCATTTATCGGCGCAATTATGGTTGGCCCTCGTATCGGCAAGTATGTTGAAGATAAGAAAACAGGCAAAAAAGTTGCTAAAGCTATTCCGGGACACTCTTTAACTCTCGGCGCACTCGGTGTGTTCATTCTCTGGTTTGCTTGGTACGGTTTCAACGGTGCTGCTGCAAAAAGCGGACCACAGCTTGCTTCAATATTTGTAACTACAACTTGTGCTCCTGCTGTTGCTACTTGTGTAACTATGATTTTCACTTGGATTAAAAACGGTAAGCCTGATGTTTCAATGTCACTTAACGCTTCACTTGCAGGTCTTGTTGCAGTAACTGCCGGTTGTGATGTTGTTGATGCACTTGGCTCTTGCATTATAGGCGTTGTATCAGGTATTCTTGTAGTTGTTGCAGTAGAATTTATTGATATTAAGCTTAAAGTTGATGACCCTGTCGGTGCTGTTGCAGTTCACTGCGTAAACGGTATGTGGGGTACTGTTGCAGTCGGTCTTTTCGCTACTACAACCGTACCGGGTAATGATTCATTCCAAGGCCTTTTCTACGGCGGCGGCTTCTCACTTCTCGGCAAGCAGTTATTAGGTCTTGTTTGTGTTGCTGCTTGGACAATTGTTACTATGACAATAGTATTTTTCATTATTAAGAAAACTAACGGACTTCGCGTATCTGAAGAGGAAGAAATCAAAGGTCTTGATGCTACCGAACATAATCTTCCGTCTGCTTACGCAGATTTTATGCCGGCTATGGCTTTTGCAACATCTTCTTCTATCAAAGCTTCAGCTCCAAAAGCAAGTGTACCTGCAACTCCGCTTGCTCCGGTTGAAAAGGCAGTTGAAGTTGAAACTTATACGACTAAAAAATCACCGGCTTTATCAAAAGTTGTTATGATATTTAATCCTGCTAAGTTTGAAGAAATTAAATCTGCTATGAATGAAATCGGCATTACCGGTATGACTGTTACTAATGTAATGGGATGCGGCACACAAAAAGGCCACATCAGAAAATACCGTGGTGTTGAAATCGAAGAAATGAATCTTAACCCTAAAATGAAGCTTGAAATGGTTGTTTCTGCTGTTCCGGTTGAAACAGTCGTTGAAACTGCAAGGAATGTGCTTTATACCGGTAATATCGGCGACGGCAAAATCTTCATCTATGATGTTGAAGATGCGGTTAAAGTTCGTACCGGCGAAAGAGGATATGATGCTTTGCAGGGTGAGGATGATGTGTAAAACAGATTTGTAAAATCTCTTTTATATAATTGTTTTTGCTATTTTCTACCAAAGAAAAGGGACTGTTAATTCAGTCCTTTTTCTTTTATGCGATATGTATAAAAATACAGCTGTATACATAAGAAACTGAATAACTATACTAAAAACTGTATGGATACTGTGATATTATACATAAAATAACTCAAAAATCGCACTAATTTTGTAATTTGTATAATTGACTAATAAGTGTTATTTATTGTAAAATTAAGAAAACACAATATTTATTGAACATTATGTTCATAAAATATATTGTTATTTACACATAACTTAAGGAGAGGATACTATGTTGAAAGAGGGAGAAATCAGAATTCCGTCAGGCTGTGCCATTGCTGCTATTATTGACAGAAAAGGCAACCGCATAAACGGTTCTCAAATCATTAAATCTATTGCACTTATGCACGATAGGTCAAATGGTCTTGGCGGTGGTTTTGCTGCTTATGGTATTTATCCTGAACATAAGGATGAATACGCTATTCATGTTTTCTATGATTCAAACGAGGCAAGAAAGCAGTGCGAAGATTTTCTTTTTAGGCATTTTAATATTGATGTTGCGGAGAGAATACCAACCCGCCAAGTTCCAAGCATCGAAAAAGGCCCTGATATTTGGCGTTATTTCGGTAAGGCAAACCGTGTGCGAATGAAAGACGCAAGGCTTGATGAACTTGAATATGTTGCACAGTGTGTAACTAAAGTTAATAATGCAATTGAGGGTGCTTATATCTTTTCGAGCGGTAAAAATATGGGCTGCTTTAAAGCAGTAGGTTATCCTGAAGATGTAGGCGAATTTTATATGCTTGACCAATATGAAGCTTATATTTGGACAGCACACGGCAGATTCCCGACTAACACACCCGGCTGGTGGGGAGGTGCTCATCCTTTTAATATTCTTGATTGGTCAATTGTGCATAACGGTGAAATATCATCATATGATGCCAACCGCAGATATATTGAGCAGTTTGGATATATTTGCACGATGCAAACAGATACAGAAGTTATCACTTATCTTTTTGACCATCTTTTGCGCCATCATAATCTTCCTATTGAAGTTGCCGCAGATGTACTTACAGCACCTGAATGGGATGAAATTGACAGAATGGACGATGATAAAAAGAAATATTTTACCGATCTTCGTTCTATTTATAACGGTGCGCTTGTTAATGGCCCGTTTTCTGTAATTCTCGGTTCTAATAAGGGACTTCTTGCTATTAACGATAGGCTGAAGCTTCGTTCACTTACTGCCGCAACTAAAGGAAACCGTGCTTATTTTGCTTCTGAAGAATCGGCAATCAGAATTATTTGCCCTGATCCTGATGAAGTATGGTCTGTTTCAGGTGCAGAGCCTGTATTTATTCCGCTTGAAATTGATGAAGAGGAGGATGAGAACTGATGATAAATTATATTCCACGCAGATTTACTGTTATTCGTGATAAAGAACTTTGCATAAATTGCGGATGCTGTGTTCGTCAGTGTTCAAATGAATGCCACTTTTTTGATGAAGACGGAAAAACAGTATTAGTAAATTCAAAAAATTGTGTTGCCTGCCACAGATGTGTTGACCTCTGCCCGACAGGAGCATTGCGTATAGAAAAATATGTTTGTGATTATCGTGATAATGCGAATTGGACACCTTCTTATCAGCAGGAAATCTGCCGTCAGGCAGAAACGGGTTCGGTTCTTCTTTCCGCTATGGGTAATCCAAAGCCTTATCCTATTTATTGGGATAAAATCTTGCTTAATGCTTCACAGGTTACCAATCCGTCTATCGACCCTCTTCGTGAACCGATGGAAATTCGTACTATATTAGGTCGCAAGCCTGATAAAATTGAGGTTGAAAAGAAAGGTAAGTCTATCACTGAAATGCCGCCGCAGGTTATGCTTGAAACACCTATTATGTTTTCGGCTATGAGCTTTGGTTCTATTTCACTTAATGCTCAAAAGTCACTTGCAATGGCAGCCGTTGAACTCGGAACATTGTTTAATACAGGTGAGGGCGGTCTTCATCCCGACTTGCGTTCTTTCGGCGATTATGCTGTTGTTCAGGTAGCGTCAGGCCGTTTCGGTGTGCATAAAGATTATCTTAATAATTCAAAGTTCGTTGAAATTAAAATAGGCCAGGGTGCAAAGCCGGGTATCGGCGGTCACCTTCCGGGTGAAAAAGTAAATGTTGAAGTATCAAATGCCCGTATGATTCCGGAGGGTTCAGACGCTATTTCACCTGCACCGCACCACGATATTTATTCTATTGAAGATTTGCGCCAGCTTATTTGGTCACTTAAGCAGGCTACACATAATAAAAAGCCTGTTTCTGTTAAAATTGCGGCTGTACATAATATTGCAGCTATTGCTTCCGGTGTTGCAAGAGCCGGTGCCGATATTGTGGTTATTGACGGATTTAGAGGCGGTACAGGTGCCGCACCTACAAGAATTCGTGATAATGTAGGTATTCCTATTGAACTTGCACTTGCTTCTGCCGACCAAAGACTTCGTGATGAGGGTATCCGCTCAACAGTATCACTTGTTGCCGCAGGTTCGTTTCGCTGTTCAGCAGATATTGTTAAGGCAATAGCTCTCGGTGCAGATGCATGCTATGTTGCTTCTGCTCCTCTTATTGCTATGGGCTGCCATATGTGCCAAACTTGTAATACAGGTAAATGCAATTGGGGTATTGCCACTCAAAGGCCTGAGTTAACACGCCGCCTTAACCCTGAAATTGCACATCAAAGAGTAATTAACTTAATCAATGCTTGGAACCACGAAATTAAAGAAATAATGGGTGGTATGGGTATTAACTCTATTGACTCGCTTCGCGGTAACAGACTTATGCTTCGTGGTATAGGTTTGAGCGATAAAGAACTTGAAATACTCGGCATTAAACACGCAGGTGAATAAGGGGGATATGCAAATATGAAAAAAGTTTTCGCAAGAGAAGAGCTTTGCATAAACTGCCGTCTTTGTGAGGTTTATTGCAAAACAGCTCATTCAAAATCAAAAGATATAGTTAAAGCTTATAAGTCGGAGAAGCCTGAACCGGTAAGCAGAATTTCTGTTTTTGGTGATAAGGTTGCTTCGGTAGCAGTTAATTGCCGCCATTGTGATGACCCGGCTTGTGTAAAAGCTTGCATTACAGGTGCAATGACTAAAGATAAAAAAACAGGCATAGTTTCTGTTAATGAGGATAAATGCATTGGCTGTATGACTTGCCTTGCTGTTTGCCCGATAGGTTGTATTAAGCAGGGAAACATTGCATATAAATGTGACCTTTGCCAAGGCGAAGAACCTGCCTGTGTTAAAAATTGCCCTAACCACGCTTTGTTATGGCTTGAAGTGGGAGGTGCTAAATAATGAATTATGTTATTATCGGTGCTTGTGCAGCAGGCCTTTCAACAGCGGAAGCTATCAGAAAAGCTGATGCTAAAGGCAATATTACAATGCTTACAGAGGAAGCGTATCTTCCTTATTCACGCCCGTCAATCAGCTATTTTCTTAAAGGTAAAGTTAAAGAAAGTGATATGGCACTGCGCAAGCCGGCATTTTATAAAGCTAATAATATAAATGTTGTTACAGATGCCAAAGTAACTTCTGTTGACAGAAAAAATAAAACCGTTAAAGTCGGCAAAAAATCATACCCTTATGATAAACTTTGCCTTGCAACAGGTTCAAAGCCTTTTGTTCCGCCAATGGAAAATGTTGACGGTAAGGATAATGCAGTAACTTTTCTTGATTTAGCATCTGCAAAAGAGCTGAAAAAGCTTGCAAATGAAAATACAAAGGCGGTAGTTATCGGCGCGGGTCTTATCGGTATGAAAGCTGCCGAAGGACTTGTAAAAATATGCAAGAGTGTTGATGTTGTTGAACTTGCACCAAGAGTTCTTCCGTCAATTCTTGATAAAACATCTGCCCGCCAGGTAAAAAAACATTTAGAAAATAACGCAATTAAATTTCATCTTGAAAATACCGTTGTTAAAGCGCAGTCAAAGGGTAAGCACATTACAGGCGTGACTCTTAAAGACGGAAAAGTGTTAAAATGCGATTTGCTTGTACTTGCAGTCGGTGTAAGACCTCAAACTGAACTTGCCGAAAAAGCCGGACTTGAAGTAAACAGAGGTATTATTACAGATATTCATACAATGCAAACAAGTGATAAAGATATTTATGCGGCAGGAGATTGCACCGTTTCGGTTGATATGCTTGACGGTTCAAAGAAAATCATTGCTCTTTGGCCTAATGCTGTGCAGCAGGGTAGAGTTGCCGGCAATCAAATGGCTTGCGAAAGTGAAGTTGTAAACGGTACTTATTCAGTCAATGCAATTGACTTTTTCGGACTTCGCATTTGCACCTGCGGTCTTATAAATGCACAGGGCGAGCAGTATAGTGATAAAATCAAATCTGACGGTGATGTTTATAAAAGGCTTGTTTTTGAGGGTAATAAACTCGTAGGCTTTGTGCTTATCAATTCAAGCGAAAATGCCGGTATTTATACAAATCTTATTTCAAATAAAGTTGACCTTAATTCACTTGAGGGTGATATTATGGATACACCGTCAATATTTATGTTTGATAAAGAAACAAGAATTCAAAAATTGAGAGGGGGCATTTTGTTATGATTATCGAAGCAGGGCTTACTCGATACGAAGCAGTAAATGAAGAAATTGAAAAGCAACTTAAAAAGCAAAACAAAGTTACTGTTAAAGATGTTAACGGCCAGCGATATATCGGTTGCGCTCTTGATGAGGGTAAAACCGTTGAAGTTTACGGTACGCCGGGCAATGATATGGCTTGCTATTTAAATGGCGGCAGAGTTGTTGTTTACGGTAATTGCCAAGATGCAGTCGGCAATACAATGGGCGGCGGCGAAATCGTAGTTCACGGCCATTCGGGTGACGCTATGGGTTATGGTATGCGTGACGGTCAAATTTACATTCGTGATAATGTGGCTTGCCGTGGCGGTATTCATATGAAAGAATTTAGGCAAATGCGTCCGGTTCTTGTTATCGGCAAAAATGCAGGCTCATTCCTCGGTGAATATATGGCGGGCGGTACTATTGTTCTTCTCGGCCTTGATATGAAAAGGGGAGAAAAGCTTTTCGGTACTCACTGTGCTTCGGGTATGCACGGCGGCAAAATTTTTGTTCGTGGCTCTTTTCCAAAGGAAAATATCAGCGATAATATTAAGGTTCAAAATCTTGATGAAACTGATAAAAAAGAACTTGATATGTATATTAAAAAGTATTGCAAATTCTTTAATACCGATTATGACACTATTATGGCAAAGCCTTTTAAAAAGCTTGTTCCGGCATCATCCCGCCCATATGCAAATCTTTATACTCCAAACTAAATAAAAATAATCAAAAGCACCGAGATTCATAATCGCAAACTCGGTGCTTTTTGCAGTGTTGCAAATTTTGACTTTTAATGATACAATATAAAAGTAAATATTTTGTTTTTACAGGAGGTTAATTATGAAAAAAGTAATTAGTTTATTTTTATCCCTTGCAATGCTTTTGAGCATTGTGTCGGTAGTTGATTTTTCAGCATTCGCTGAGGATTCTTCAAGCGTTAATAAAATTGAACTTGATACGGAATACTATATTGAAACAGATAATGATGGAAATTTTGAAGAATATTTTTTGTTTGCACCACAAAAAACTGGCAAATATGTGTTGAGTTTTGATGAAAATGAATGGTCTTGTCAATTTTGGATAACATCAAATGCATATGGTGATGACAATACAGATTTTGAATTGATTGGTTATGGGGAACATTTATATTTGAATTCGGATTATGTGTATAAAATTAGATGCAAGGGTAATTATTGGAATTATGATCAATCAATAAAAAGAAAGTTCCGTTTTAATATAAGTGATTTATCATCTAAAACCCTTATATTGGGTAAAAAACTTGAAACTTTTTATGGGAGAATTTTCTTTACTCCTGACAAAACAGGAATGTATAAGTTTTCTGTTGACAATGGATATATAAAAGAAGAAAATTATGATGAAAATGAAATCACTTATAAATTTGAAGGTAGAACTGGTGATGAATATTACTATTTAGAAAGTAATAAAGAATATGCTTTTATAACTCGTTCTTACAATGAAAAAGCCCCAATTGGAATAGTCGCAACCAAATCAAAAGATATAATAAATGCAGAAATTGTAAGCTTTCCGGATATTTCTGATTTAATAATAGGACAGGTATATCCGTACGATAAATTAAAGGTTAAACTTTATTATGACGATTCATCAACAAAAGTAGCGAATTTGGCTGATTACAATATGGTTCACTCATATTATCAAGATGAGGGGTTCGGTTTCGAAATAAATGATAATATTCTTTGGTTTAAAACAGAATATGAAAATGACGATGATACGGAAAACTGTGATGATGCAAAAGTTTATAATAAAAAATTTTCAATGAATTTTGGCAACTCATCTGTTTGTTTCCAATATGATGTTAATAACTATATTACTAATTGCACATTGCTTAAGAATCCAACTGCTAATCATGCTGAAAATGCTTCAGTATCATTAACTTTGTCAAACGGAACAATAAGAAAAGTCGATTTTGTTAGTATGCCAATAAGATTTTCAGGTGAAGGTGGAAATACTGTAATTAAAGATACAAATGGCAATATTTATTCGTTTGCTGTATGGTCTGATGAAGTAAAAGCTTGGAGTACATACGGTCTTCCTCAAGATATAGACTATAATAAATCATTTATGCTTTTTCCTTCATTAAATACATATTTTGCTTGCTACTATGAACTTAACGGTGGCGAAGTCGTTATTACACCTACACCGGCACCGCAGCCGTCAACTCAACCTACACAGGAAACCCAACAACAAGTTGCACAGCAGACTGCTCAACAGCAGTCAACTCAAAATGATACAACAACTGCACAGA